>Ga0056128_1006115_pt1 | contig 15193 bp, 8 predicted proteins | sample WorMetLIZISLAND2_FD_71113 | JGI IMG/M metagenome (GOLD analysis project Ga0056128, IMG submission 71113) | Marine gutless worms symbiont microbial communities from Max Planck institute for Marine Microbiology, Germany - Olavius geniculatus... ...
CTGCAGGAGTTGAGCCACGCTGCCCTAGATAGGCAGCGGTGGGCAGCGATAGTAAGAATGGCGTCAGACACCAACGGGCATTGAGCCCACGGTTGTCGATGATGATGATGATGATGATGTACTTACGTTACGGTCGAGCTATTGGCAAGATTGTCGTCCGTCCATCAGTAACGGATGTATTGTGGCTGAGCTTTAGGTCGCAGGGGAGAACGTTTTGCAGAAATAATTAGCCATGTGTGTTAAACTCGGGCATGCAAAATTTTAGCGATCTACTGCAAGGGAAACATGTTCAAATTGGGAATTAAATGAAGCAGGGAGGTATGAAATTCAAAGAAAACCCGGCCACATCTCGGAAACAGTGAGAGATATGGCCAAGATTACTAGTAACTATATCTGTCCACCCTTGCGAGCTGGTGCCACGTTGTCCATTCTCGCGATGTCAGTCCCCACAAATTTGATGGTCTCGCGATATCAGGTCTCTCGATTTCAGTCGCCCCGTTTTAGATGAGATAAAAATAATTGAATGAATGAATGAATACGTCAATTTGTATAGCGCCCAATTAGAGAAGACCTCAAGAGCGCTCGCAGCCAAATAAATAAGTTTTAAGTTTTTTCGCGAATGTATCTCTGGACAGTGATGAAGTCCGCAGGTCGACGGGGAGGCTGTTCCAAGTGGCCGGGCCAGCCACGGCAAAGTCCCTCCGACCGAGAATTGACTTTGGATGACCTTGAAGGTCAGTACTGCAACAGGAACTGTAAGGGCTGTAGCGCGTCTTTCCTAGGAAAGCGTTTTTATTGTGAGAAAAATTCGTGAAAACTGTGTCCGATGTTTCTGTTGGTTATTTACGACTGTAGCTATTTATATCGCCTGGCTAAACGACCGCGTGTCACCGCGTGCGACGTGTGTTATACTTGCGTTCATCCTAGCTTTTGAGAGCAGCGTTTCGTTTACATAGCGTTCATGGAACTGTGTCACTCCTGAGAAATCGCTTTCTCTCCGTGATTGGAAGTCGGATGCTGGGCTTAGAACGTAGACGATACGGTCGGCTCTTCCTAGCGATAGCTATTATTACCTCCGCCAAGGAGGTAATGTTTTTGCCGGTATTTGTCTGTTTGTTTGTATGTTTGTCCGTGTGTTAGCAACATAACTCAAAAAGTTATGGACGGATTTTTCTGAAATTTTGAGAGGTTGTCGGGCAGTGATTCAATTTTGGGGGTGATCCGGCAGGAATCCTGGATTCTGGATCACTTTGAAATTTTCGGTCCCATTGCGTTGAAGGGAGCATAAGCGAAACCGCTGGCAAAGCAAAGATGGTGACGCCACCTGGCGAATAGCATTGCCTTGGCGGAGGTACCTGCGAGCTATGATTGCTTTCTAGTTTGCTTTTTAAAAATTTTTCGCCGACCGTTAAGTCAAGCCTTGTGTACGATATGTCTGTCTGTCTGTCGTCTGTCTGTATGTTTGTAACGCGTGTATTGTGCCTAAACGGTGTGTCGTAAGCGGTCGGCGATGGTACTGTTGACGAGTTTTTACAGTCTGTCAATATTAACCATATCTGCAGCGCTTCGGCCGCAATTTTGAATGCACAGTTTCTGTTTGTAGCCATCACCATGTGCGCCGAAATACGGTATCACATCTTAGCGTTGATTGTAGTGTTCGATAGCAGCGTCATTGTAGCGTGTTTGGGACTGCAGTTACTCTAGAAAACGCTTTGATTCCGTGACCGGAAGTCGGTACGGCCAGTCCACTCTAGCGACAGCTAGACGTTTTGTTTTTTAAACTTTTTTATTTATTGCACATTTTCTGGTTGTTTGATCGCCCTCACTTTCTGTTTTAAATTACGCGTATTTATTAAATTAAACTCAACAACAATACTCTTACGCATTGAATGTGATGCGGAATTTGTAGTGTATCCAGGGGAAGCACTGACTGGGTGCGATTCCGATGGAAGAAAGTTCTGGACAGCTGGTCAAAGCGTAACACGATATAGCTCTGCATACGTATGGAGAGTGATGTCAAGGAACATGAGCAGCGACACAGTCACTGCAATGACCTATGCCAACTGGTGCTCTCGTTATTATCGTAGCAGTTACTGGGCAGTGCCTTCCGCCCTTGGCGAGTGCGCGATTGTGGCTCAGGAAAATCGCTGCGCGTACGAGTGGAGAACAGAAGACTGTTCATATCGATTGTGTTCTGTCTGTGAAGTAGATATATGAGTGAGTAAATTCGCATCGACGACACGTATAAACAGCATTTCACACAATACTATACGAACTGTTGTGTAACCAGCATCATCGCACCGTTGCCGTAATTTGTGCAGTTTTTTTTCGCATTTCGCTCGGATGCGAGCTGAAGATTCATGCGGTCGATTTAGCTCATTTCCAAATTAGGCTTACTTGCCAATGCAGTGTTTGTTAAATTTGCAACAAAGTAAAGTAATTAACTAAAATATATCGGTCTAGTGCCGACGTATTGTCCGGCCGTCCGCCTGTTGTTGAGCAACACAAACCTCAAGCCCCGCCCTGACCCTGACTTGTGACCTTCTGAACTAAAAATTGACACATTTGTTACTCTGGAAACGTTTACACTAATTTTAGTTTTTGCCCCGTTAGTTTTTACTGAGGAGCGCGTACAGGACGGACGGACAGACAGGTGGGCGGACAGATCGAAGACCCTGCAGTATATTACGGTCTGTTATGACGGTCGCACAAAATCGCACTGTATTTCAAGTGACAGAAGCTGCGTTGTAAAAATTTAGTTAAAAGACGACTTTGCCTGCACAACTACAAGAAAACTGAATGCATGCGATTTTGGTTCAGTTTGGTTTTAGTTCGTCGCACATGTACAGTAGGTCCCGTGCAACATATGATATATTTTTATTAAACGAATATTGTATTGCATACATAAGGGAGTGTTGACTGCGAACTGTGCATGGGATCGGCTTAACGCTTCAGTGCTGGTGACCGGTGAATATTTTAAGGTTAAATTTAAACTAACTAATTATTGCGTTGTGAACAGCGTTGACTTAAACTGTTCACAATGTTCGTTAAAAATGTATTTCGTACAAACGTCGATGTTGTGTTTGTTATTGACTAACTATGTAAGTTTATAACTTGCTTAAGACATTAATTATTGATTTTGTACAACGTAAACTTAATGTAACTACGTTTGGTGAAATAAATACATCAGCACCTAAGGGATCCAGGGGCAAAAGTGATAACAATAAGACTTCTACCACTTATCCAAACAAATTTGCCAACCAAGCTATAGAAAAACAGCGAAATTGTGCTGTTGATCAATGAGCATGCCACCTGCCGTGTAACGACATACCCGCATCTTTTGATTATGACTTAACTCACACATGTCACTGAACCATCCCATGAGTACACCTGTACGTAATTTCCCGTTATATCACGATCATTTACAGCTTTACAATTGTAAAATGCAATGAAATAACATTTGCTAACGCATTACATTTGCAGTGACAGTTTTAAAAAGCTTATAATAGATTTGCGTTGATTTTCTCAACATATTTTGCTTGTTTAAATATTCTTACTATTGTACTATTACTGCGCAAAGTAAAAAATATTTAATCTTTACCAGAACCCACCTTTGGCGTGAGTTTTTTCCAGGGCATGTCAGAACGTTATGCGTTTCGTCGTTCATACGACAATGACTCAGCGATTAGTGCTTTTTTTCGAACGTATAATTTTCGCTAAATAATGTAGTGACACGTTTTGGTGTGGTGGGATCTTAAGCGATAATTATATCGAAAACTCTGTGCAAAATGTGTCATTATTTTTAATTCGTTGAAAAATGACAAAGTTATCGATATAGCAAGCTTAGTGTACTTCATTTTTGAATCATGGTGTACAAGGTGGTCCAGCTACAGTAAAATCAACTGTTACTTTTTTATTAACTTTGTAAAACATTAGCTAATTTTGATAAGTTTTGGCATTTAACATCATGAAGAAACTTGGCGTGAATGACTACAGTTCAGTCCACCTTACCCTTTTTACGCGCAACAGAGCCAGTATTATACTGAAGTTTCCAGTTTGTTGTCTTTTTTGCTACCGCATAGGCCTACTCGTTTTTGACCGAAGTTCAAAAAATCTCACAGATGTCTGTCTACAATCGCAAGGACAGCTTTTTGTTTTAGAGTAGGCCTATATTTGTTTTTATTCGGAATGAGAACATGTATATAGGCCTACTCTATCGCTAGGGCGCTATTTATGTTGCTCGAATTGGTTTTACCAAGAAGAACCGCTCGGATCAGTGGCCATTTTAGGTTACAACTCTGTAACTTTTCCATTAACTTTTTTCTTGAAAACTCTTACTGAAGGTTAATAATAATAATAATTATTATTATCAATGCCAAGGTTTACGGTACATCCACTGTGAGAGTTACCCTGTTCATCAACTATGTGACGAGCTATCTCTTAAACGTTTGAATCAGCTATTAGTGGTGGTTCAGAGTTCTCTTTCGACGTCTAGGTGCAGTTTGAGAACTATTGGGGCCTACGCACTAGTACGCAGTTTGCCGTCAGAAGAGGTGAAAGGTCGCAAGCAGCTCACGTGACTCGTCTACGGCAAGGTAACTATGCAATCACAGAGTTACCGTTACTACTGATCAGCAGTCTAAACACAGGTCTAAGTGCAGGGATGCGATATACGCCTAGCAGGCATGTAGTTTCAAATGAGTGACAATGGCCCGGTTTGACGACGATTGTCAATGTACGATGGCCTAGTATTCAGCGGTAGACTATTCATTTATTATGCTGGCACTCAATAATTACGCAAATGACCTAGTTGCTGACAGTCACCCATCTGTATTATTTATTCGTGTCAACTGCAGGCGATAGCGAGAGTAGGGCCTATAGGTCTGGGACCCATGGCTATACGTATAGACTACGCGTGAGTGACTTACTGTTATTAATTGGTAATAAAAGTTAGGTTTTTACGGCCAAAGCACAGCAGGAAAGAAGGCCAAAAGTACCGTATACGCGCAGACAGTGGATCGTTAAACTTTTATGCGAGTCGGTTGCATATGCGTATGCCTATAGGGTTTATAGGCCTACGTGAAGTAGCCGATAGTCAATTTACATCGGACCTAGGCGGATTGTAGGCAATAATACATTTAAGTTAACTTTTTTGCAAGAAGCACGTAGAACTTGTCGTTACGGCCAAAGGTTGGTAGGCCCCGTTAATAAGACAGCGACACAAGATCGCGTTCGTTGGAGAGAAGTGCAGAAAGCGAAACTGCCGTTGCCGACTGCGACGTCACAGTAATTAGTGTGTAGTGTTCAGCTGTAGGGCCTATGTGCATGATACGTTACGGAGCAATGTGAGCAGTTATTGCTTTAGTATGCGGCCGTCTCAGTAGGTAACGGTAACGTTGTGATTTCATTTTCTATAGTTACACATTACGATCCTGTCCGTTCGTCCGTCTGTCTTTTTGTTACGTGGTGGTTTGTAAATCAAAATCGAAAAAAGTTCCCAAAGACAGGAGTAACTGGTGTGACAATTTTCAGCTTAAAAGGTCAAATATCAGCTATATGGTCATATTAAAATGCGGACAATGGGCCGACATATGTTTCCAGTCTTTCGTAGCGTATTAGAATGTCTGCGTTTTCTGTCTGTATTGCAGCCACGTTGGTGTAGTTTAACATCAGCATCTCGGAATGATGCGGCCGCTTCAGCGACTGTTGCTGCTGAGACGAGTGACGTCACTGTGTGACGTCATCAGCACGGTTACGTTACGTCACAATCATGGCGGTGGTGACGACGGTGAGCCAAACCGGAGGCCAGCGAGCTACGTCCACGGTACGTCATCCGTGCCGCTGCTCGGAGCAACCATCGGACAACTGCTGCAGGACAGGACTGAACAGATGCCCGACAAGGAAGCCGTTGTCGTCTGCCATCAGAAAGCTCGACTGACTTTCCAACAACTGCTGCAGCAGGTGAACGCCAAGCTCACTGGCCTGTGTTGATCTCGTTCTGTTGACTATAATTTCGCTTTGTATCTTTCTTGGTGTCCTTGCAGTTCTACTAACATCAGGTCAATGGCGGCGACACCTATCCGATATCTGGGCAGCAAATTCTGTGGATGCGAGTCGCCGAAAGCGTCAAAAGAGTGCATGAGGTCTGGAGATGTGTCGTAACTCATAAATTTCTTCCCACTGCAACAGCGATGTCCGTATTGAATGGACGAAACTGTAGCCGCTGTTTATCATAAATTCGACTGATAAAAAACAAGGTATGAATATCGAATTTGAATATTATTATTAGGCTACATAATTTTATACAAAGTGTATTTTGTGCAACGTATGCAGAGTGATCGGTTGGCTGCGGGGTTGAGTGAACTCGGCGTACAGAAGGGTGATCGTGTCGGCATTTGGGCTCCGAACTGTGTCGAGTGGATTATTGTTCAGTACGCCGCTGCGAGAGCTGGCTTTATCCTGGTCCGTTTACAGTTTTCTTTATGAGTAGGCCAGTACTTGTCAACCTTTTTGCTGCAGCGGAACCCTTCATAAGTGTCAAAATTATCGCGTAAAATAATGTAGTACTTTGTCTTGTGTCTAGAAAAATACTTCCCTGTAAAAGCAAGTGGTTTACCGCAATTTCGCTTAATTGTTAATGATATTGTAATTTTACCAGTTGTTTCTGTTAAACCTTATTTCGTTTTATTGCTTTTTTAAACTGTTAGGAAGTAAAGTTCTCACTATTTTTTTCAGGTGAACATCAATCCTGCTTATCAAGCGACAGAACTTGAGTATTGTCTGCGAAAGGTTTCTGATCGTTTTTTTTTGCTGATAAACGTACATTGTATGAATATTAACGCCATTTTAACCCATTGTATACCGGAAAGCGAATAAAAAGTAAAACATAGTTTCCTACATTTTTTGGTGTAGATCGAGCAATCAAGACAGTTTCGGAAACGATTAGCCACAATCATTGCAGTGAAGAAAGGTCACGTTAAACAGTCAAATATATTGTTTATTGTGACCACTATTTACTGCAGTGATCGTTGTTTCTAAAACTGCCCCCGATTAATCGATCTCTGTAATGTTCCAGTTTTTATTTTCCACTTTATAGGCTGCTATGTAAACCTATATTTTAGCAAAACTCAATTTCTCTTTTTCACAATTCCACAATGTACGACCGTTGCTGTATTTACATTTGATAATATTGTGTAGGTGGGCGTCAAGGTTCTGATAATGGCGGAGAAGTTTAAGTCGCAGGATTACTACGCCATGATGAGAAAAATCTGTCCGGAGCTGGAACAGTCGACCACGGCAGCTGCTCTGTCCAGCAAGTCGTCAGTAGAATATAAATGTTTTATTCGATGCATATTTGATGCATAAATATTTAATATGCAGTCTATACTTGGGCCTATGTGTATATAGTAACGACATCCCAGTTGTCATTTATCATTCGTCGTCATTTCCGTCGTTAGCATACTTTTGGCTTGCGCTTTCATTGAAATTTAGGAAACAAAAATGGCTACTCTCCGTTATAATTTTATCGTTTCGTTGTCTGATAGAAATGTCTCATTTATACCGAATTACAATTTTATTTTACTGCATTCATTGGTTTAAGCATTAATAATAATTTTTTAGACACAACAAAGTTATTTCTAAAATACGTTAACGATTATATGGAACGTATTTCGTGTAGGCCTAGGCCTTCGAGTCTTAAGGCCAGTTCACCCGAGCCGTGTTCACGGGCCGTGAACACGGGCCGTAAACACAGTCCGTGAACACGGCTTGTGTGAACCGGCCTTAAACGCAAATAATAGGCTGCACTATGGGCCAGAAAATTTAATATAGGCGCATGTGTAGCCTATAGCTAAATTTGCAACGGAAGATCGTTCAAGTTATTATTAGTAATATCGCTTATAGTTTTTTTATTGTATTGTTTGAACCTTTTGTTTTAAATTTCTGGCACAGTTTTTGTATAGTATCCAACTATTTCGGTTACAGTGAATATTCCGTGGATAAACAGAAAACAGATATTGGTGAAGCCTACTATATAGGGTGCGACAGAAAAAAGTAAACCCCTAAAGTTTTTTGCTGTTTCCTCATCAACCGTTTAAAATTTTAATTCCAAATTTTAAAAATTTATTAACTGAAACCTTTTACATTTAACTATCAAATAAAATTTGATTCTCTTGAAAAACGACAAAGTTATAGATTTTTAACATGACCGCTTACCGATTTTTCAGCATTCAAAATGTTCCGGCTACAACACCAATTTAATAACATCGTTGAAACAACACAGTTAACTAATGATCAAATGCCAGAATTCCATTGTCACTGTGAATGCTCGAAGTGTCCACCGCCAGCTCCAACACAAGCCTTCAGTCTTTTTGAGAAGTCTTTCACAGCTTTGTCGATCGGTCCCTGTGGCAGGTTGCCCTAGATAACCTGAAGCGCTTGCTCGGCGATTGTCTTCGGCTTTGTTTTAAGCTTGCGGTAAGCCTCCAACATTGCATCCCATACGTGATAGTCCATTAGGTTTATATTCGGCGAATTTAGAGACCATTGGCCTTTTGTGATGAAATCTGGACAGCTGGTCCGCAGCCAGTTCTCTGCGCTGGGCGGCGTTGCGCGCTGTGTGTGCTGACGCGTCGTCCTGCTGTTAGATGAATCCGGTGGGCAGCCGGCGATTGCTTTAAAGCAACGATAATTTAATGATAATTTTTAAATAAAATAAATTACTGTTTATTAAAGCGTTAGTGTTACGTCATCGGCAGCAACGTAGTAACCGGTTTTTAAAAATTAAATAGCATTTTAGCTTAAACATTTTTAATGCTGAAAAATCGGTAGGCGGTCACGTGAAAAGATCCATAACTTCGTCGTTTTTAACAAAATCACGCTTCATTCCAGTTAGATGTAGGACGTTTCAGTAAATACTTTTCTAAAATTTTAAATTAAAATTCCAAACGGTTGCTAAAAACAGCGAAAAACTTCAGGGGTCTACTTTTTTCTGCCGCATCCTGTAGTTCACAGTGAGTGAGTGAGTAAGGTTTAGCGTTTCACCCGACACAATATAGGTAATTTCGGGGACGGCCTTTCCAGGCGGAATGCACACAAACACATAATAATGAAACAATAAGTTTAACCTTTACAGAAACACAAAACACAGAATACAAAAAAAACAAGCTAAACCTAAAATTGTAAGAACTTTATTATACGCGTGCATAGGCCTAGGTAATAACATAATGGTAGTTCTAATAATTTTCCCTGTTATCCTCCAGACAGTCATCAATGTGATAATGCTGTCTATTGGAAGACAGGGGGCCCTGTAGTTTACGACGACTGTGCAGAGTGTGTTGGTGCAATATGTTACGTAGGTTGCCGCAGCTGAAAACGGTAGTTGTCATTGGTGATTTGCAGTTCAAGTATGTAACTTTCTTTTAATATTCACAATACTTACAAACTAGCTAAAACTGTTGTACATGTTTAATGTACTCATTTATGACGGATTTTATGTTTGATGCTTTTTTGCATAAAAATTTGTAGGCTACAGCTAAGTATGCAATGCTGCTAAATTTGTGCACCTCATGCATTTTGGCGTTAGGAAGTTCGTTTTAGTAATTATATGCATATGCCTCACTATCTAGAATTTTAAAAACAGAGCTGTAAAGCAGATATCGGATACAATACGGTTCCGAGATCTCGAATTCCGATCTAAAACGTCATCCGAACAGCATCCAGAAAAATTTAATTTAGTTTTTTATTCATTTTTTAATATTTTGTTTTAACGATGTTTTATTAGCCTAGTTCTTATCGTGTTATTGCTGTTTTGTTTGCATTTATACCTTATGTATCTAAGGTATTGACTGATTGCTATAATGGTTACAGAGGTGCGCTGAGATTCAGTGACGTAATGGAAGCGTCATCATCCAAGCAGGTGTCATTCATACAAGGTCAACAACGACACTTGCAGTTTGATGACCCTATCAACATTCAGTTCACTTCGGTAATTTGCTCTTTGTCGCTGCTGTATAGTGTTTGTACGTAGAATTTTTTTAAACTAGGGTAAGTTAACCTAATCCTGACCATCACCCTAATCCTGGCCATTTTTGAAAACAAATATTTCCGTTTAAAAGCTTTGATATTCACGTAAGGCCATATCAGTTGACTTATTTGTTGGAGTTTTAACGAACGGCGACTCTTACACACAAACATCTTTAAAGACATAATATTAAATGTTCTGATGCTGTAGGGCACGACGGGAAATTCGAAAGCAGCTCTACTGACGCATCATGGACTCGCTAATAACGCATACTTCGCCGGACTTAGACAAGACTTCCACCGCAATGTAACGTACACGTTTTGTTCCATTAAAATATTTATTGAAAATGATCAAAATTGCCCATTAACTGACCGTGTTTTGTTTCGGCTCTCCGCAGGGACGGTGGCACGTTTTAAAAATTGGCGTAAACGTTTCTTTCGTGCCAATTTTCAGTTTAAAACACCATAGCTCTAATTTCCCTTGCATTAGAATTTTGAGAAAAGTTGCATAATCTCGCATGAACACAGTTTGCGCGACTTTTTACTGGAATTAAAAAAGTAATCTAATCTTAACAGAGTTAAAGGGGGCAATTTTTTTCTAAATTGTAGGCTGTATAGAAATTTTAATTTCAAAAATACAACACTTAAAGCTAAAAATCTTTTTAGGGAAAAGGGGGAAATTAAGCGTAAAATTTAAACGCTTGAGCACCCACAATTTTTGCGTTTTTCCTATTTTAACCCCCCTCGCCGCTGGTGATATCTAAGCGGACGACCACATAACATGTCGGCAGTGGGCGGACGTAGTTAAGTTCGTGTGTCTGTACGTCTGCACATGTGTAGGAGTCGGTGGTATGTCTGCCAGTGCCTCTGTTCCATTGTTTCTGTATGGTCGTCGGCTGCATGCAGATTCCTGCATGGGGCGTCACGTGTGTCTTTCCGTCCAGTGGATTCGACCCCGCCGCTACGCTACAGGCCGTCCAACAAGAAAAGTAAAATATTTTCCTTGTTATTTTTCTGCTTGTAATTTTATTTTACGCCAGTTTCCGTAACGCAGAACGTAAGTAAGTAATTTATATAGCGCGTTAACTGTAACAACCTCGAACGCGCTCGATGTGCTAGTATAACGATAAGTAAAAATGTTTTAGATGACGTCTTAAAGTGTGAACAGCATTCAAGAGTGTTCGGCAAAGCGTTCCAAGTAGATGGACCGGCGTGTCCGAAAGTACGGTTTCCATAGGTTGCCATCTTAATCCGTGGAACCTGCAGCTGACCATGGCTTGCAGATCGCAGATGTTTGCGGTTGTCAATGCTGGCGACTGGCTGGCAGAGGTCAGGCCCGTCGAGAGCCACAGCGGGCCCGGGAAAAACATTCTCGCCCCGCCCCCTCTTCCCCCAAAAAACATTCTCGTGGGGCCTGTCTGGGGAGAAAATTTTAAAGATTTTTTAAATGGTGCATTCTGGTGCACTTTATACTTTTGAACGACGGTGGGGCCCCCAAACCCTCACGGGGTCCAGGGTAACTTACCCCTTACCCCACCTCTCGACGGGCCTGGCAGAGATCGGTCAGATGTCCAGGAGCCATGCTGTGTCGACACTTGTACACCTGAATGCACAGCCGGAAACTAATGCGGTCAGTGACATCCAGCCAGTGCAAAACATGGCGTCGGAAATGGGCCAGTCCTTGATCGTACTTGCCGCTGTTTGACACAACTCGCGCAGCTGCGTTGAGAACCCGTTGCAGCTTGGCTGTTGTCTTCTTTGGCGAGCCGGCCAGTAGACCGACACACGACGAACGCGAGAACCATGGCGACGAAGTCGTCATTTAGCGAGCGTCGGATACGGCGTAGTTGTCGCAGCTGGAAAAAGCACTTGGCACTGAGTGAAGTAACGTGCTTGTCCATCGACGAGTTTGGAGTGGAGTGAGCAGCACTCTCAGCAAACGAACGTAACACATTTACGATAATTTTTCTTCAGATTATTATAATAATTTTACTCTATTTTTATACGTATCACACTTTTAAAACAAAGCGCAAAAAAGGCAAACAATTAAACAACATTCTGCTTTTTATGCCACTTGGTTCCCATTTTCAGGCCATCTTACTTCTTTTTAGGACAGCGTTTTTAATCATTTAAGCGAAATTTAATGTCGAATATTTATTCATACAGGTGTACGTCGCTGTATGGAACGCCGACGATGTTCATCGACATGTTGAATCTGCCCAACTTCAGTGACTTCAACTTGACGTCTCTCTACACAGGTGAATTAGGCCAAAAACATTTGCACCCTGCACTTTAGGTTTACTTCTAAAACGAAAGAAGTACAGCGGAATAGGCATAGTTTTTCAAAAATTAATAGTGCTAAAAAGTGCTTAAAATAATGTTGACCGTTTTAAGGCGATAGCATTACATTGCGACCAGCGATAAGAGAAGTATAGTGCGATACTTAGGCCTGTTTGGTTGTTAGAATTTTAAGGTCAAATTCCACTATTCGATTTCTTGTGAACTGTTGTTCTAAACAGCAAGTCGTATAACATTATGCTGTATAACATTTTATGGATTTGTTGTAACTCATTGCACGACTTGTACAACAAGTCGGTCCACAAAAATCGAAGTGGAGTTTAGTTTTAATTTACCGACTTTTAACCGAGTTGGATCTAATTCGTTGACCAACTGATCTGCGGAATCTGTGTGTATAGGAATAATGGCGGGAGCGCCGTGTCCTATTGAAGTCGTCAAGAAAGTTGTATCGCTGATGCACATGGAGAAATTCACCGTGAGCATTCTCAGAAAATAATTTTTGTCGCTTTCTTAAATCCATTTGCAGTAAACAGTATACATGTAGTTTGACAAACTGTATAGGCTGTTATAATTTTACTGGGTGGGCCAAATTTGCCATAAACGGCGCGCTGAAATTTGTTACAAAATATCTCTGTAAAAATAGACAGATTTAGCACTGTTTTTTGCTTAGAGTTATATCTGGAGCGAGAAGAAGATGCAAACAATGTTTGAAACACTGCATATTATAAACCTGATCATGCATTGCAGAGTAAAGCAAAACTTGCCAGTACTTTTACTAATTTATCGTAATGTTGAAGTTGCGGTACTACAAAAATCAACGTATTTCTTGGGTGGTCCAGTAAAGGGCACAAAGTTTGCGGCACCATGATGCAACAATGAATTAAAGAGTCATGCGGTTTTCAGCAAAAAAGCTAAAATCGCATGTCTCTGTGACGTATGGTTGCAAAATTATATGGTGCCGCCAACTTTATGCCGTTTTCTGGACCATCCTGTACTGTAAATCTTGGCTACGGTGCTGTCGTGTTGCAGATCGCGTACGGTACGACGGAGAACAGTCCGGTCACGTTTCAGAGTTCAGTCCACGACTCGCTCGAGAAACGCGCTTACACCGTCGGCAGCGCTCTTCCACACGTCGAGGTCTACCAGCTGGCGCCTACTCATCTTTTTTCGTTTTTTTTTTATTTTTTTTATGCGTTTACCACTGTGCATCATGCTTTCATGTCGTCTGTCCGTTTGTGTGTTTGTATTTGCGTTGCCATAGTTGCTTCCTTTCGAGATATATCTCCAGTATGCGTAGATGGATTATCATCAAACGTTTGTTGGCGATCCAGCTTGGAACAACGACGAGCTGTTGACTTTTTCAGTTTTCTAGTGGTGAAAACAAAGTAAAGTCTTAACGTTTCATGACCAAACATGCTATTAATACAGGCTGTCATTTTTGGCTTTACGATATCTCAGTTGCGTTGGTATATGCATTGATAAGTTTTCACGACACTTTTGTCATTAGTGACCTTGGGATAAAGACGAACTCGTTATACGTGACTTAAGATTTCAGAGTCATATTGGCAAAGTGCATAGACCCCCATAGCACATGAAGCTTGACAAACTTTAGCCAATTGTAGACTAGCAAAGTTTATCCTCCCGTTTCTAACAACACGTAACGGCAAATTTTCAGCAATTGTAAAATTTCTATCCATATTTCAGTGCCGGTCTGCGGTGTACTGCAGGCAAAGATAGTGGACGAACAGGGCAACGTGGTTGATCGCGGTGAGAAAGGCGAACTGTGCATTCGTGGCTACTGCGTCATGCTGTGCTACTGGGAAGACCCGGAAAAGACAAACGAGGTCATCAAACAGGATCGGTGGTACTCCACCGGGTACGAACGACCGATATGCTTTTAAAATTTATAAGCCTACTTTTAGGTTACGCAAGCGTGATGAATTTCAGTACCGGTAGTCGTGTGCATGGTTGCTCGTAGCGGAGACTACTCAGTTTTACTCGCGTTCAATCAATCAATCAATCAAAAAAAATAACCACTTACAAAAGTAACCAGTGGCGTACAACACACCTAAAAACTAAAATATAACCTAAGCATAATGTACAAAAAGTAAAAACTACTCAGAGATAAAAAGCTCGCTGAAACAGTAAAGTTTTTAAGTTTCGTTTGAATGACGCATTGTCATTGAAGTGACGGTGGCAGACTGTTCCACGCAGCTGGTGCAGCGTAGGAAAACACTCGTTGTCCGAACTTTAGTCGTGTGCGTGGTTGCTAGTAGCGGAGACTGGTGCCGGACCAAAGTCGTGTTCGTTATGTGACATTGCCTGTTTGTGTGACAATGTCAGTAAGATAAGACGGTGCTGTGTGAGTGACGTGTGAATTAAATGCATCAGCAAACACAGTTTATAGGTGATGTGGTATTGCACCGGAAGCCAGTGTAATTGTTGCAGCATACTTGTAACGTGGTCGCGAGGAGCAACAAGTCCGATCAGTCTGGCTGCAGCGTTCTGAGCACGTTGAAGTGGTGCAATCGTAGATTTTGGCAAAGCAGCTAGTATAGCGTTGCAGTAGTCCAGTTTGCTCAGTACGATCGCCGACACGAGAGTGGCTGTTACCTCCGGCCCAATTAGCCGTCGAATCTGTTTAAGTCGTCGATTGTGATAAAAGCAAGCACTGACGACTTTGTTGACGTGCCGTTGCATTGTTAGCTCGGAGTCGAGCGTGACACCAAGGTCACACACAGCGTTGACTGATGTGATGACGTCGTTGCCAACTCGTAGCGACAAGTCGTTGCTTGAGATCTTCTTGAGACTGGCACGCGACCCGCACCACATGAATTCTGTCTTGTCTTCATTCAGTTTCAGACGCCTAGATGCG
>Ga0056128_1006118_pt1 | contig 15190 bp, 10 predicted proteins | sample WorMetLIZISLAND2_FD_71113 | JGI IMG/M metagenome (GOLD analysis project Ga0056128, IMG submission 71113) | Marine gutless worms symbiont microbial communities from Max Planck institute for Marine Microbiology, Germany - Olavius geniculatus... ...
CGATCAACTTGATATTTGGCAGGTGGCGTAAGGATCCCTTGCCGCCTTGCCCCGGGTGCCCTCGTTGCCATGGCAACAGCCGTTCCCTCCGTCTGTCCGTACTCAGCTGCAAGGACGGCCTCATAGCGGGCGGCCCCTCAACGGCCGCACCCTCTTGTTTAAGTGGTCATCCATCCAAAAAGCAATTCGCCTTCTTTGGCCACCCGTCTCGCGATGTTTCGCACATGTATGTAGGCCATTTTTTACGAGGCAAATAAACGTTATTTTCTCTCTTTTTGCTGTTCATACCCACACCCAATTATCTGATATTTTACACAATTGTCGATATACTGGATGGTTTTTCAAATTTTGGCCACGTTAGCAATCTGCAGGATACTAACGACGACGACATTATTATGACGATGATGATGACATTTTTTACCATTGCATGCGTATATAGTCAACGTGTAGCCTACTACAATCGGTTGGATTTTTAAAAATATTTTTTATCCTTATGCTTGTAAACCACTGATTAAATTGCGTAACTGGTTGTTTCGTGATTGATCGACTGCTCCTTCTAAGCGCAAGCAGCACCACAGTCTTTGTAAGTGAAGTCACAACTTTCCAACTTCTTGATCCCACATCAGACATCAACGACGAAGCTTTATCATAAGAATTTTGTACGCGCTGTTTTATAAAAGGCACCCTTTTGTTTCTTTTATAACTCAATCGAATGGTGACCAATTCATATAAAATTTTTACGAGATGTAGGTGAAGACATGCTCATTCAAAATATTTTAACAAAATGTGGCTATTGGTTTAATATTCTTTGCTAGTTGTAATGTAATGATGACGTCATAATGTGCCGTGAGTACAGTTGCTTGTATCAACTGATGCTGTCAGTTGCTACCCTGCTTCGATGGTGAACTTTATCTGGTTCACTGATAAAAAATGTTTATCGTATCAGCACTACGCAACATGGGGGCATATAATCAGGCATTTCGCAATCCAAAAACTCAACCATCTCGCAAGCGGTGTGTGCTGGTGTCTTGCTGGAAAGCGTAAAAGTCAAGCTATCCCCTCAGGTGTGTGAAAGTGATCGTTTTGGGCATTTTTTTGTCCTGCAATGGTAAAACTTCAACAGTTTGTCATCAGTAAACCAGATGAAGTTCACCATCGACGCAGGGCAGCTATTCAGCAACTGTCAGCATTTGGTTACGACAAGCAAGTTTGTACTCACGGCACATTATGACGTCATCATATGGGGCAACCTGCCACAGGGACCGATCGACAAGGTTGTAAAAGATTTATCAAATCAGGCGACTAGAGGCTGATGTTGTTGCTTGGAGCTGGCGGTGAGCAGTTCGAACATTCGCAGTGACAATGGAATTCTGGCGTATGATCATTATTTAACCGTGTTGTGTCAACGATGTTATTAAATTGGTATTGTAGCCGGAACACTCTCAATCAGTAGGCGGTCATGTTAAAAAATCTATAACTTCGTCGTTTTTTAACAAAATCACATTTTACTTGGCAGTTAAATGTAAAAGGTTTTAGAGAAATAAATCTCTAAAACTCCAAATTAAAATTCCAAACGGTTGCTGAGAAAACAGCGAAAAACTTTAGGGGTTCACTTTTTTGCCGCACCCTGTACTAACAGTCTGCATTAACACGGACTATTTTCGTATTCGTTTCATTGACTGTTTATTTGTTTTACCCGACCGTACTTAAGTAACGGTGAGTGATTTCCTATTGACTGTCAATAATAACCATATTTCGGTTTGGCCGCAATTTTCAATGAAAAGTATCTAGAAGCGGTGAGAGATAGGGCCAAGGTTACTATGATTCACTAATAGGAGGTGGCATAATTGCTTTTAAATGACATAAAATCATTGACCTTGAACGACTTTGAAGGTCAATACGCGCTATTGTGGCTAAACGGTAAGAAACAGGGCCAAAATTGCTATTGATCACAAATAGAAAATCGCATACGTTCTTTCAAATGAGATAAAAAATCATCGACTTTGGATTACCTTGAAGGTCACTTACAAGCAGTACGGTCGGCTGTCCTAGCGAGAGTTGAGCTTCTTGTATTAAACTTTGAATGAATAAACGAATAATTGATTAAGCGTTGACTAATTGTTTGATTGATTGAATGATTCACGTCTATGTCGATGTGCACTGTGTACAGAAAACGCACCTGTCAGCTGAACCTGGGTGGTCATTGTTCTACGGAGAACGCCATGTCGCTGGCTAATCGATGGCACTTTCTCAACAGTGGACAGAGCCCGGGCAGACGACGACGACGACGCTGACGCCACCTAGTGTGATATCACGTCAACACGTTTCGATGTTGTGTTATTTCGTGAACTATAACCTACTTAGTCCTCCTGTGTCTCACCACAGTGTCTGGAGTGTTATAGGTGCCCATAATTTCACTCCGCTCAAGCGTGACTACTGATTTTGCGTTTGTATATCGCACGTGTGTCCAGGCAGAACACTCCGTCGATCACGGTCATGAAATAAATACGTTTCAACACAGCCTACAGTGTATTATACCTCGTTGCACTCGCAGAATACACTGCAGACAGTGTTGAAACTTGTGCATAATCCACCTTTTGCTTACTTTCTACACTTGCGTCATCGACGGACGCAGCTGATCCTGCTGATGGGGGCAACTGCCCTCAACCTCTGAATTTTGTTAAAAGGTTTTTTTGCTTAAAACGTACAAATGTACACAATATGAGAGTCTAGAAGTAACTTGGCAAAAACGGAATCGCTGACCGATGCTGCCACCTGGTGTTGTGGTAGTTATTGATATTGTAGTCCGACCCCCCGCGAACCCCCTGAATTTTTCCAACTGGGGCCAGGAATCCCCATCTAAGGCAATCCGCCAAGCTCACTGGACGGACCCCACAAGTGTTTGTACCTGCCAAACAGCACCTTAATTTGTCGAACAGTCTAAACAGGGTGCACGAATGTGACAGACGACAGACAGACAGACCACGCACGCTACAAAGAAATGTGTATAAATAATACCCAGTTTACACGATCGAGCAAACATCGAGCAAACATCGAGAAAACGTCAAGCAAACGTCCAGCAACATCGAGCGAACGTCTAGCAAACGTACAGCAGACATCCAGCAAGCATCGAGCTAACGTCGAGCAAACATCGAGTTGGCTCGTCCAGCTAACATATAGCCAGCTCGTCGAGCCAGCTTGATCGTGTAAACGGAGTATAAGTGAAATCGCTTGCGCGGCAGAACGCCATTCCGCCTAGAAATTAAACAAAAAAAATTTTGCAAACAACCTTCAGCCGTCTAACATTGTCGACAGTTATTCGTGTTTATGTCACTTTTATACTCAAACAACGTAACACGTATGTATAGGTCTACATCTTTGTCACGGCGGACAGTGGTAATAAACGTTCTTATTGACTGTCATCGTGCACTTAAGCTTAGAAATTTACGGCTGCGTGTATATGACGGCTGCTGGTGTAACGTAAAACTTGTAATAGACGGCCGGTCTCTTACATAAGCCGGGTCTTTCGGATGCCCACCTGGGACCAACTTACCAGACTTAATTATTATGATGTTGTTAGTGACCTTGCGTCTAAATCACCGGCCTATACAGTGCAGATGTAGGTTTTGAATACGGCGTTTCGACAAAATGAAATGTAGGCCTAAAACGTGTTTTGCAGTGTGCGCATGTTGCATACTAAATAAACTGAATACGGCAACTTGACAATGTTTCAATACAAACCGGGGGTTTCAAGTTTTATGCCACATTGTGGTTGCGACAGGAAGAGGGGTAGAGGGGCCCACGCTAAATTTTGGGATGTCGTAAAGTTGTCGAACAAAAATTTTGTCGGAAAATGTGCGTTAGGAAATGTAAAAATTAAAACCAACAACCACAATTTTTGTGAGAAACTTAAGGTTACAATTGAAGTTTTGTTCGTCCATAATCTTTTTTGCGGAAAATTTTCAACCGTCTGTCAAAAATTGCAACTTTCTGCACTGCCTGCCGTTTTAACCGACGACGCTGCTATTAGGTCACTTGTTCTACTAGATGCGAGAGGCTTTAATCATTGCCCGGTGCAATGAGTGTGGATACGCACAATAAGACAGATGAATCACATTTCCAGTCATAATTATTATCTGCGTCACGCCCAGTGCCTGCTGTTCCAGTTAGGCCTACATTGCTAGTCAGAATCATGCTTAATAAACGATTGTCTGTTCCCTTCATCTGTGTATCATAAACCGCACTATGAATTGCGTGACTCATCTGTAAACTTGAAACTGGACAATGCAAGAACACCGTCAGACAGTACGCGGTTAATTCTATTTACTAATTCAACGTACAACTCGTCTTGAGTCAGAATCATTAAAACTACAGTGTTGTCAGAGTCTATAGTCTATACGCGCTGTCGGCCAGGCACGCACTATAGAACCCCTGAAACCGTCGTATCTGAGCGCACGACAGAGTGACAGATATTTATCCGGGATATTTATCCGGCAGCCGTATCAATAACCTTGCGGTTTTCGGATAAATATACGGTCTTAACAAAACCGACTGTTTATCCGGCAGCCATCTTGGACGGTTTTTTATAGCCGATAAACACGAGCACCGTATTGGCTAAGACGAGGTCTCTGCGCCGACCAACTGACGACCTCAACCCTAGCAGAGAAACTGCCGTACAAATAGCGTGTAGGCTAGACAAATAGTCAGTGCGATAAAAAAATAAGGCTCCGTTTTAGTCGTAACTAGGGCAAATATGGCTTATGCCTTTTTAGAATTATTTCACTGACATTTCATGCACCTTCAATTAAACGATCATTAAATTTTTACCTACGGCGTCGAAATCCATCGTTGAAGTGAGCGGAGAGTGATAATTATCGGGACTCTGCGGTTATGTGCCACTGGCGTCTCGAAGTGAAAATATGCAGTGGGCCCATTTGATACACAATTAGACTATCACTTCGGCACGAATACGGCGTCAAAACACGTCTAAAACATTGAGCTTATCTTCAGCGCCGTCGCTACGTTTTAACATTTTTCAAGCTAATTATTAGTGAATTTACAGGTATTATAATTTGGTATTTATATAATTTAATATTTATTTTTAATGTCAAAAGCCAGTAACAGATAGGCCTGCCTAACGCGGTGTGGATATAAAGTTCGTCAATTTTTATACACAATAGGCCTATCATAAGATTAGGCCAACATATACCAGAAATGTACTAAAAATGTAAATATTAGTTCTGTCAAAGCGTCAATTTTGTCAACGCATGCGGTAATGCGTTAATTAACTGTTTTGCTGATTTGCTGATATTGTAGGTGGACTACATCGAAAGGGTGACTGGAATGACTACCTACGAACTCGTGGCTGTGTCGCAGGACTGTGACAGTAGTGACGGAACGGCAAGAGAACAATTTTCTATTTACTTGAATGTTATTCGATCGTCAAATAGCGGCTGTTTAATGGAATATCATTATCAATGCTTTTGTTTTTACAAAATTTAGTAAATTTACATATGCGCGTTAAATTTTTAACTCGCGTTAATTATTTAACGCGTTAACGCGTCAAGTTAACGCGTTAATTCGACAGCTCTAATAAATATGTACACAAAAGAAGAAAAAACTGTTGCTGCGTTGAACGAAAAATTTGCCAGTAAGTTTTTTGGACATAAATAACAAAGACTTGTTGGCAGTTAAATAAATTGTTTCAGTCAGCCGAGATATATGGCCGCCATACATTTACATTTACCTGCGTGTCAGCACAGATGGAGTTTGTGATTAAAGTTTAATGCGGTACAACCTAACACAAACTTGTTACCAGAACACGCGTTCGCGCATCCGGTATGCGGTCTACTAAAATATTGTTTTCGAAGATTAGCAAGAAACTCAGCTACCGCTTAGAGAACCGGGCGTCAGCTTCCGTGCTTTCGTGTCATCATAATGCCGCTTTCGGGAATTTGTTTTCTGACTTAAAAAAAAACTTTTCAAACCTATAGCCTACATTGCAACGAATGCATATGAGTTTACAAGCACAGCACGCTCCCAGGGCTGTAGTTTGACTCTTTGATGTGTTTTTTCTTAAAAAAACCCGCTGCAATTATTTGCATAAATACAGTGTATTACACCGACAGACGCTTAAGTCTATGTCGAATATTGCGGTCATAAGTTTGGTGTACGAAAAAAATGCCACAAGACAAAAGGCCATTAAGCTGATTTTTCAACATATTTTTTCCAAATAAAGTGCGCATCGTTTTCAGTGGCGGATTCAAAGGGGGGGCCGCTTCCTCTATTAACCGGATGCATCTAAAAACATATAAAAATTTTGCATCAAAATGCGTAGTTTTTGCATAAAATTTTCAAAAATTTGGGAAAGGGGCATATTTCCCTCACCAGACCCCACCAATTACCCTTCCGCACCGTCTATTTCCAGTTTCTGTATCCGCCATTGATCACTTTAGAATAACTCAAGTCGTTGCACTATGTATAGGCTACTTTATTAAGCCCGTTTTGCAGTACTTTTCTGTACTCAGTGGAGCGAATCATCAAAAGATGCTTATCTATTGTCGCCGGCTTAACGTCACACAAAAAACTTAAATAGTTTACAGCATGAGACAATGTTCTTGCATAAAAGTCATGCAAATTGAAATTAATCGTTTGCCGAATTAACTTACGCAGGGGGGGGCTGAAAATGCAAGTACGGAAAATGCGAGTACGTGTCTGTATCCAAGGTCTGTGATTTCGGTATCGATCAAAAGCGCGCATATGCGACTTTCTATTAGTGATCAATGGTAACCTTGGTTCTGTCTCGCACCGTTTCCGAGAGAAGACGACTTTCTGAAAATCGCAAAGTTTTTTTCCCGCCCACCATTTAACGGCCGCGGTCGGTGCGATAGACAAACAGACGTTCAAACAGACTTCGCAATGGTTAAAACAGGACATCTGCATAGCAAAATGTGCTGACGCCCTGCAAAAATCTACAAGCGATCGAAATCGAGTCCGTTCATTTGCCGAGTGCACAACAGTCCGCACAACTGTACTGCAGTCAAAGCGACTGCAGTATTTTTTGCAGTTTTTGCACTGCGTGCACTGGCGTGCACCTAGTAATTACAGTTAACTTTCTGATCAAAGGCGCCAGTAAGTAATTTTTAGCGGCGCAGTAGTAGGAACTGAAGTCGAACTGAAGGCGACTGTGCGTAGGCAAGAAAGGAAGAGCACTTGCTGATGACGTCACGAAGCGCGTCTCTGATATAGTGATGACTCGACATCAGAATTTCAATTTCGGTGCGACATCAATACGATATTTTACAAAATGTCGTGATATCGATATCAATATCGATATTTGTAAACAATAATTATGTCAATTTTATACAACCACAAAACAAGACGTAAACATTGAACAAAGCAGCACAAATTCTTATTTAGATAATAAAAATGTGTCTCTGCGTGAACTTATAATACGACTGCACTTGAATCAATACATTATTAACTCGACGGATTTGTATTTTTTCTTCCCAGTCACGCAGTATAGTGAAAAATCGGTAGCAAATATCGCGAAAATATTAATATTTTTGAATATCGCGATATATCGAAAAATCTATATTTTTCCAAGATACGATACGATATATCGATATCGAAAACGATATATCGATATTTTCGATATATCGCGTCATCACTAGTCTGTGGCGGCTGCTATACAGTGTAGCGCCGAGTCTTGACAACAACAATAGCCCATTATACCGTGACTGACACATGATCTGAAGTGAATGAGTGAATGAACCGATGGTCACGCGTCGTGACTCGCCCCCAGGTATATAGAGCCTAGCCTATTATATACTCTCTACGCCTGCCGTACGGGGTGACACGTAAAAAGTTTGATCGTAGCTTTCATAGAATCATATCGCTGGCAATTATTATCCGATTTCACAATTTTACAGTAGCCAAATCAGATGTAAACTCTCAAAACGCTGACTGTTGCTGAAAGATACCTGCACCTCACTTACATTATATTATATTATATTATATTATATTATATTATATTATATATTACGTATATTACGGCAACGCTCTGACAGGAGTTCGCCAGCAAGAAGAATGAATCACTTGGGATGTGATGCATAAGATTTTTGGATCACTTAATTGAACATTATCTAGAACAGATTGCTATTTGATACGGACATATCAGAAACTTGAATGAGGGCTCAGGTTTTACTGACCCACTATGTATACTATTTGTGAACTCAAGATGATAAATTCTACATCCGTCGCTGGTCTTAAGTTGTGTCATCGCAAATCATGTGCGCTGATGATTGTGCGTGTGTGGTTGCAGACAATGACAATCGCTTGCGGAAATACAAGTCACAGTCACGAACTCTTTAACGGAAGTAGGCTGGCCGATTGAATGACCAATCGGTCGCCGGAACAAGCCTGAGTGTTACGTTACGTCACGTCGTCTTTGACACTCCCGTTTCTCCTAATACGATGATATTTAAGCTGCCGCCAATACCTGTTAGAACTCAGTCGTCATCAGACTACTGACGATCGCAGACCTTCAAGTCTGCGTGTTCGCAGCCGATTTGATATTTGATAGGTTTGTTGTTAAAGTGTATACATGTATAGTTATAGATTAAGACGACCCCCGTGAGGGTTAAAAGCAAAACCTTCGACCCCCGAAAACTTATTTATTTGCGATAAGAAAGATATGTCCTGTGTTTTTCTTTTTATTGTGTTCTAGCATATTAAACATTATAATCGATCTAATTTAGCTTTGTTGTAAATTATATTTTCTTTTGTATCTGTGCATTTTGTAGGCAATCATAAACGTTAATAGACCGACCATCGACGTAATTAGCGTAAAGACGCGTACAGAGCGACGTAACTGAACTGAACTGACATAGTTTAGTTTTTGACGAACTGACCATTGGGCAAGCAAAGCGAATCTGCTAATTATTGGTTGACACGTACATGAACGTAGTCACGTAGTCACCGACGCCGTTAGACGGTGCCTACTGTAATGCAGTACTGCTTATCAATTGGTCAAAAACTACACCATCTCAGTTCAGTTCAGTTCAGTTCAGTTACGTCGGTGTGAACGCGCCTTAAGCTTACGTATTTCTAGCGACTGTACTTAAAAAGTGCGTGTGACGTGCGTAGATTGCAATGGCAGCCGTTGAAGTCTTGCTATCGCCGACGATCACCGATAATGCCCATTCGTTGCTCACCAAGTATCACGTCAACAAATCAGTGAGTAAAAAGTTGTGTTTTTTATTTCTCGCCTGTCCAAATAGGTTGCAATACGCGTCGTTTCTGTCTGTTCGTCCGTTTGTCCTTTTATCTGCATGTTACGTACAGGCTTGAAAAACATAAAAAAACGGAAAAATGGTGTGTATACGTTCTCCAAAGGGGCAGTTTTGAATGTCAAGAGTCAGACGGAGCAAAAAGGCCGCATACTGTTCATAGCCGTGATCATTGCAGTGAACATTGGTCATGTGGAACACTTAAAGACAGGGCAATTTTTACTGCAAATATTAATCATTCTTAGATTTACACAAAACATGCACGCTCCATTTTTACGCGCGAACGCAGCTACTGCTTTCAGCGCGTTTTAGCCATCGCAATTCTGTTTGTCTGTCTGTCTGTCTGCCACACGGGTGGATCAGTCAAAAGCGGTGCAAACTAAAGTTACCTAATTTTAACTGTCGGCTGCCAGAAAAACTCTACTTTCTGGAACCGTAAAGCTTTTTATAAATTCAAAGGGAGTCACCTCGAACGAGGGCGTTAAATGAAAGAGGGTGGGCAAAGTTTGCGCTTTTTGGCCAATAAGTCGCTGTATCTCAGTAACGGTGCCAGAGAGGGTTGATGTTACTATTAATCACTAATAGAAAGTCGTACACTGGCTCTTGATTGGCGCCAAATTCAATGACCTTGAATGACCTTAAACGCCAAAATAGGGGGTTTTGTGGATTTTTTGCGATTTCGGACTGCGACACATGTCTATATCATTCACAAGGTGGCGCCATGGAACTATCGTTATGCGATCTAGATAGAAAATTTGGTATTTGTCTATTAACTTAGCGTGAACATCCCAATTTTCAGCTAAACTACTGCTATAGGCTTTCGCGCGTCTCGTGAACATGAGCTCAAATTCCTTGTTTATTTTTATTATAGGTTTGCGTGATATTAGCCTGTCTGTTCTAAGAAATTTTTTGACTGATGCGTTAAGAGTTTTAGTGCAATAAGGGTGTTTTTATAACTTTATTCGCTATATAGGCCTAAATTAACGTTTCGTTTACTTTTTTTACTTATTTACCTCGTGCATTATTTTTCCACTTTTACTCTCTGAGTTTTGAGAAATAAACGATGATGATGATGATGATGATGCTGGTGTATATACAGGTTGATACGTGTGTCGAGTGTGATGAACGAGTCTACGCCATGGAAAAGATAGTTGCTGGTTCATCAACCTATCACAAATGGTGCTTTCGCTGTGCACACTGTAACCACGTACTCAGGTATCTATAGCTCGACTGCGTTGTTATACACTGTGTCCCAAAAAAACATCCCCGACATTTTAAACTGTAACTTAACAATCCATTATCGGATTCTGATAATTTTTGGTAGGAGTATTTCTGACGCAATTTGCCATCAAATGACCGTTTAGTTTTTCACCTCACCTAATGTATGCTTTTGCACTACCTAGGGAAAGCAGATCAAGCGAAATACGTGTTGAAATAAACAGAGAACCTGAAAAAACATCCCCGGCATTATCGATCGTAACTTAAATAAAGATCAGCAGATTTTAATAGTTTTTTGGCAGAAATATTTCTGACAAAACTGGCTATTAAATAAGTGTTTTAGTTTTCATCTCATTCAACGTCTGTTTTTGCACTATCTGGGGAAAGCAAGAAGTGACTGGTACAGCCTGGATTGGTCAGGAGCAGAACTTTATCGATACTGCTGTCAATGAATGGAGAAAGCGTCTTCTTGTTTGTGTTCGCATAGTGGGCCACCACTTCAAGCAATTTTATTACAGTCAGATGAAAAATGGACAGCTGGATGAATTGTCAGCCAGTGTCAGAAATGTGAACAAATGTGTTTTTATGCGTTATGTTAATTAAGCAATCACATCGCATTGGATAAAAAGTGATAGTTCGCTGGTTGTGCTTTCCCAGGTAGTGCAGAAACAAACGTTGGGTGAGGTGGAAAACTAAATACTCATTTGATGGCAAGTTGTGTCGGGAATTTTTGTGCCAAAAATTATCAAAATCTGATAATTGGCTTTCACGTTACAGTCGAAAATGTCGGGGATGTTTTTTTTGGGACACCGTGTAGTTCCACGTCTTATTCAAATAGCCAACTCCGCAAACCTGCACTGCTGCGCATTTTAAATGATACTGGATACTGGATACAGTGAATAGATATATTAACACAATTACACTTTTTGTATATTGATAAGAAGCGGAGCTCGTAAACTCTAAATATCCATGTTTTTACTTTGCGTTTTTTCATTTAGGCCTACTATTGCGATCCTATAGACAGTTAACACTAATTCCCAGCTTTCGGTGAATGTTTGAGCTTTGTTAAGTTTTTTTCTGGTATTTTACGTTATTAATACAGTTTTGTTCAAAGATCGTTAGTTACGAGCTTAAATGTTGTTTTATCATCTTCTATTTTTGTAATTATTGTGATCTGTTGATTAGTCTGTTGCTTTACATTATATTTTATCTTTGTTTATTTTATTGTCAATAGATTCGATTTTGCAACTGTTGTTTCAGAGGAATGATATGTTATATCATATGGTATATGGTAGGTTAATTGTTTTTGTTTGCAAATGTTTCAGCACCAACAACTATGCAATGACGTCCAGCTGTATTCCTTATTGCAAAGCTCACTATGACACCATCTTCAAACGAAGAGGTAAACTTAAGCTCACGAATTGCTTTACTTGGCTACGATGTAGTTGATTGTAAAACAAATCGACAATAACTTAAATAGCAGGCCCCTATCGGTTACATTTTGTACGTTAGCATAATTGTTTTCCATTTTTCACATTTTCTTTTTTTTCTGCGTAAGCTGTTTTTCAAGGCGCTTACAGAGCGACGTCATTAAACTGAACTGAACTGACACAGTTTAGTTTTTGATGAACTGGCAAACGGGCGATCTTTTAATTTTTATTTTGCAATTTGTTTTCGAAGTTCGGCCAATATTATGGTATACATGTAAGCTTATGACCGAAATATTTGAAATAGACTCTAGCTTTTGTCGGTATACTGTTAATGCTAATAATGGGTAACGGGCGGTGCCTACTGTAATGCAATACTGCTTGCCCACTGGCCAGTTCGTCAAAAACTGAGCCATGTTAGTTCAGTTCAGTTCAGTTACGTCGCTCTGAACGCGACTTTAATCTGCTTTATGTGTCAGACAGCGCGTTATCAATATCTCTTTGCGTCTATTCAGGAAGCTATGATGAATTTGCAGTCAGAAGAATTGAAGACAAATTCACAAATTCGTCATGTGAGTATTTCTACTAAGTTTGACGGAGTCACATAGTAAACGTTTACTATTATGCAATCGTACTACAGTACATGTATGTACTAACTGGCCGCAATACGAATCTTGCTCGTCCGTCTAGAACAGATTGCAACAACAGACTCTCGAACAACAGTCAGTTTAAAACGCGTTTTATTATTGATTTCGATGGTAATATGTTATCAGCTTCAACTTTGAATGTAGTTTTATTTAACTTTTGTGCGGCAGTTCCAATAGACCGTGTTACAAGCCTTGTCCGTTCGTTTTCCTCTGTCTGTCCGTCCCGTGCGGGTTCTTAACTCGAAACTTAACTAGCCTACTTAGAAAAGCCAAAATTGGCACGAGCGTCCACAGTGCATTAGTAAGAGATGTGCTAATTTTTCCTTTAAAAGTAGTAGTAGTAGTTGTTGTTGTTATAGTAGGCAAGAGTTATGATGCCCTCTCTACACAAGCCCGAATCTGGAGTGCATTGCAAATATCAAAAGGTCAAAGGTCATGGTTAGGATTAAAGTTGCGCTGCTTTAGGTAAACTGCCGCACTGATATATTACCTGATTTTTTTTTCATAAACCACGGGTTGATTTTGCAAGTATCATAGCTATGATTATTACGATTACTATTGCAGGTGATCCTACTAAACCACACGTTAAACAAACACCGCCCCCGTCATCATCATCATCAACAGCAGCAGCAGCAAAGAGAATGATTCAGTCCACATCACTGCAGCCTCTGAAACCCGTTAACCGACGACTCAGCAGCGACGACGACGTCACCGATTACGTCACTGTGACGTCACACGCCTCGTCGTCATTGCCAGCCGTGAATGTGCGCCAGACCAGAGCCATCTTCGAGTCATCTCAATAGACCTGCCTATACAGTGAACATTCACGCTTTTGGGAAAATGTTAAAAACAGTTAACAGCGAACGAAATGCACTGAACTGAACTGAAGTGACATTTTGGTTCATTTCTGTCGCGTTGTGCACGCCTCAAGTGCCACATTTAGAGATGGGCAAACTGGTGCTCTCAAGGCCGGGAAAAGTCATCCAGGTTTTCGGGAAAGTATTAAAAAACGGTTTTTGTTGTCCTAAACAAGAGCCATCTTGGTTGGTGGCTTGGCGTAGCGGTAACGCGTTTCATCCGCTCAAAGAAGTTACTCTACGCCGGGCCGGGTTAGTACTGCGATGGGTGACTGTCTGCGGGCAGGTAAACCATCTCAGTATGTAATCAACCACATAGGTCAACTCAGCTTCTCATCCCTCTGGGGTAGATAAATCGAGTACCAGCCTATCTGGCTGGGGTTAAGGCAGGGCACGTTCACCTATGTCGGGTAGCAGGTAATAAACACTGTGTGATCCCATATGGCAGTTCTGAAATGGGCTTCCCATAAAGAACTATATCACCGCTTTTAATTTTTAAACATTTAGTTTAAAATATGCCGTTTCCGTTTATGAGGAAATAAAAATCTCAAAAGTACCCCCATATTAGACCAAAGTTTTTCTAGTTAATAGATGCGGGGTTTCTGCAATAATTGAAAATTGCCCATCTCTCGGTTTATTACCTCCGCCAAAGAGGTTATGTTTTTGTCGGTTTTTGTCTGTTTGTCTGTCTGACTGTTAGCAAGATAACTCAAAAAGTTATGGACGGATCTTTCTGAAAGTTTGGTAGTATATGTTGGACATGGCATAAGCTACAGGTGATTCAATTTTGGGCCTGATCCGGCAGGAATCCTGGATTCTGGATCACTTTGAAATTTTTGTTACATTGCGTTAACGGGGGCATAAGGGAATCGCTGGCAAAGCGAAGATGGTGACGCCACTTGGCGAATAGCTTAGCCTTGGCGAAAATTCCTGCACTCTCCGAGTGCTTTCTCTAGTAATAATTATTATGTTTATGTCGTTTATATGATTATTTATCGTGTTAAATTATTGCTAAGTCAGATTATCAAGCAAACAGAATGTCACGCTTATTTTCATAGAAGCTTCAGACGCGCAGGACGGGTCATAATGCTATAGTGACTGAAGACATTTGCGTAGATTTATATTATTTGTATGCATTTATTACACGAACATATTTATATATTTGAACAAATTACACTTAAGCTTACACAGGATAGATTTATGTATATATATTTGTATTTATTTATTTATATACACAAATATTTATACAAATATATTTAACTCATATTTATACTGTCGATTTAGTTACTCATTTTAATATATCGATAAAGGCGAAATGCTTTGTTATAAGTATTGCAACTTGAAGTGCAATATTTGGAATTAATTTTAAACAGCGCATGTTTTCATCAAATGAACATTTTCACGAATTACTTTATCGGCTTTCGAGTGACCCTATAATGTTTGACCTTGAATGACTAAAATGTTTCATTATATAGGTTTGACCAGATTTTTTGCCTCGCTTTCAAATAGCCTACATTCACGTAAAAACGGATCAAAATTTTCCCATAATGTCATAGAGGAAAATGTTTGCCAGCGACGCTAGTTCTAACGATATAAAGCTTATGCGGATATTCGTTAGGACAGCGGAATAGCTATGGTTAACGTTAGTGCCGACGTAGACATAGACGTGTTGAATATTAATAAGGTAGAACCAGTCAAACGCGACACATGCTTAAAAAATAACAAAGTTAGGTTTAAATATTCTTTGAAAC
>Ga0056128_1006121_pt1 | contig 15186 bp, 9 predicted proteins | sample WorMetLIZISLAND2_FD_71113 | JGI IMG/M metagenome (GOLD analysis project Ga0056128, IMG submission 71113) | Marine gutless worms symbiont microbial communities from Max Planck institute for Marine Microbiology, Germany - Olavius geniculatus... ...
AAAATAATTGGCAAATGCTGGAGGTAGTTTATCATTATGATATACAAATTTATGAACTAACATAAGCAACTGATATTTATGTAATTCAGGGATTGGTAGTGTATTATAATTTTTGTATAATTCGACAGTATGTACACGAATTTTCTGTTGTTGTAATATTCTTAACATTTTATTGTTTAGGACCATAAGTCTTTTTAATGCAGTTTTATTTGTATTAGCATAAACCTTAATACCATAGAGTAAATGTGGATAAATAAAAGAAAAGTAAATCATTTGCAGTATTCATGAATTAAATTTTACTTGTAATTTGTAAAATATGCTAACAAATTTTAAGTTTGCGTGTATTTCAGTGGCGGTCGTTCACATACATACGCGTACAGGTTACCTGTAAATTTCGCTCGTACGAGTAGTTTCTGTGCAGGTCGTGTTTTTATCCAACTCTTAGAAAGCGAACTACTTGTAAATAGTATTTATAATTTATAAAAACTGTGACACATATTTGACGTCAGAACTGACGTCATTGTAACATTGTTCATCGTTAGAGATGTGCTGTTTGTAAAAATAGTAGCTTTGCAGTGGAATATTGTTGTTTTAATGGCGAAGCATTTCCTCGATTCGATTTCATTGCAAATTTTCAACATGGCCGACATGCGTTGAGTTATGTACTTGTACAAGTGACCGTGAACGTTCCACTTGTACAAGTGAAGCTTCTATGGGCCATAAACGGAAATACGGACCCATACTCATACTCGTACTCGTGTCTGTGAATGCAGTCTTAGTCACATTGATAGCAGTTTTTATTTAGTTGATGCCGTTGCTTATTTGCAGGATCTTGTAAAGGCTCACTTGATGCTGGCCGTGCGTGCCGAGATTGACGAGCTAAAAGAACAGATAAAACAGCTCATGGTAAAGAATCATCAGCTTGAGTATGAGAACAAGATCCTTCGTGGTGCTGCCAACCCCGACATTCTGGCATCGTTGGACAGTACCGCTCCCCCTGCCGACTCCGACTACACTAACGGCTCATAACAATGTCTTGTTCCCGGATTTATTACTGGTGTGATATCAATCTGTGGCATGACTTACTGTTTTTATGTTGACTGAGCCAGTATTGGGTAAGAAACTTTGTGCGGCTCTGCGTTTCCCCATGTCAGTACTTGACGTGTGCTGTGCCATGTCATTCCCATGACGGATTTCTAGATGTGGCTTGTATATAGCGTATTTGCAAATGCTAAATTACATTGCTAATTAGTCGGTTGTAGTGAGCTGCATGGGATGGGGACAATGGTAACACCATGCTATCACTGGATTTTTCTGTGATAATGATAAGTATGCTTCCTGCAATTTACCATGTAGTTATGGCAGGGATTGGACACAGTCAATGCTAATACTGCGGTGGTCTGATAGAGCACTTGCAGGAGGAACACAGTGGTAATGGAGTTGAGGTCTTATAAAAGTTTTTAATTTCACTGGTCATCAATTGGTCAACTATACTCCTATCATCAAATCCATGAGGCACAAGTGCTCGGAAATAATCGCGTGTATCTGATGTGTAGCTTGCAGTTAATTGCATAAGCATGATTCTATGAAGGATGGGAGCATTTGAATACTTTCGTGGAGATAGGGTGGAATGGGGAAAGCGTCATGTTGATAGGGCCAACGGTTTATAGGGATGTGAGTGATGGAGATGTTAAAAGCTGAGAGGATAGGGACAAATTTCTGTTTTCCCATGCAGCTATCTGGTCTGCTGTAACATTGGCCTGTTATACCAAGTGTACTATGCAATATTTCATGTGCTCTGCAGTGACATTCAGCGTGTAACTTTGCTACCATCCAGTGGCTTCGTGGGTTAAAAAAGTAGGCAGGGCAGGAATTTGCAATTTTTTAACAGACACTACAAATTTCTGATGCAGTTCTGACAGAGAGCTGCAAATTTCCAGCAGAAGAGATCACGGGTGCTCAGAATTTTAATTTTGCTCCTAAATGGGGCTTTTTGAGTTTGAAAGTTTGCATTATTGTATGCAAGTTTTTCAACAAGAAGATTTTTTGACAAGTTTTTTAGCTGCCCCTTGGTCACAACACCACTGGTATCGTCTGCTATGTTAAATGTCTGTAAGATGTTGAGTGGCACATGAGCCACAGCTTTGCTTTTCCCTTTGCAGCGTCTTTACTCTTCTATCATTCCTATCTCGACAACAGGATTTGGTTCGTGTGATTTCGTCTGATGGACGTTTGCCATGCGTATTTTGAATATGATTGCGGAACACAGTCAGGTGGCTTATATTTGTAGTTAATGGTTCATATTATTTTTATTGTAACATTGCTGCCTGATTCTTGGAGAAAATGGTGAATTTGTATGCTGAATTGTGTTTGATTCAGTTTTCTGCATTGCCTTCAGGGCTTTGATGCTTTTGGTTTAGTGGCAGGGAGGACAGCACTTTGGCTTGTGGAAAAAACTTCATGCTCCAGCAACATCCCAAAAATCATCCAGCTCAATGTTGAGTAACTGTGAAAAAAATTGCAGTCTGGTGGTTATGCTGAAATCCAAACTACTGTGGTGCTTAGCATATTGTGCGTAGCATAAGTTAACTTAAAGTTGACAGTTCATGTAGACATATCAGTACTATGACAGAAGACAATGTAAGTCATAGACTAATAACATGGTTGTTGCTACTTGCCAGAAAGCTTTGTCATTTCTTTATGGTAGTAACGTATTTTTTAAAAAATCTCAAATTTCCTGCTTCCTTTTTTGTTGATACCTACTCCTCTGCTGAGTCTACCCCCTTGGAAAACTTTTCCAGTTTGAGCTAAACAGTGACAGCACGTTTTGTTATTTTTACTTGCTGGAGCAAGTTCTGTATATTCCATATAGTGTACGAGTAATGTATGATGCTGTGACTTTGTGGTGCATTGGTTTTGTCTGCATTTATTTAATCAATAATTTGTGCCTGTGAAGTGCATGTATTTTCATTGTTGGTTGTCCCATGTTTCATACATAAACATGCATTGCATTTGCATTATAAACTGAATATTGAGTTTCTTGTAGTTGATGCAGCAATGGAGGGTTGAATTCTGTTCAAGTGGGAATTATCTGGAGCATTGAAACAGATCAAATCGAATGCTGTTTTGGGCAGCATTAATATCCTGTGTAGTTGGTATGGTTTGGGTCCACTATAGCGAAGGTCCACCATAATGTGTAGTCACCATAGCAAAGGTCTGCAATGCCACTGCTACTACTACTACTACTACCACTACCACCAGCACCAAAAGTGGCATCCAACCCTTACCCTAAACCTGACCATGGCAATTGGTAAACCTTCGCTATGGCAGCCTGTCATCATAGTGGGCTGATATGGCATGTACATCTCAGCAGAAGCTCATTGCATGTGTGGTTGCATTCATCTCGGATTGTTGGGGTTATATTTGTTTGGTTCGTAAGTTTTGTTGGGGTAAAGCATACTGCTATGTGTATTTGCTTGTATTATTATTGACTCATCATTGTACAGTGTGCTTGTAAATGTAACCAGCAGTTTTGTTCCATCGTGAAGGTATTGCCAGAACTGCATTCCAACATGCAAATGATTGAGCAGTCTCGCACATTTGACGAGTTGCAAACGATGTTTATGTATCGTCAAAATTCACAGGAAATTTAGTTTCTATTAACAACAAATAACAAAATAAATTGTGAGGTTTTTTCTTGTTTTCAGTTTTGCGTTGCTCACTTTGATACATCATACTACAAGATACACGTACATTGCTCCTCAAGCCTGATTTGTATGACTTTCAACAGTGTACTTGTATCTCACACCTTAACGTATATTGATTATGCTGAAAATTGCATGTAAGAAATTGTGCCTGTTTGTTTTCGTTATTCGTTCACAGTTATGTGCTGCATGTTGAGGTGTAAATTTGCAGTATTACGTCATACAAGAGAATTCTGCTTGTTGTGTGCTGTCATGGCTTGCTGGCAGGTGGCAGTTGTCACGCTGTGGTACCATTGAGAGTATTTGATTTTATCGAACAGTCAGTCACATAGTGTTTTAGTTGCAGAATGATGAGCTCATAGCCTTTGGATGAATGCTAGTATATTACCTGTTTGCTTCTGCTGGTCAGTGTGAAGTGTTGGTCTCATGACTAAATTGGAAGACAAGTTAAATAGAACTACTCGGAGAGCACATTTGTGGTGTTTCACAGCATTTGATGAACTGCTACATGATAGACCCATCACAAAACCATTGCCATTATGGTGCTGCCATCTACCAAACAACAGTAAAGTATTGCTATCCTGTTGAAAGTACTCTACTTGGTTATAAACTAGGTCAGAATAAGACAACGGAATCAAATTCCTACTAAATTCATTGTTATTTTCTTAGGCTCGGATGACTGTGCAAAATATCAAGAGCTGGTGGTAACTTTTTCAGTAATTTTGGGAATAGACAACAGAATAGACAAACTAGTGATAGATATAATCTCCTTTAATGGAGGTATCGGAAACCTAGTGACTGCATCTAATGAAAATGTCTGTGTATTGTCTATGTATGGTCCCCTTTAACTTCCGATGTGAATTTTTACTTGTAATTGTTGCCTTTTTCATTCACTTACTTATCATTTTGCTACAGTGAGAACACTTAGCATGTTGATTAGTGCAACAAGTTTCCAGTGTTACAAATGCTGCTTAAGTTATAACTGACATAATATGTGTTTTGTTCAGGTAAATGATGCTGCTATTATGATTTTCGTACATTTCAGGGTTATATTACGTTTGCTCATTATAGTCTTATGCCAGCGCTAGTGTGTTTGTGGCAACGAAGCATAAACTATCATTGCCAAGAAAAATTCTTACTGTTGGATGTTCAACCTCCTAAAATCATACAAAATCTCTAAATCCTCAGTTACATTCAGTCTGTTCTTTTCTTGGTGTTTGTGTTGCATACTGCTGAGCATACATGAAATTTATGAAACCATGTTGGTGCTCACCATATTTTGTGTCCAACTAGTACTTTGTGTTATTTTGCAAATACTGTTAAATGTGGTCTTTTGTGCCTGGGATTATCATGTAAATGGTGATGCATTAAATTATTTGAGATTAAGGGTTTCTTATGTTGCTATAGTTCAACAAGTAATTTGAGCAAAGATCATGAGATGTGCGACAGCCTAGCAGTTCCTGTTCGCAGGTTGGCTTGATCTATCTCTATCCATTTCGACACAATTCACTCTTGAAATCTGCATGCATCACAGCCATAAATTGCAAATAAACACTGAAACCACCTATTTCGGTGGTTCAGGGTCATTCAAGGTCATCGATGTTGACACCACTAAAAGCTTGTCGTTATTGCTTGATACGATAACAGCATGTCTATCCTATCTGCAACCGTTTTCACGCTGCGCCAGCCAATAGTGGTAAAATACCCACTTTTTAGCGGGGTAGCCATCTTTGATGCAAACTTGCACAGGCCTCTTTGAACTTAGGGGTCGGGACTTGGATAGCTAAAATCTACGTTCAATGCTGAAAATTACATGCGGGTTGTCTTGGTCTATCTTCAGCCATTTTGTCGCAATTTACTGTTGAAATGTGCGCTGCAGCCAAAAGTTGCGAAAAATTCAACAAAACCCCTCTTTTGGAGGTTCAAGGTCGTTAAGGTCATCGATGTTGACAAAACTGAGAAGCCTGTCACCAGTGCTTGTTATTATATGCAGCAAGTCTGTACTTATCTGCAACCGTCTTCACACTATGAAAGCCAATGGCGGCAAAATAGCGTCTTTTTAGAGGGGGTACCCCCCTTAGACGCCCTCATTCGAGGGGAACCCTCTCACCCATGGGCATGAAATTTTGTCATGATAAACTAGTTTTTTGGGCAGCCTACAGTAAAGATCTTGTGATCCTAGCTTGCACCGTTTTGACACAATACTGCAGTGTGATGAACGGAGAGATGGACGGACGCCTCGACAATAGCTAGGATGCACTTAGCACTACGTGCTATCGCGTGTAAAAACCATCGTATAATACTGTGTAATGTTGTGAAAACGAATGTGTCATGTTTGACTTCTTGCACTGAAAAGTTGGACTTAGTTTTTAAGTGCATCGTGGTGTGTAAATGACTTGTGTACAAACTTTTGCAGATGGCATCAGAATGAATAACATTTTGAATGTAAGTCGATTGTTTGAATTAAGTTGAATTAAGTTGGAAATGTTTAATCTCTGGTTGTTTGCAACACATGGCACTGTATAAATGTGTGTAAATTGATTATTTGTTATTGCATTGGGGATATATCATTTAACTCATACACATTTCTGCTATTTCTTTTGTATACAGTATTCATTTACAATGTACAGATTGAGAATTTACAACTCCCCATTTTAAAATTCGTAAAAAATTCACGAATTTAACTAAGTGCTTAAAATTTGTTACATTTGGGTTTTTGCACATCTCTAATTCTGTGCCATTTTACAATTTGTAAAAATAGCAAATTTTAAACATGTGGATTTGAATTTATAGTCTAGTCTTTGTATTCATTAAATTTAGTTTTTGCAAATCCCTAATTTAGTGTCAGTTTAAAATTTGTTAAAACATTGCAAATTTTGAAGATTTGTGAAATTTGAATTCTTAGTTTTGTCTGCTTTAGCAGTATGCCTGGTCTGTTATTGGGAGCAGCAGTCTCATAGCAGCACTTCAGATGGTACTTTTGCTGCAGGCAGTCCTGTAGAGCTACTAGTTGGGTTTATTACTGTAATAACATAGCAGCTATTGTGTTTAGGTGGGTACACTGTTACAGTAATGGTGCATGTAACTGGTTTCACGCAAATTATTAATTAAATTTAGGACCTATAACTAAGGCTTTCTGCACATCATATTTGCAGTTTTACTCAAAAATGTTCTGCTATTTTGCACAGTATAACATCAGTAGTGCTTTACTGGCTGTTCCAGCCAGTGTAGCTATAACTTAATATTTAATGTTTGTACATCCAGCATTGGACACTTTATGATTTGCGTTGCAGTTTATATTGCTTGTATCGTTAAACTGCAAAATGTCTGTCGATTTTGTGTACCATGGCTACGACACTAAACTATTGTGTCAGCATGTATAAGGAAAACCCAGAGATGTCATGCAGCAGATGCTGTAAAATGTGTTTTAAATAAGTAAGACTTAGTTGCTGTAATGTGGTCTCTGCGAAAATCTGAGTTTCCATGTGTTTGTGACACAATTCATTGAATGATGTGGCTCAGATTACGTTGAAATTGCTAAGCAGTTTGTCGCATAATACTGACTACATTGCCCTTACTATTGTCACATTCCGGGCTTTGTGTTTTTATCAAGATTGCGATAGATTCTGTGAATGCTGCATGTATATGTAATACTGTCATTGCGGATCATGAAGTCAGCGTTCTGTGCTCTTTATTTTGCAGTGTGTGCTTAACTATTGGCTATCCTCTGTTGTCAGTCACAACTTTTCTTAACCTAGTAAAAGAGGTTGTACCTCAAATTTTACAACAGTTACTTTTTATGTATATCATGTCATTTTCAACTGGCATATTTTCAGATGGTTTAGAAATTGCAAAAGTTGTAGGCCTACCATTATGCATGCACAGTTCACATTTGCCTTATATAATTATTGTCCAATATCGTTGTTAAGTATATTTGGTTAAGTACAGTATGTTAGAAAAATTAATACACAACAGGTTATATTTTAGTACATAAAAAATCAATCTGTTGTACAGTTTTAGTTTAGAAAGTGTCAGCTTCAGGTTACATTCTGGGGATATCTCTAATATGCATTTGGGTTTGTTGAGTTAATTAGACAACCACATTTAAGTGACTGTATCATTTGGTCAGTGAGTTGTCCTGAAACTTTTGTGGACTTGGAATTCTAATTTTCAGAGATGCTTGATAAAACAAATGTTTAGCGCTGATTAGTGATTATAAGATTGTCGTGCAACCAGCCTTCAGTGTTTGGTTAATTGACGTTACTTCAGGGTTATACAGTTTCCAGAAATAGTTCTTGACCGTCTTGGAACTGCAAACCAACCCATGTGACTTGCTGGCAATTTAAACGCTATGATATGTTATATCAGTGAATCAGTCAAAAATTATTTGCCGTACACTGCTTAGCGAAGCTCAGCAGTGCCACACAATTATTATAGCAAGTTACAAAAAATGCATAAAACGCAAAGGATGCAGTTGCTAAAAGATTAGGCCTAGTAGTTAAATTTCCAAGAAAAAACTCGTCTCTTGCTTCTATGAAATACGAGCCTATTAATCGGTTGCTACGTAAGATTGATTCGACTAGATCTGCAATGCACAGTGGCGGATCTACACTTTCCCTGCCTCTCTCGTGATCAAGAACACTATACTACTAAATGTAGGCTAAGTATAAAGTAAGTATTAAGTAAACACAGTAGTGTACTTACAGTGCACAATGTCAGCCAGTGGCCGAATCTGAAGCACTTGGCTGAGCCGCTAGGGGGAGCAGTAGGTTTGCTAGAAGCAGCGGCGTATTTAGGGGGGCACGGTGCAATGCCCCCCCTTTGGCCCGACCATGAAAATTTTTTACAGGCGACTTTGTATGAAAAGGTGCGTTTTTGCCATTTTCAAGCAAGAATTGCAAAATTCAACAATGTTTGATGGTCTTTTGCGTTTCCAAATTTCAGAAAAATGGGCGAATTTGCGGTTTCCATTGAACATTCAGAAGCAGAAAGTGTTTCAGCTTCAGGGGGGCTTCGCCCTCTGACCCCCGACCAGGGGCTCTGCCCCTGGACCCCGCTGGGGGCTCCGCCTCCAGACCCCCGTTATAGGCTCGCGCGCTCGCCATGACCCTTCCCCTTTGCCAAATCCTAAATACGCCACTGGCTAGAAGCAATGAGTTTCAACAGTCATCTCAGCCGTTTTATAAATTCTGTAAATCCTATAAGTTTATTTTAGAAAAGAGTCCTATATTGTGTTACATTTTGACTAAATGTCCTATAGGTCATATATTTTGACAGTTTGCATTTCGTGCAAAAAAGTACAAAATTTGATGTCAGCTAATGCAGTTTCTATGACGCCAAAATACGTTTTTGGCCTGGGCTCTGCCCTGGACCCCACTGGTGGAAATCACACCACTGCCGCACATTCGGCAGGCCCATCGAGATGGGAAGAAAGCCGGTAAGTTTCTTCGGGCCCCGCAACGTTTGGGGGCCCACTATCGCTAAAAGATAAAAAATTGTCTGTCTGTTCTATCAGTCAACAAAATTTCATCGTCAGATACAGAAGCCATGCAGTTTCGTATGTTCATGATATCAGATACCAGACATTGCACTGGTATACAGGCTAAATACTAAAACATACGTGTGTTTAATAAAAGACTATATTTTCATTTGATGTCCTATATTTTTTGGCCTGTTTCCTATAGAAATTTGCCAATGCAGTGGGATGACTGTTTCAAGGAGGCGACGAAAAGCAAAAGTAGAACTGCGAATGCTTGAATTGGAGTGAGCGTTGTTATCGTTATCGGTGGCAAGTTGAAAATATCACTTACACTCGAAACACTAAACGCAAATAGGCCTAATTTTATTGACATTCAGCACAACAGAACTGTTAATTAACAGCGATGGATGGGTGGTTATCAATCGTCGTCTCTGTCGGCGAGTCGGTGCTTGATGTAGTTTGAGAGGACGATGTTGAGGTCGAGTTGACGTTTGACGTTGCCTCGTGACGGCTGCTCCAGCTCTCTCAGTATCTCGCCCAGTGATGAATCCTGCTGCTGAGACTGGGAGCTGACAGGCGGACAGTTGAACTGACACAGCTCTGATGATGTTCTGTCACCGAGACGATTCGCACTCATGCCGCCACTGTTCATCATCATATCGTATCATTAAAGGTCAGTTCACACGTACCTAAAACGCCGACGCGACTCTCGCGACTCAGCTGTCGCCAACAGTCGGACACAGTTAAGTGGCGTCGGCGTCGTAGGTGTGAACACACCAGTCACGACAGTTGAAGCGAGTCGTCAATTAATACGAGTTCGCACCTATGACGCTGACGGGACTCAACAGTTGAGTTGACCTGAGTGGCGTCGACGTCGTAGGTATGAATTAGTCATAACGCAGCTGATGAGGCGCCATAGCCTCTGTCAAGTTGAAAACGAATCGCTGGCTCGGAAAAATAGATACTGTATGTGGCTGCCATGGGTAAAGACCATCGGTAAAAATATACTTAAAGGTTCTTGTTGAATGTTGCAAAACGCGGATTAAAATCAGCCGTCAAGTTAAAAGGTAGGCCTAACGAGTTCCAATGTAGTGCAAGCCTGCAAGGGTTTAAACGTTATAGTGCGCCTTTCCCGAACTTGGCCCAACAAAAGCTGCATTAGGCCTATTACGATTGTAGAGGAACGGCGTCAGCATTCAGCGATATTGAATTGCACTACACTGTGTCCGGAAAAAAGTAACCCCCTAAACATCATACAATAACAATGTCAAATCTAAACAAATTCAAATAAAATTTCTTGCGATTAATTTCCAATAAATTGCACAATAGATCACCAAATTTCGTTTTAAAATATTATTTTTATGTGGAGTTGCGAATTGTTGAATATCGATAACGAAATATCACCGTTATACCAATATTGCGTTACATAAGTAGCCTAAGCCCTGCCGTTAATGTACATTTTCGTAACTCCAACAAAAAACACCCGATTCTGGCAACATTCCGTATTGACAATGCATTGTCAATTGTATTGGTAATCAAAATGCAAAATTTCAAGTTAATCTGCCAAAGCGAACAATAGTTACAACAACTTTGTGAGGTAACCCCGAAACCCTTCAGTTTCAGGTCTTCTGCGTCTGACGTAATATTACAAAAACCTGAAACTGAAGTGTTTTGGGGTCACCTCACATAAACCTCTGTAACTATTGTGCGCTTCCGCGGATTTAACTAAAATTTGGCATTTTAGATGCCAATTAACGGCCCATTATTGACGCATAATTTCGCTAAAATCGGGTGTTTTTTGTTAAAGTTACAAAATTGTATAGTAACCGCGTGGTTTACTTATGTAACGCCATATTGGTAACGGAGGTATTTTGTTATCGATATTCAACAATTAATAACTTCGTTCTAATATAATATTTTTGAACAAAATTTGGTGATTTTTTTAGTAAATTATTGGGGAATAATCGTACAAAATTCTGTTTAAATTCGTTTAGATTTGACATTTTTATTGTACGATGTCTAGGGGTTACTTTTTTCCGGACACAGTGTATGTTGCTAATATGCTGGCGATCCGCCCTCACGCCTTTTAACCTAGCCTTACAAAATCACTCAGTCGGCGGGTAATAAATGATTTCCTGTGTAGAACAGAGCAGCACTCCGGTAACTGATAGGTAGCCTACGTGTGGCGTCTGGTGCGCGGATTAGTAGTAAGAATGAGAACTCAGAGCTGCCAGCGTGGCAATACGAGTGATTTGGTGAACGACGTGAAACGTGCGAAACATGCTGTCACAAGCAAAGGCGCGTACGGTGCGAACGAAATTAACTGAACCGAAATTAACTGAATTGCCAGTTCGTTCGCTGTTAGGCCTACAGTCCGTGCAAAGCAACTGAACTAAACTGAAATCTGAACTTAACTCAAATTTAAGTTCAATTCAGGTCTACGCCCTCACGCCTTAGCTAGGAGTCAGTAATGAACATCAAATAACATTATAACAATGTGCTGGCAGTTAAGATGTGCAAATCGTTATAAATGACTGAAGGTGCAGGAGCATATTTTTGTATCTAAAAATGGGCGAAAGAAGGGTTTTGAGAAAAGATGTAGGGGCGCGGCTGACTCGCAGAAGCTGAAAGATTGTAACAAACTTTGCAGTGACATTTTTCTTCAAATTCAGGGCGTGAAACATTACCAAAGCCCCAGTGTCCAGCTATATGAAAGGTTGCAGTCTTGCTAGCCCAGGGGATCTTGCCGCTGTGAATGAGGCATTAAGTATTAGGCCTATTCTGATCAGCAATCAACAGTTAGCCTAAGCTGGTAGGCAAGGTGGCTCGCGACTGCTATATTCAACAGCTAACCTGCGGTCAGCTGCTAGCAATATAGTCAGTCCTGTGGACAGTCAGCAGACGGACACAGACAGCCACACACACGGTGTCTGACAATAAGGGTTGCTTATAGCAGTCGCAAGCCAATAAGGCTTACCGCAGGTCATCGCTGGACGGGTCTAGCTGACTGGTAGATAGACGCCGTAGCAGTAACGTCGCCCATTCCGACCATTCGCTCTCCCGGTCTGTACTGGCAGAAACATGCCTGGAAAAAACGTGCCGCCAACGTTACAAACATCAACTGCATCAACAATAATCATAGTACATTAATAGTAATAATAGCGTAATTATTATAATTTAGCATTACACAGCGGCAGTAGGTCAGAAGTCGAATCGCAAAGGTCAGAGCACAAAACACACGCATTATTAACTAGAAAAGCACTCGAAGAGCGCAGACCTCCGCCAAGCTTATTGATTCGACACTGCCCCATTTAAAGCAATGTTAACGAAAACTTCAAAGGGATCCAGAATCCAGGATTCTTTTTGGATCACCCCCAAAATTGAATTACTTGTAGTTTTTGCCATCGTTTACAAACATCAGAAATGTATGTAACACTAAACATAATTTAATTTTTGTATAAAAATTAGTAAAAAATTGTTTCAGAAGATGATTTTTTGCATGTGTATTTTAATAATTTCAGTGAATTTTGAAAATTTGTTTCACATGATAGTGTAGCAACACAGCTAAAGTGTTGTGAAATATTTAACAACTATACTTTGTTGCTAATTGTCCACAGTATGTGCCAGTGAAAGAATTTTGAAAATCGGTTAATATTTGGCGAAGATATGGAAAATGACAAAGTGGGACGTTTTTTGAGACATAGTGTACTATGCCGACGCTACTCAATTGTCGAGTTCAGTCGCGTCAGCGTTGTAGGTGTGAACTCGAATTGTCGACGCGACCGACTCAACTATTATGACTGGTGTGGTTCACACGTACGAAGACGATACGACTAAATTGTCTGCTACTGTTTGACGACAGTTGAGTGGCGTCGTCAGTTTTGTTCAGATCTATAACACGACTTAACAGTTGCGTCGACGCGTCGGCGTGGTAGGTGTGAATTGGTCATGAAGCCGCCCCCCATTACATTGCATTGCAACATTTATTTTTGCCAGTGAAATTACCACTGTGTTGTTATAACCTAATATTATGCAAACACGGATATAAATTTGCAGTATCTCGTTTTTGCAAAAAAAAATGGTTTTAGTAATAATTTGCATCACCTAGCACATCTTAATGAAGCGCGCTAAAATGCGTACTGGAACTTAGACCTACGTGATTAGGTCTACTTTCTTCATTACCATACATACTGGCCGGTAGATTAAGCTTATTTAATGGAAGACTACTGTTTGTATCTGACGATTTTTTCGTTGTTGGTGTAAAGCCGTCTACTCGTTGAGTTTATTTATGTAACCAGGAAATGTAATGCACATTATCGGCGTGCTATTACGTAGTCTTGGCGGACATATATAAAATTTTGAAGTTCCAGTTGTTTATAAAAAAAGAAGAAGAAGACAATTTGTAGTTGGCCAGTTGCATGTGCTAATGAGAGCTTATTCGTTCATGGTTGGCTGCAAGCGAGCGAAGTCGTCAACGTTGTGTGTTGCGTGGTGTGAGATAAATCTGCCGATGCTATAGAGACTACCGTCAAAATAAAATAAATACTATCATACGTTTTTACTTTACGTAAGTAAATTAATATACAACAAAACTGTCAAGACTGATCACTGCCCGCTGATAGCCGCAGTGTCATGCACACAAAACACTCAAAAACCATGTGACTCTAGACCTATGTTTTTGAGATTGTCAAAGTACATGTTCACGCAAAATTTCTAGTCAAGTGCAACGGTTTATGAGTTATCGCGTAGCAAATAGAAAACGACGATACTGAAAACAATACTGCAGCTGCTTTCGCGGACAGTAATAAATTTGCGCCACTAATAGGCCTACACATGAACCAATAATTTCAATTGTTAACTGATATAGCCAGAATGATGTATTTAATCGCGGACTGCTGTATAGCCTAACGTACATTCAATAAACCTCACCTTTAACATTAGTAAGTAAGTAAATAAAGTGTAAATTTATATAGCACATACTCAAAAAGATCTCTAATGCGATTTATTGTATATTTTACTCATTGTGTGACACCGACTGTTGTTCTTACCATTGTAGGCCTACGTGTAGGCCCATAATATAACTAGAGTAGCTATTGTAATCTCTCTTGAATAAGCATTAATTATTATAATTGCTGATAAAATACCGCGGTATTTGCCATTGCTTCATAAACCGCAACCGCGATATAGGCCTACCGTTAATGCCGGTATACCGCGCAACACTAGGCCTACAGCAAACATGTATTAGCCTAGTCAATCATCATCGTCTTCAGCATCGACGAACACGCGACTGAAATTGTTCAGTATAGAGACAAAATGTCGAACTAAACGAAATACAATAATTATTTGTGTTCCACAGCCGTAGGCCTAATTATTTGGTCAATTATTAAGCTATGAGTTCTACTGCTTGCGGCGTAACAGCAACGTATATGCCCTATAGCCCATTCAATTGCTGTGACATCTGCCTATGTCAACCTGTCGCTGTAAAGTCAAGGTTTATGCTCTATCTAGGGGCCTAGTTAGACTAGTGTGTCAATTTTAGCTTCGAAAACTATATAAGCAAAATATATGGAAACACTTTGCACTATATAGATGATAAAGAGAATAGGTAGTGGGCTTATATATACTTTATTTCGCATAAAGCAGCACTATACAATAAAAACACGCACTATCACACAAACCAATCCAAATCCAAAGTTTTTTTCCCGTTTTCTCAGCAACCGCTTGGAATTTTAACATGGAATTTTACAGGTTCATTTACAGAAACGTTCTACATCTAACTGCTAAGTGAAATATGATTCTGTTGAAAAACGACGAAATTATAGTCTTCTGAACATGACCGCCTACCGATTTTTCAGCATTAAAAAATGTTTAAGCTAAAAATGTTATTTAATTTTCAAAAACCGGTTACCACGTTACTGCCGATGACGTCACAGTGACGCTTTGACAAACAGTAATTTATTTTGTTTATAAATTATCACTAAATTGTCGTTCTTTTCAAGCAAT
>Ga0056128_1006122_pt1 | contig 15184 bp, 16 predicted proteins | sample WorMetLIZISLAND2_FD_71113 | JGI IMG/M metagenome (GOLD analysis project Ga0056128, IMG submission 71113) | Marine gutless worms symbiont microbial communities from Max Planck institute for Marine Microbiology, Germany - Olavius geniculatus... ...
TCGGAGTTGAGTAGCCTAATGTCGTGCATAGAAAGCCTACGCTTCTAAAAATGCAAATACACCAAGACTACTAACAGCAAAAATGATTTAACAGAGTTGGTCTATGCAAAAATGAATGCGTAGAAACGCAATTTTGAACAAAATATTTCATGATGAGTATTTCTGCGACATTGTTTGGCGAGATTTTGCACGCTAGCTTATTTTTTTACTGGCCAGCTGCCGAACCCTCGGCAGATGCTCGCGGAACCCTAGGGTTCCGCGGAACCCTAGGGTTCCGCGGAACCCCGGTTGAAAAACACTGACAAACAGTAAGATCAAATATCTAACAAAGTGATGACTCGATATGAGGATTTCAATTTCGATACAATATTTTACAATACAAAATATTGCGGTATCGATATCAATATTTTACCAAGCAATATGATGCTCACGAGATGCACGAAAGCCTATAGCAGTTCCTGTTTGCAAACTGTCAGTCTATCTCCAGCCACACCCCTTTTTGACCTATTTAGTCAAAATTCACATTTTCCATTAAGTCTGGATATGCGAATCTGGTACTGTTGAAAAGCATATTTGATAAGGATTCCAGCGGTTCAAACCGTTTCCAAATACGTTTAGTAGTTTAGCTAAAATTGGGGTGTTCACGCTAAGTAAATATATAAATATCAAAATCTCTATCTGGATCGCATAACAACTTAGTTGCGTGGTGCAACCTTGGAAATGCTATAGACTTGTGTCACATCTCAAAATCGCCAAAAATACATAAAAACCCCCTATTTTAACGTTCAAGGTCATCCAAGATCATTGAATTCGGTGCCAATCAAGAGCCACTGTACAACTTCCTGTTAGTGATTAATAGATACTTCGACTTATTGGCTTAAAATCGTAAATTTTGCCTACCTCCCTCTCATTTAGGGCTCCTACTCGGGGTGACCCCTTTCGAATTTATGGAAAATCTTTACTGATCCTGAAACTAGTCTTCCAGGCAGCTGATGGTGAAGATTTGGTGATCCTAGCTTGCACCGTTTTGGACTGATCCCACCCGTGTGACAGACAGACAGAGAGAATTGCGATGGCTAAGATGCACTACAGCAGTATCTGCATTCGCACATAAAAATAATAAGTATGTAAACAAAACATTGAGCAAGGCAGTATGCTTTACATAGGTACTAAAATTAGCGAATAACCTTAATTAGCTACAGATTGTTTAAGTGTCGCCAAATTATGACGTTTTATTGTTAGTTTGCTTAGCTAAGTTTTGGTAATGCGATAAAAAAACTAACGATAACAGATGTAAACATTAACTATTGCTTCGTGGAATTAGACTTGTAGAGCTGTTTTGTAACTTCTGTCAACAATTAATTGTTTGACATTCAGTTATTCACTGTATGAAAAATTAAAGAGATTACAAATATTGAACAAATATAAATGTTTGGCGAAAAATATCGCGATATATCAAAAAATGCGATATTTTCTTGATGATACTCTATGATACAATATATCAATATCAAAAACGATATATTGATATTTTCGATATATCGAGTCATCACTAATTCAACATAACTGATACTTCACAAATGACACAACCGCACAAATTACAAACGTCATTCAAAAACCAGCAGGAGACAGTACCAATGTTGTAGTGATTTAAATAGCAATGCACACGTGGCCTATGTGATATATGACTAGCACATCAGTGTTAATTTTTGGTGGGTAAACATTAAATGCATAAACTCTTTTGTTTGCAGAACAAATTTCTTTCACCGAACGTCCAAGGAATTGTGGTTCATAACAACGTTTTACACCTGTTGACATTTCAGGCCATTCCAGAGATATTTGTGATCAAAGTCTCAAGATGCCAAATTGTAAACGTTTTTCGCAACACAAAAATTTTAAGGATGCAGGCTCCCCAAAATTTTTTTACCGAAATTATCATACCATCCCTCCAAAATGTCACATGGAAAAGTTTTGTGAGGTTAATCCTAATGGTCCAAAGTTACTGCTGCATTCAGCAATCGCTGCGGCAACTTAACACGGCAAGCAGTTGCACTGAGCATTGGCTGGCGAAACAGTCGAGTCACTACCAGATGCCATCTGTCTCTCTCAATGTCATAACATCCCAATGTATCAACCTGCCGACACACACAACATGCCATCATCTCACTACAGATACCTGCCTCAGTAATAAGCATAAGTTCTAAGACCAAATCATTAAAATGTCAGAATGGTTGAATGGCACAGCTCTTCATAGAAAACCCATTCAGAGTCACGGAGCATCAGCTGCCATATGGGATCACACAGTGTTACCTGCTACACAGGTGAACGTATCCCACCTTAACCACAGCCAGACAAACTGGTACTCGATTTGCCTACACCAGAGGGATGAAAGGCTGAGTTGACCTTAGTGCTGATATGTACCGAGATGGTTTACCTAACCACAGACAGCCACCCATCCAAGCAGTAACCACTTGATAGCGACCCGACTGGACTGGGAGTCAAACCAATGACCTCACGATGGCAAGTCCAGCATTTTGAACCTCACTAGCAAGCCACCAATGATCAGGAAAACTGTACTACTATCTAACGACCAACGGTGCAGAGGTGATGTCTGTGGATCAGAAATGCTGGCAAAGGCTGACCTAATTAGCTACTACTGTCAACTGGACATCTCCGCATAAATAATAAATATAACGCCTGATTCTTTCTGAGACTTTGGCGCTTTATAAATCATTTACTTACTTACTTATTTACTTAAAATCTAGCCCACTTCTGATCATGTCCAAGTCATGCTGACTCATGGCTCGCTGACATGGCAACCACAGCAACGGCTGCAGCTAACAAGGTGGCAAGCAACATGAAGGCCAACTGGAGGCTAACAGTACTTTACCAGCACATTAAATACACTAAAAAATTAGAAATGAGTTGCATGCAAAGTTATTTTCAATTTTCTTGATATATCTAGACCTGGGAGTCACTGAGGTATAGAAACTTGACCCGACTTGAGGCTAAAATGACCCCAAGTCGACGGCGGTCGACTTGAGCACATCCAACTCGACTTGACTTGACAGTGGCATGTCAACTTGAGTTGACTTTAAACGACTTGAGACTTTCAGAAGTTGTAATAAATTTGCGTGAACACTGTACGTATACTGTAGGCTATTCATAAAGTGTTTTATTCTTTCAGCAGATGCCTTTTGTTATTGTCATTTATTGAAGGAAGTTCGTATAGACATTAAAAAACTGTATGTTATGTGATTTTTTGACCAGCTACAGCTATGCTGTACAGCGTATTGGCATCGTTGTCGTCCGTCCATCTGTACGTCTGTAGGGCCTACTGGATGTATTGTGACTAATCGTTAAGGCTTATGGAAAAACTTTTACACTAGTAATTAGCTCTGTGTCTTAAACCTAGACATGCAAAATTTCAGTGATTTAGTGCAAGGGGAACAACAATATGGAAATTACGTCATTCACGCTAGGCTGATTCACGCATTGGCCTCTACATTATTTGAACAATCAATGCTGTGCGAAGTGCTGAAACTCGATAATCCCTTCACTTTAATTGGTAAGCTTATACCGTTTTTAATATACCGTTAGTGAAATATAATTTTTACAAATTGCCTTATTCGCCGGAACTCATCGATAGCCGTATTTGATAAAAATTGTTAGGTGCAAGATTTCTGGTCAAGTCGACTTGAAATGACTTGTAATGAAACCGACGATGCCAGAAAATTTCGACAGTGACGCTACTATAGACCAACTTGACCCGACTTAGAAGGCCCAAGTCGACTTGATCGACCCGACTCACAGGTCTAGATATATCATCAACAACCAGTGACGTTGTGGCAAAAGGGGAGCAAATGCCCCCTAAATTTTGAGCAGTCAGAAAATTGTCGAACAATTTTCTTCCTGTCAGAAAATCTTCATTCATTTGCAGCTAGCTATTTTTGGAAATTTACGATCACAATTACAATTTTCAGCACCCATAATCATCTCTGTCCAAAATTCACAGTTTGTCGGAATTCTGTTGAAAATATGCAGCGTTTGTTGGAAAATCGCAACTTTGTGCCCCGCTTACTTTTTTGCCCCACGATGCCGCTGTCGGTCAACAGATGGCATGTTTTGCTATTCTACCCACAATAATACGGCGAAACAAAGTGAGTCTTGCCCATACGTTTGGATCCTCATCTGACCCAAAATGGAATCCGCCGAGGATGTAGATACGTGAGTCATCAGAGAGTATGCCGGGACCCCAGTGCTGACTGTGCAGAGCTCGTGAAACAGTAGACCACGTGTCACTGCTGACATCATACACTTCAGTCGTCCGCACAAATATGCTGCGTAAAAAGCCACCCGCCACGAACAAACGCTCACCGTGGGCCACCATTGCATGGCAGCAACGACTCTACAACAACAGAATACTACAACAAATTATTACAAATTATTATGTTGCTGTGCCATCGTCGATGACGTTGGTGACCATGTGCTACCAAAGCAGTCTGTCCTCTGAAGCCCTGATGACTGATAAGCTCTGTTCAACTCACTTTGTCTTTCCATGAGTCACCCAAGCTGTTCAGATACTTCAGTCTTTGACGCCCCTTTGCTCTCTTCCCATCTATCCTTCCCATCACCACCAAGTTCTCCAGACCATGCTTTCTCAACACGTGCCCCAGGAAAGCTAGTTGCCATTGACGTATTCTTTTCATTAGTGTGAGGTGTACCCCTGCTTCTTTAAATACTTCCTCATTACTTTTCTTCTCTGTCCATGATATCTTTAGCATCCTTCGCAAAAACCAAACTTCCACGGCCTTCAAATTGTCCTACATCACTTTCGAAATTGTCCATACTACTACAATACTATTGCTATAAATCGATGCTGTGCAGGGATGTTAAGACCTCAAGACCAAATTATAATCAGCCTCTTAGTATCTGACCTCGGCTCGATCCTGGCCTCAGCGTCACAGAAATTGGCTTCGTGCACTCAAAAAATTACAGTGTACATGACATTAAATAATATTCACAATAATCTAGACACCGATGCTCATGTCTGTGTTGTGCTGGTTGCTCACTTAAAACTATGATGTATGAAAGCTGATGACCGGTAACACCAGTTCACATCCCAGCTTTCATTCGTTTTCACTGTGCCCACCCACAGAGGGATGGCCAGGCTAAGTTAATCTGGGTCCAAGAAGTAGTAAAATTGTACCAGTAGGAGTGCACACAGACAGACACAAGTAAATACGCTCAAAAAGCAGCTACTGCTGTAGCACGTCTTAGCCATCGCAATTCTGTCTGCCTGTCTGTCCGTCCGTCCGTCCATCCGTCCGTCCGTCACACGAGTGGATCAGTCAAAAACGCTGCAAGCTAGGATCACGAAATCTTCACCGTCGGATGCCTGGAAGACTCTAGTTTCAGGAACCATAAAGCTTTTCGATAAATTTGAAAGGGGTCACCGCGAACGAGAGCGCTAAATGAGGGGGTAGGGAAAATTTGTGATTTCCAGCCGACACGGTGTTGGCAGAGCGAGACAAATTACGTCCTCTTGTGAGTACAAGTAAAACACTATAGATAATTAGCCGCCGGTAGTCTGGCGCCCTCTGGCGACTGGGCATTCAAACATGCACCGCTGTTGCTTGTTCCCTTTTGCGTTAGCTGGGCTTTTCTTGTTTTATAGTCTGACCCCTGCTATCATACACCAACATGACAAGGTTGACAGATAAAGATCCCAACCACACTTGAAGCACATTGCTGCACTACCGTACCATGAAAAATATGCATTATAAAGTTGCACCAATTAAAGCACAGCAATGGAAAACTAAGCGAATGTTGATATTAAAAAAATTATCCCTTGATGAATCCATTCCTTAGCAAAACTGGTTCAGGACACACAAAACATGTTAGTTTACAACATTTGTGTTTCACAACGTAGTGTAGTGATGGGCTTCTGGTGTAGTGGGGCCTTTAATAAAATTTTGTCACAAATTTTTGACAGCATGTGGTGGTGAAACAATGTTAAAAATACGTCGAGAATTGACAAAGTAATCAACATAGCTTGGTGTACCTGAGTCATGGACGCTCTGCGCTGCCAGGCACCTATGTCCAGGTCATAGAAGTGCACATCGTTAGTGGGAATATGACCTGGATATTCGGTGAACTGGGTAGCCCTACAACCGCCGGATATATAAATGCTGCTGTGGTCAGAGTAAACACAGCCAGCATGAGCACACAGAGTGTTGGGAAGTTGCGCAATAAGCGCCCACTCATTGGTGGCGAAGTCATAGTGCTCGGCACTTCTGAGATCCTCAGTGTTGGTCTGGCCACCGACCACCACGAGTGACGTCGAAGTGCCTACCAGCACAGCGCGGCGACGTGGCACAGTCATCGGCGACAACTGCAGACAGACAGTCACGTAACACAGGCAAACATGTTTACGCACACAGTGACAAACAGATAGCACATCGTTAGCACAAGCATGCAAACTAGGGCTGAGGTTTTGCCGGCAAAAACCTGTATCTGCTGCTGAAGTGGTCTGAACCAGCAAAAACTTGGTTTTAGTCACCAGGTATTCAAAAATGCTCAATATCTTGTAAAAATGTGTAGAAAATTAAACCATGTCTCAAAAAACAAACCCCTTTTATTTTTTGAATAGCTCTGTGAAACATTGGCCAATTTTAATACCACTGCCATTTATTTCTACTAAACCTGAAAGCTACTCATTTTATCATCCCACAAAGGGTAGAAGGCTGAGTCAACCTAGCTGGCTAGTTGCATACCAAGATGGTTCACTGGTCCGCAGAGAGTCATACATTCAGGTACTAACCAGGCCCAATGTAGAGTAACTTCGTTGATTCGACTCAAATGTCTTACTGCTATGCCACACCACCAATCCGAAGTCCACAATGGGTGCACAGCAAGGTAGTGCAAGCCATTAAACAATTCCATCATGCTTTTTTCAAAACACATTACTACCGTACGTTATATAACAACACAGCTGAGAATCTCTACATCACTGCACGATTGCACCACAAATTCTGTTTTTTTCGATGCTTTGTGTGTTTTCAAGTCAAAGGCCTGAATGGGACAGAGAGACGAACAGACGCAAAAGGCCTCAGATGCGGCCTATAACCAGTAATAATCAGCATGGCACATAACAAGTATCATCATACCTATTGCTGCATAACGAATGGCTCTCTATATAATACTCGGCTGACAACACATGTGACTCCAGTACATGAAGTAAGTTTTGTCAGAACAGGTAAAGGTAAGGCATCAAACTTACGACCAAGCGGTTTTGAGTCTGACTCCCAGGCAGGTCGCTATCAATTGGTTACTACGTGAATGAGTGACTGCAAACAGGTATACCCTCTCGGTGTATAACCAACACCAAGGTCAACTCAGCATACCATCTTTCCAAGTAGGCAAATCAAGTACTGGCCTATCTGGCTGGCTGGGTGAGTGAGTAGGGTTTAACGTCCCGCCCGATACAGTGTAGGTCAATTCGAGAACAGCCTTTCCAGGCAGAATGCACACAAATACATAGTAATGGAATGGTAAGTTTAACCTTTACAATAAAGAGACAGAAAGTTTAACTTTTACAGAAACAAAAAAAAAACAAAAAACGAGCTAAACCTAAAATTGTAAGAACTTTATTGTGTGCATATGTAATTAACAATAATGGTAATTCTGGCTAGGATTAAAATGATCCCATACGGCAGTGGTGCTCCGTAGCTCTGTGACGGGTTTCTCTGAAAAAAAGTATACAGGACCTTTAACCTCTTAACCTTTAACTACAAAGCAGCAGACCTCCAGCCACTGTCCATCGCGAGGGTTGTATCTGAAAGCAGAGTTGGTAGTGGTGTGAAGAATGCCATCTCCTTCCATCTCCCCTCCAACCAAAAACACAAAGTCGTTGACGACAGCGACCGATGCAAAACGTCGGCGAGGTGATGGGCATAAGTCAACAAAACCACGACGCATTTCCTGGACTGGCGCTACCAACATGTTGGGGTAGTAGCTTTTATCGTTACGTTCCACCCCGAGAAAGACAACACAGTCTTCCCAGGCTCTCAAGCGTGCCATCGAAGACTCCGGCTGCTTGAACATGTTCTGGTGGTACTCCTGCGCACCCTGTAGAGTAGACAGCAGCACTACATTTACTGTACAACGTGTACCTAGGCAGTATATACCTTACAGCATACGGCTGTAAGATATGTATGAGAAGTTGCATATGAGGATGTCACAGAGCACCAAATTGAAACGATTTAGAGAGCTAACGCAAACAGCATAAAATCAGGCTCACCATTGCATGACAATTTTTCAGTCTGTTGCTGGATTAGTGAAAGTGGGGCCCGAGGCATCTGATTTAGAGAAAACTCTGAGAATGGAGCATGCCTCACACACCCTGCCCCTATCCTGCATTGCAGTCCAGTCCAAAAGTCTACAACTATGCATCTGGCTGTTCATGACTATGACTTCATACACTAAGACTACCCGGCATACAGCAATGACCTGAACCTCAGTGACATCTGTATTAAAATCTGAAATTTCTAATGCTGATACTGTTATCTGCCTCATCACGGACAGCAACTAAAAGTCTGTCTGGAATGTATCTTCTGTATCTCTGGAGAAAAGATACAAATACAGCCTTATCGTATGTCTCAGGTACTGATACAAGATACCTAACAGAAAATGTGTCTACACCATGGGCCATAAAAAACGTGTCCCTACTTTCGTCTATATCTTCGCCAATTATTGACCAACTTACAAGATTCTTTCACAGTCACATACTGTGGACAATTAGCAATAAAGTTGTTGTTAAACATCCCACCACACTTTAACTGTGTCGCTACACTACCATGTGAAACACAAATTTTCAGAAATCACCAAAATCACTATAATACATATGCAAAAAATCATATTCTGAAACAATTTTCACTAATTTTTATGCAAAAATTAAATTATGTTTAGTTTTACGTACATTTCTGATGTTTGTAAACAACAGCATGATAGTGTTGTAAATAATAATTTTTAATGCACTGAAGATATACTGGTGGTGTAATGTGCCATTTAGCAGTGAAGACAAGGCTCTGATTAAGAACTTGTACCGGTTAAAAAAATACAGTTTTTCGGAGAATAATGACAGAATTTTTAAAGATAAACTGCAACAGGGAAAGCATGGGAATGTTATTAAGACTGATTTTGGAAACATGCAGCACCGAGCAACAACATAAGACCGGCAGACTGAAGCATATACATACTGAAGAGAACGTGATCACTGTGGATGAAATAGTAGGCTTGCTAAACCACAAAGGCCAGAAACAAACACATCTCTCAATACACCAGATATCCAAAGAACGAATCTAACAAAGTGTACATCGTACAGATCATTCACTAAATTTTTGGTCAAAAGTGTATTTTGTTTATCAACATGCTTGCTGTCTATTATTGTTAGTTTTTCTTGCAGTTATGTTTCACAGAGTAGTGTAGCGACACAGTTAACGTTTGGCGGGATATTCAATAATCACTTTATTGCTAATTGTCCACAGAATGCACCAGTAAAAGAATTTTGAAAATCGGTTGATTTTTGGTGAAGATGCGGACAAAAGTAAAACGGCACGTTTTTTGGCCTACCCTGTAGATACCAGATACATTTTCTGTATCTTAGATATGTATCTAGATAACTGAAGATCAGATACCAGCCAGAAATGTAATATATATAATATTATATAATATAATATAATATAATAATAATATAATATTAGCCGAGCTGACCTGAAGCACTTCGTGACAAGCCTCTCCAGCCAGCAGTGGATTGGTGACTATGCCCTCCATCTGTTTGGCACTCATCAATCCGTAGCGTACGAGACCCAACACACGACGGATTGTCTCGGGATCTTGTCGTGTCGCCAAAGCCTCAAGCCAAGATACAGCAACGTTGAAAACACTCAGTTCGGATGCAGTGTGAAGACGATCGTTTGACAAAAGCTCACAGAGCAAATCACATGAAATGTTGCGAAACCCAGCGCTGTTCCTGCTGAGTGCAGCAAAATCACGGAGGACGAAGGACTTTGTCTCATGCACGCAGTCAGAAAGTCCATACGTCTCAGCCAGATTGAGGAAATGAAGACAGTTCTCCGCACACATCACTGCTGTGATATAGCTGACAAAACAAACACCGAGATAAAATTCCAAACAAAATACCACAACATGTCATGTGAAAAAGCTTCTGTGACTTCTTATTAGTGATCAATAGCAAAAAAAAACATACTATGGCAATACCGCCCCTTGCAACAGCATGTTGTGGTAAAAAACAGTACAAATCATAATCTGATATTAAATAAAAATCGTTACGCTTTAAGCTACCATTCTTCTAGCAAACATTACAGTTGCCTAAATAAAGAGTTTTCCCTGACGTGATTTTTTCCTGACAATACCCTAACTTTTCGCTGACAGATGACAAACTTCCATTCACAAGGTTTTCCATACCAGCGGTTACGTGGCAAAAGGCCTCCATTCCATTACTCCATGGAATGGAAAGGAAGCAAATCAACCTGTCTCCCGCACGTACCTAGAGCAGAAAGTCAGAATCTCATCAAACTGAAGATAATCAGCAGCCTCCAGGATATCCTGCAGGTTGCCATCATGGATAACAATTGCTCCGGTGTATGCATATTCAATGACAGCTCGCAGACCAATCGCTGTCACTCCCTTCAGCTCCACCTACCATGCACCAGCCAATCAACAGCCCTTTACTACCACAGCATAGTTCAGTAATACAGGTTCAATATGAATGCAAGTGCAGAAAAAAAGCAACAGCATTTTCAAGGCTTCAAGGCCACTAAATAACAAAGTCTATAGATGGGCAATGCGCACTGCACTGTCTAGTAACCTATCTGCACCAAATTAAAACTGCAGATTCAGACCCTTAACTTTATACAGTCACTGTGACATAACAAAGTGGAAATAATGATATATCATACAAATACAACAAATTCATCGCACAGAGCACATTCAATAAAAACGATTGAAGGCCAAGGCATCGAAATCAAGGCAAAAGTTTCTGTCCTGAGGTTGAGAACAGTCTCCGAAGACCCATCCCTAAAATGAAGCGTCACAAATCACGTAATTACACATAAAAAAAAATTAGTATTAAAACTAACATGCAATGCTTTCCACAAATTTCTAATGTTCTCAACAAGATTAGTGACAACTGAGTGATAACTGGGTATCTATAGCTAAGTCCTAAACTGAGGAACACTACAATTACATCAAAGTACAAAATATTTAGTGGGCCAAAGTAAAAGCATAACAAGAACAGTAGCAGTGAGATGAGGGAAGAAAGGGGTCAAATGTAAGAGTAAACTGTTGCTGCTGGCACCACCGCTAAAGCCCCCATTCCAACTGTGTAAAAATAATACATTCAGTTTTTTTCTGTGTTCAAAATTCAAATTGCATTATTCAAATATTAATTAATTATTCAACTTTTGAAAAGTATGCTGTGGAAGTGAACAAATGCTGAAACGTCACAAACGATGCATAAAAAATTATTTAAACTGAGTTCATGGCAACGATCCAGTCTCAGAATTGGTTGCTGGTTGGCCACTGTTGCACATAAAAACAACACACTGCAGGCTACCGAACAAACTATCAAATAACAAATAACCTGCCAGTTTTACTGATAATATTTCAAATTCTGATTATCCAAAAATCATTTTAAATCCTTATTCTTGTCTTGATCTATAAGTCTGTTCAGTTCAGTTCAGATTATACTTTCTTCAAAACGAAATTTCTCGGAGGTTGCAGAGTGTTGAGTCTTTGTCTTAGTCTTGAAGCATGTTGTGTTGGACAGTGACATCATGGCAGAGACAATTCAATCCCCTTAAATTTTCACATGTCAGAAAGTTGTCTTCTAACCTTCTGCTAGACGTTTGCAGCTGTCTGTCAAAACTCTGCAGAAAATTCTCAACTTTGCACCCCCTCTCCCCCACACACTCAAAAGATGTTGTACTGTTGATCACGGTCTTGCTCTCAGATGTTGGTGCCATTTATATCACTGACATCAACACAGCTTTCTTAACACTAACAGTAAAATACAACACATTTGGGAAAACATTAATACCCGGTTCTGAGACTTCTCCTGGAAATTCTCTGTGAACATGGAGTAGAAGTACGGACTGCAGCTAGCCAGGTAAGCACGGTGGACACTGAATGTCTGACCCTGCACCACAAGCTGAGTATCACACAATAGACTGCCCTGCCGCAGGCGCTGAAATCCTTCGACAACTACAACTCCAAGTTTGCTGGACTCATACTGCCTGGAATCATGGTTCCAGTCACGCTGGCCACTAGCTGCCATCAACGTTCTAGTGGCCACAAGTCTACAATTTATAAACAACTCAGAATTATGGCAACATCCAGTTGTAACAGCCTAACAACATGAATTATGACAGAAAGGATACTGCAAATTAGAGAATCAGACAAAATACAAGAAATCTGAGCTAATGCCCACAAGATGCATGACAGCGTCAGTTTAATGCCATATGCAAGTTGTCTTGATCTCTCTCCAGTAATGTGGGGAAAAACTCACTCTTCGAATAGACGTCAGTCATGTCACATTCTGTGCCTATCTGCAACCTGTACCATGTGTAAGGTTGTGAAATGTGCCCACCAATATTAAATATTGGTGGGCACATTTCACAAATTTTTATAGCAAGGCTGGCATAGAATAGTAGTAAATAAAATATTTTACGCACCTATATCACTTGCTTGCTTCCTGAGTGAGTGAGTGAGTGAGTACGGTTTAACGTCCCAAACGACACAGTATAGTCATTTCAGGGATGGCCTTTTCAGGCAGAATGCACACAAACACAATAATGGAATGGTAAGTTTAAACTTTACAATAAACAGAAAGTTTAACCTTTACAGACACAGAAAACACAAAAAAACAAAAAAGAGGTTAACCTACAATTGTAAGAACTCCATTATATGCGTGCATATGTAATTAACATAATGGTAATTCTAATAATCTTCCCTGTTATCCTCCAGACAGATAGAGAAATTATTCAGCAAGATCTTCATAGAGTGCTAAACTGGTCTTATATGTGGCAGATGCCATTCAATACGATTAAGTGTGTGGTCATGCACCTAGGTACCAGGAATGCTCAGCACACCTATGTCATGGAGAGTCAGCCACTGGAGGTTGTGACAGAGGAGAAGGACCTGGGTGTGACTGTTTGTAACAATTTGAAGCCAACTAGACAGTGTCAGTTAGTATATGCTAAAGCCAGTAAAGCACTTGGTCTCATCACAAGAACCATCTCCTTTAAAAGTGCTAGTATCCTACTGAAGCTGTACAAATCGCTCGTTCGGCCTCACCTAGAGTACTGTGTTTCTGCCTGGTAGCCTTATTATGAAAATGATAAGTTCTTGTTGGAAAAAATCTAACACTGGTTTACGAGAATGATTCCGGGCCTCAAGAAATTACCGTATGATGAAAGAATACGGCAGTTGGGTTTGTGGACCTTGGAAGAGAGAAGGAACACAGCTGATTTGCTGCAAGTTTTCAAGATGTACAAAGGACTATCTTCAGCTAAGTTCATCGATTTTTTACTCTCAGTATGTCAGTTACAACACGTGGACACACCGCCAAGATTGCTAAATGCAGATGCCATCTAGAAATTAGACGTTTCTTTTTCTCCTCGAGTGATTGATCGGTGGAATCGTTTGCAGCAAAGTGTCATAGACTCCAGCAGTGTGAACTGTTTCAAGAATGGTCTCGAGCACACAATAAAGACTTCGATGGGCTTCTTTATGGACTAACCAGTCCGCTTAGCCCTACGGCCAAACCAGCTCCGGAGATTCCTATACCGGTCCAGGGAATTATGGAACTTTCGTTCCCACGTACTTTCGCTCCCGAGGAACGAAAGTTCCACAGATGGAACTTTCGCTCCCGGTAACTTTCGTTCCCGGGAGCGAAAGTGACGTGGAACTTTCGCTCCCAGGAACTTTTGTTCCATGGAACTTTCGTTCCCACAGTCAACGTAATGTGGTTTCACTCCCCAACACAAATTATGATTATTTAATTGATAAACTAATGGAAATTAAGGCGTTATAACTTGTTCGTATATTTGTACTGATTAATTGTAATAAAAGATGGCAGGATCTAGCAAATTATTTTATTAACTAATTTATCTTAAATTAACTAAGTTCTCCAAATTTTTTCTCATATTATATCTGTTTATAAATTCTTCCTTAAATTATTTTTTTCGTCAAGTTCTTACCATTATTTTAAATTCTAGTCTTTCCCCTAAACCTTACACCCATCTTTTGGAAAACCTTTCTAGGCTAGCTGTAGTGCGTTCCCTAGTGACAGCTGGGCTTTCTTGTTTTAAACGTTGAGCATTTACACCACATGCTGGCGTCTTTTGATTTCATCTGCTTCTATTAAGTGTGTAGGCATATAATGTTAACTCCAAGTGAGGAGCGAAAGTTCCACCTCATTTTCGCTCACGGGAGCAAAAGTTCCAGGGAACGAAAGTTCCTGGGAACGAGAGTTCCAGGGAACAAAAGTACCAGGGAGCGAAAGTTCCATGCATGGAACTTTCGCTCCTGGGAGCGAAAGTACGTGAAAACGAAAGTTCCTGTTACCGGTCCAGGTGCGGCCCACCTGGTATGTTACCTGGTATGTTATCAATTTGATAATGCTGTCTATTGGAGGACAGAGGGGGCTTGCTTCCTGAGCATTAGCCAAAACGTAACAAAAATGCTATCAGAGAGACTACGTTATACAGAGAGACTATGTTGAATTTGTTATTTGTTACATTAGCTAGAATTAAATGCTTACAGAACTGAGAATACGTGCATCGCTAACTCAACGGTCAATGTAAACAAGAGTTTGAAGTAACGTGGATATGAATTCAAAAGCCAAGGATGGGCTCGGATAAAAACGTTGTATCTTGAGTAAAAAAAAAAGTTAATTTCGCCCGTGAGAATTAGTATTGAGATACTGAAAACCACGAGTGTGGTCGTAGCCGACAGAGAGACTACGTTGAACATTGAATTCACTGAATTCACCGAAGCCACCAGAACTACTGGTGGCCTAAGTAAGCACAGGCAAAAGCCATATAACGCTTACTATCCTAATAACTAGATTAACTGTGTGTTTCCGGTTGCAATTCCCGTTTCA
>Ga0056128_1006125_pt1 | contig 15181 bp, 7 predicted proteins | sample WorMetLIZISLAND2_FD_71113 | JGI IMG/M metagenome (GOLD analysis project Ga0056128, IMG submission 71113) | Marine gutless worms symbiont microbial communities from Max Planck institute for Marine Microbiology, Germany - Olavius geniculatus... ...
CGTGGCATGGTCCTATGACTACCAGGAACATAAGTTCTACCATGTACCTAATAATGTGCCTACCCGATCTACCTCTAGCAATTTTCCAGTGCTAACAGCAAGATCGCCGATCTACCGCTAAAATTATTGGGGAATAAAATCGGATAAAACTCATCTGTTAATTAGTGTGCTCTGCGTGTTATCCTTCACAGGAGTTTGCAGAGGATACGGACAGAAACAGAAACAGCCGTCCTATATATTTATCCGTTTCGCAACAAAATTGTCCATGGTTGTTAAGCCATCCAAAACGCAGCTTTACTATAGTAACAATGTCGCAAAGAAAAAACAGCTAATTATGACTATATAGTATATATATAGCGAATTACAGTAAAAATAGACCTACCGGATGTTTACCAAATGGCATAGAAAAACGTATTAAATTTTCTGAAACTGCTCTATGTTTTTTCTGGAATAGTCTATTATTTAATAAGGGGTGTTCCTCAAAGTCGGTAAAAAGTTTTGTTGGTCAACTAAAAGAATATCTGTAATCGTTACAATATGTGTCGAAATTTAAAGCGCAAACTAAATATGCAAAGTGAATTTTTGTGATTTGTGTCCGCTGCATTAAGTTTAATTTTGTCTATCACATCTTCAATATCATGCATCTTTCTGTAGAAGCAAGAACAAAGACAAAACCACAGTGTTAGTATCAATGGTCGTATTAGTCTCTATGTCACAACGGCACATTCTGTACAACGCTGTGGTTTATAGAAGATTATTCTGAATGTCACAGAAAATCAGAAATCATACACATGCATATGCTTAGATCAGTTATAGTAACACCGCACAAGTTCTATTCATGCACAATTACAACATCAACGGCTTACAACAAGGACATGTCATCCTGCAACGTTCACACATAAATACATTGTAGTAATGTCATGCGATACCTTCAATATCTCGATAAGTATCGCGAGTACCGATGTTTCGATACCAGCATCGAAGAGGTCTCGATATATCGCAGCGCCACGATACCGCCAAGTATTGTGACATGACTACACCAGTTTCGATACCATGCAGTTTGCAATTCAATCGCTCTAACGTTGACAACTGCACTCAGCGTGTCAGGTGGTGTGTGGAGCGCGGGCTATAGAATACTAAATACATTCATTCATCCAAGAAAACAGATTTGTTGAAAAATCGTCGCAAGATAATTCACAAGTGACGACTGACATTAGCTCAATTCAGATGATCAGTTCTGCCATCAAACATATAGTAAATATTTTTTTGAGCAACAGCACCCCCCCCAACGTCACAGGACATGAGAAAACTTTCCCCCCTCAATGTGCTTGTGGACTAAAGTTTCATATGCACTTCCAGCATTGCGATAATTTATCGCAATACTCGATATGCGAGACGGTATCATTATCGTGGCTCTAGTTTCAGGTATCACACAGCACTACACCATAGGCATGCAACGAATGATTGTTAACCATTACTATAGTACAGTCCTCACAGGCCGCAATACAGGTTAGTCCGTGCACCTGTATGTCACTTACTAGGTCATAACTCAAAAAAGATCACAGTACAGAAAAGCTAAAATTGGCACAACCTTCCCCAGAACTGGTTTGCCAATTTTAACTTCAAACAAGTGATCTGCTAACGCAAACGAAACTGCGCAACAGCTGCGGTGCATGTTTGAAACACAGTATAACAAAGTCTAAGTCATTCACCAGAGGGCACCAGGCGCCAGACAACCCGCGGCTATAATGTTTTATTTACTTGTTCTCACCAGAGAACGTCTAACGTCGTATCGGCTGGATATAGCAAATTTTGCCTATCCCCCTTTCCTTTAATGCCCTCATTCAGGGTGACCCCCTTCGAATTTATGGAAAAGCTTTATAGTTCCTGAAACTAGTCTTTTGGGCAGCCGATGGTGAAGCTTCGGTGATCCTAGCTTGCACCGTTTTGACTGATCCACCCGTGTGACGGACAGATGGACAGACAGAATTGCGATGGCTAAGATGCGCTGGATGGCCTCAGAATATTGGCACAGCGCTCATACATTCTTCTAGTTTGATTCAAATTTGTGCTCTCAGCAACAACACAAAAGTAGAAAACACACAGATCTGATGACACACATCTAATTAACGTTAACTGAAACTGGAATTGCAGCTGATTGATTAGAAAAAAGTTTGTACTTACAGTACATACTAGCTCGTTTAAAACAGACAGCTGAAAATCAGTATTGACCAATCCATATAGCAGCATATGTCGTGAACAAATCGAGAGTTTTAGTGCAACAAATAAAAATAAAATGTTCGGACAATTAACAAATTATATTTGACATGTGCTAACTTTATTCTTTACATTAAAACAAAAAGTGGGCTTAGATTTCCATATGATTTATGCCAGCAATAAAACCTGACAATCTTTGACACAATACTCATCGATCTTATAGTTTTAAAAAACTGCATTTTTCCATCAGGACAAAAAATATCTTGAAACAAAAATAACCAGCAGATGTTTGAACCCAATGTCAAGTTTGACCACTGACAGATTGTCTTGCAAAATCCGACGCTTATGCCACGGCAAGTTCTATTGCCGTGGACACGGATTATATTCACATAAGCAACTGGTAAGCAGTGCTTAGACAATCAGCCAACATTGACTTAGTTGATGCTGACACGAACTTTACATGTCTAATCGCCAGATACGTACATTCATCACCGACAGCAAAGAAAGCTGGTGAAAAGTGAATCAACCTCTGACGAAGATGGTGCAATCACCTGGTGAGCACAATAAAGTCCTTGATTAGGCCCTATCTCATAAAGGCAAAGAATCATGGATGAGCCAAAAACCACAAAAAAATCGAATCATCACTTCAAACCTGGGCCACTCCCAACTCCTCCAAAGAATTTCATCATAATTTGTTCATTACTTTTTGAGTTATGTATTAGATGCAAATGGACAGACAAACAAAGAGAACTTCCTTGGCAGAACAGACTAAACAATCGTGGATTGTCTAGAGCATCTGCTGGTGTGGAACGTTGGTGCTGTTATACACTGATTGCGGAGGCGCCGGCGGCTGCTGTTGCTGTGCCAGTAAACTGACTCCGGTCGTCATGTACGGCTGGGCTATCGGCTGCTGGGGGTTGAACGGCGTTGACACTGCAGCTGCTGCACCCGACACGTAACTACATATATCAACACACACAATAACCAGCTGTAGGAAAGTATAGTTACACGCACAGGCTAAGGTTTCCTAGCCATTTGTTACAAAAATCATCATCCACAAATGTATGCAAGTATCACTAATCACTATACAGCTGCCCCAATACCTTGAAATTGGCCTCTGTGCAGCCACTGAATAAGCATATACTGACATAATTGGGTGCAAGATACAAGAAATTAGCAATCCAATTAAAACATTTAAATTATAAATTTATACTCAGGCCTAAACCATCAGCTTTGAGTTTGAGTCATTGAGTTTGAGTGACAGTGGCAAAACACATCATTCTAAGGAATTATTAAAATAAAGGTGTAAACTTTACTTCAGAAAGTTTGCATTTAGTAAGCACATAGTTGGCAACTGAAACTCGCTTCTTGCAAAGCGTATCACAAATACATTCACTTACAACTCGGTTTTATCTTGTGTGGTCTGGCATAAGATGGCAACCTGCTCAAGGCCTGGTGAGAGAAGTAGTTTTAAGCAAATGACTGACAAGTAAGACAGACTTGTCCCTTAGCAATCAGCCAAGTTACAACAACACAGAATGACAGACCTGCTGTTGGGAGCATACTGCTGAGGCTGCGTGTAGTAGCCGGTAGGAAGTTGAGTTGTACCGGGGGGAGCCACAGGTCCCACCTCGGCTGAGATGCCTGATGGCATCTGACCCACAGACAACGCCTGCTGAGCACCATACATCTGCAAGCACACACACACAAACAGGTGACTAATGGCTAACTTGGCCAATGTGAAAAAAACGAATTTATTCATTCATTGAAACTTACTCATAAAGGACTGAATTTTGAAGTTATCTATGCCGCTGTACTACACCAATTATCGAGCTTAAAGCAAAAGTATGACGCAAATAAAAACACAAACAGTCTAAATGACGATAACAATATTTATTTTGAGCAACGTTTCACACAGACTTGGCACTAGTCTTTATGGAAACTGTCTGCTCAAATCACTACACTTAACACTGTATCACTTTTTCCTGTCAATACTGGACTATACTTCGTACAAATAAAAACTGTTAGCAACGAACAAAAACTTGATAAAAACAAACATGATGCAAACAAAACAAAAACTAATTCCAATTTTGTGATTTTGTATGCCTGCCGCTGGTCTGCTGGCATCAAGTTCAAGCCTTTCTGAAGCCAACCCCAGCAATCAGTGAAATTTTGGCAATCAAACAGTTCGTTGCCAAAGAAAATCTGGCAGCTACAATGCATCATTAAAAGTGCTAATTATCAACAAAAGTCGTTATTATAAAGAGAAAAAGTTACGACCTGTGTGAGAGACATGTAGGTCGGCATGTTATGAACGGCGGCTGGCTGACTGTATGACGGCAGCTCTTGCATCAGAGAGTGATAAAGCTGCAGCGACTCTACCAGTCTACTGTTTAGCTCCGTCAGTCCGCCGTGCTGCCTGCACACATACCATGACGTATACGCACTGCACCAGTCAGTGCTGCCAGCAGACATACCACACCGTACAGCTAAGTCTTAACAATGACTGATCACATGCAATAAGAAATCTGGCACAGACACACCAAATGATAAGTCGAGTAGTTCCTATGTCCCCAGTCCCGATGACACTAATCAAAGTTATCTACATTTTCACAATTGTACATTATAAATTTATCACCACTAGTTTCGTTTGCAAAAAAACAATCTTATGAAAAAATCAACAACCAACATTACGTGTGCCACTGTGCCTCTGCAGTTATGACATAACGGCACTATACAAATCTATTATTATTATTATTATTATTAGATAGATGCAACATTCTTGTCAACAAAATGCTGCCAGACGACTGTTACTAGAAACAGAATATAAAATTAATAAAAACAATATCAACGGAGAATGACTGGGGCACTCACCTGTCAATTCTCTCGAGCTCTTGATCAATTAGTGGTGTCATGCTGTAACACTGATCTGTAACCAGATGAACAAACAAACAACATTTGGTACATTAAGACACAGACATGTTAAGCCTCAAAAACTCTGTGCAACGAAAGTGAATACAAACAGATACCTCGGTGAAAAACAATGGTTATACTAAACGTAACAAAGTGTAAGGCAAGAACTCGAGCTTCACCCCACCGGATGGGACCTTGACCTCTGACCTTTGACTTTATGAACCCAAAACCCAGTCAGCTAATCCATACCCCTAGATGCACCACTGGCAAAGGTTTAGTGAAACCTTATCAAAGCGTGTCATGGAAAAAAGATCATCAAGGCCACATGGTGCAGAGCAGATATGAAACCGTAACCATGACATTTGACCTTTTGGACTGAAAACTGCCACACTATAAGTGCCATGTGGAACGTTCGTGCCAAAATTGGTTTTTCTGAGCCTTTTTTCTTATCAAGCTAGTAGCTTATTTGCTGTCAAATGGGAAAGATGTGAACTTGCAACCTATTAATATACCGTAACTACTGGATACCTTCGAGTGTGGCCAGATCAGGTGGATCAGAAGCCATTTCGCCGGTAGGATCAGCATTCTGAATCATCACCAGCGCTCTGTTAATCATTTCCTAACAACAATCACACAACATATGCACATTTGCTACTGTATGTCTCGACCACTCAGCTACAACAATGCACAATAAAAATATTATGCCTACAGTCTTCTCCGTAAATAGGATCATAAACTAAGAATCACTTTTAAGACTGAGTGATATAATATGATTCTAGTGGGTAAATATACAAGCAACCAAAATAATGTATTTGTGACACCGGTGAGTTAGTTCAACAATCGGTGGTCGCTCTGCACTGTTTTGTATTTATTTAATCAATCAAGTAAACTTTTACAATACCTTTGCTATAACGACATCATACAATACTATTATTATCATCACCATCAAAGACACTGCAAGAGTTTGCCCACAGCAGTAAGTCTCTCAAATGCTAGATCTTATCAGCTGAAGAGCTTCAATGCCCTAGCTTCAATGCCCTATGTCCTGTATCAAATTCACACTACTTGGCCAAGCAACTGCCAAAGTTACATAAACGCAAAATTCTGGTTGACATCTGAGCATTACATATCATATGGTAACTGCATTAAAACAATGAAGTACGCAACAGACAACTTCCGAGAATCATACTGCAGAAGGCTGAAGTAAAGGGTAAATAATACACAATTAGATACCAAAAAAAACAAAGCAGCAAAGTGAGTACCTCATCAATTCTTGTTGGCTCGACATGTTCAACGTGATCTTGTGGCGGAACCTCAGGCTCTGCAACTGCCAAAAAATCACTAAAACTCCTTATTTTTAGGGTTCAAGGTCAATCAAGGTCATCAATGTTGACAATCCTAAGAAGCCCATCACCAGTGCTTGTTATGTTAAACAGCATGTCTGTGCCTATCTGCAACCATTTTCACGTTAGACAAGCCAGCAGCAGATAAATAACCACCTTTTAAGAGGAAAACCCCATTTGACACCTGCATGCGCAGGCCTCCTTGAACCTAGAGGCTCCGGACTTAAATTGCAAAAATCGGCATTCAATGCTAAAAATTTCATATGCAGATTGTCTTGGTCTATCGCCAGCCATTTTGGTGCATTTCACTCTTAAAGTGCATGTACACTCTTAAAGTGCATGTCGCAGCCCAAAATCGCGAAAAAATTCACTAAAATCCCCTATTTTGGGGGTTCAGAATCATTCAAGGTCATCGATGTTGACATATCTAAGAAGCTCGTTGCCAGTGCTTGTTATGATAAGCAGCATGTCTGTGCCTATCTGCAACTATTTTCACGTTAGAAGAGCCAATAACGGTGGAATAACGCTTTTTAAGGGGGGGGTGCCCCTCTTTCTCCACCTTGTTCATGGGGACCCCCTTCACCTAGTGGCATAAAATTTTGTCACAAAATACTAGAGACTCTAAGCTGTCATATGGTAAAAACCAGAAGTCTCTATCTCACCTGGGCTCCGATCGGTACCGGGTTGTGACAGACACCAAGACAGAATTACCATAGCTAATACACGCTATAGCTAGCTATGTTAGCTCTCACACGTAAAAATTGACAACAGCAAACTGGAAAGCCACACATGTCATCAATATACATGGCTGTCAACACTTGCTAATAGTACAGGGTGTGTCAAAAAATGACCCAACTTGTTTTTGTCAGAACTTTGTCAAATCTCCACCAAATTTGATAATTTATGGCACACAGAGCCAAGATGATAGAAATATGTAAGGTACACTCAGTGTTTACCTCACCTAGTTTATGTCAATGCACTACCGTGTAAAATGCAGATGCTACAAATTGTTGCATAACGCTCAGTTTTTGTCTCCATAAAAGTTCTAGTGACTTATGAAACACACAATAAACTAAAATGTGATTTATTCAGCAGAATTATAAGTTTGCATAGCAAATTGCTTCCAAATTATCAGAATGTATGCCCAAAGTGTACACAATGGCTTAGACGTAATGCAGGGGCATCACATAGGGCAGGGGGCTAGAAGGGTCTACGGACCTCCTGAAGGATTTACGATTTTAGTTTTTTCCCTGAAAATCATACTTTTGAAACAGTGTTACTGCTGCAGAAACAATACGCTACACAGACTTAAACCCCGAAAGATCACTGAGATCACAACAATTTACTAAAATGATGCCAGACATGAAATAATAATAATAATAATAAGTAAACATTTATATAGCACACTATCATTTCGAAGAAATCTCTAGTGAGCTGTATATTAATGACATGTGTGGCTTTCCAGTTTGCTGTTGTCAATTTTTACTTACCTTAGTGCTTACATAGGGTAGTTCCACTGTGTCATGTTTTTGCAATGTCTGTTATGTGACATGATGCCACGGGTTACAGTGGCATTAACAATCAACTGATCAAAATGCACAGCACTCATTCATGGATAAATCAATCAGTTATTTTGTTGTCTGCTGTTTTCAGTGTAAAATGTTTAATACCACAAAATTATTAAACCCCATGGTGTCCTATGTGTAATTGATAATGCACAAGTGAGCAATATGATACTGATAATCACCACATGATGTAACAATCTGGAGCATCGGCATTTTACATGGTAGTGCATTGACATAAATTAGGTGAGGCGGACAGTGAGTGTACTTTACATATTTCTATCTTCTTGGCTATCAGTACGCCAAAAATTATCAAATTTGGTGGATTTTTGATGAAGTTCTGACAAAAACAAGTTGGGTCATTTTTTGACACACCCTGTAGATTACTGGATGTTACTGACCAGAGGCCGGCTCGGTCAAATCAGATGTGACAAAGTTAGCAGGAAAGAGCCCTTCACCACGCCATGATACTCCCTTCCACCAATTCACATCACTGTCGACAACAACAACAAAAACAGTATACTACAATACTAATATAGCACATTATGGGTCTTGCCCATGCATCTGGCCTACTAACTCGAAAACCAAAAAAAACAGAAGACCAAAACTTGTGTAAATGTTCCCAAAGGCAGGAGTAATCAATGTGCCGACTGTCAGATCAAAATTTCAATGGAAATGATTGGGCTTATGACTGCTTAGTGCAGAGAACAAGTACATTCGGAAGAAAAATAACACTATAAAAAATGCTGACATAATTGGAAGCAGATAAATACTCAGGGCAAAAGGCAGAATACTTTAAAGAAGAAAGTTCAAACCAGCTACATGGCAAAACACAGGAAACGATGAGGAATGTAGATATAATGGCAGCATGGCAAACCTGTCATCCAGAACACCAACAATTTCACCAGCAGTGAAAGTGAGCTCGTTGTCCTCGACTGCCTCAAAGTCATACAATGCACGCACCTACTCATACAACATCAAGCACCATTTGCAACAATAACCAGCTAACACTCACTACATCATCAATCAGTATAGCCAGCAACTACCGAGAGAGGTCAAAATACTTTACGAGACACGTGTTTTATGCTTGGCTGTCCATAGAAATTAGCATAGCAAATAATCATTTAATACAAAATTCTTGCCTCCGGATTCCTATCCAGACTTCCACTGAAATGAGATCAATCTTTGCATGCTTTACGCAACATGACTCCAACTCCAAAACGTTTTATCAAAATCAAATTCAAAGTTCAAAACTGTTGGGAGTAATCATAGGACTAACAGAGAGACGAACACAGATGAAGCCTGTCCTTCTTTCAGCAGAACTAACAATAATCTCTGTTGCCATCATCATCATCATAATTATGACTTCTCTACTGCTCCATCCCTATAAGCCAGTGAATACAAATGCTGTAGTGCACAATGTATGCTATTTGCCTTAAAATTTATACAGAGGAGTGACCTACTGCTACCACAAACCGTCTTTCCACCTATTCATCACAGCTACATAGAGGTCAGGTTATCCAGAATGCAAATGCACAAATAACTGGCTGGCACTGAGTCTTAGATCTACAAGTCCTCAGTTGACATCAGTGACCTAGTCCCAAGGAAACAACCCCATGCTTCTAGTAAAATACACTGCCCATGGCATAATACAGGTACTCATTTACCAGTAGCATGATAGGAGAGAACATCTGGAATAAAAGTCATAAAGATAAACACACCACATGGTAAGGCATTCTTCTTTAGCTTTGCAGTGGGTTCCATGGCAACAGCCACTATAAACAGCTGTGCACTGTGCGGTACTATGAATTCAGAGAAAAACAGTGGCTGATCATCACCTTGCGTGGTTCTCGGTTTTTGACAACTGCAGTCGATGACGCTGAGCCAACGTTTGACATACTGGGATAGAGTGAACTTGACGATGACTGCTGAGACTTCTGTGATGACTTCTTCTCGGCCTCTTGCAATGACAATGCTATAGCTACAAACACACACTCACACGTAATAATGGACTATCTACACACAAACAGAATATTAACCAACTAAAGACTTGCATCACACAATCGCTACAATTTGCATACATACACGTAACTAAAAGCCTGATTGATCATTTAAGAGGCTTTTATGCCATTCAACCAGGAAATGGATCGGGAATACTCTAAACTTCCCAGAAGGCTTCACAGTGAGGCAGAGGTTTCAGTGAATAAATGTAACATGCGGTTACTGATGTGCTGTTCCTAAAAGTACAAGTCGCATGAAAGAACGATACTGCCTAAATATGTGTAGAATGTAATGCTAGTTAATAATTCGCTGATCAGTTGAAATAAAAACAGCGCTTTACGTCAATTTCAATAAAAATAATGTTGTGCGAACGAAATGATCACGCCATGAACAATGCTTTGTTTTACAGCATGTACTGGAGCATGCGAGAAAGTTAACACGCCATGAGCTGGCAGTAGCGTCAATGCAGCGTGCGCTCAGAGAGGGGAACTCACTTGCATTCCAGAAGCGAAAGTCGGAATTTGCCGGCAATTGGTGCAATGGAAAGGGCATACCGTCGGCCTACTTTCGGTATGACAGCGACTTCTCAAAATGCAAGTGAAGTCTTTTCACTCGATACTGTGCACCATCGATGCTGCTAACGTTCAAATTCTGTCGAACGCTACACTGACGCTAATAGTTGTTTTTGACATCACACTTTCGTCACATTTATTCACATTAAACTTAATTTTTACAGTATAAAGATAACACTGGCAACAGAAAAATTAATAAATACTGACAAGTGGACATCTGATTAAGCCAATTAGCGCTTTATAACAGTTACGTAAACTGATGCAACTTGGACTTTAACATTACAAATGCACACGTCACGTGAACAAACATTTTCAGGCTACACCAAAATTTGCCACTTCACCTTGATTTTCAGTCTAACCAAAAAAATTTTAAAGCGAAAAGTCTGACAACACAGATGGCCAACCGCTTAACAGGAAAAAAATCACACTAATGACAAATTGTTATTGTCACTGTCGTGGTAATGACAAGTTGTTCAACTCAAAAAGCAAGACAAACAAGAAAATAAAAGCAATTCATGGACGTCTTCATTTATGACACAAAAAAATGCAGAGACCTTTTGCAACATCTTCTTCTTCTTCCTGGCTTGATACAACGTTTGGATCTTTGCTTATCACAACTTTCGACTTTGGCTACAACAAACAACACAAAATAATGTGCAAAAGATAGAACTCCATTAATTATGCACAACATCTGCTGCAATACATTACTGTGTCTAAACAAAAAATCTGAGCTAATGCTCGTGAGACGTGCGAAAGCCTATAGCAGTTTCTGTTCGCAAGTTGTCTTGGTCTATGTCCATCCATTTCGCCACAATTCAGTCTTCCGCAGCCGAAAATCACAAAAAATCACTAAAAGCCCCTATTTTTAGGGTTTAAGGTCATTCAAGGTCATCAACGTGCTTGTTATTATAAGCAGCATGTATGTGCCTATCTGAAACCATTTTCATGCTAGACAAGCCAATATTGGAAAAAAATTCACTAAAACGCCTTATTTTGGGGGTTCAAGGTCATTCAAGGTCATCAATGTTGACATTCCTAAGAAGCTCGTCACCAGTGCTTGTTATGATAGGCAGCATGTCTGTGCCCATATGCAACCATTCTCAAGCTAGACAAGCCAATAGTGCTAAAATAATGTTTTAGCGGGGATGTCCCTTTTTCTCCCCCTCGTTCGAGGGGACCCCTTTTACCTAGCAGCATGGAATTTTGTCACAAAATACTAGAGACTTTAAGCTATCATATAGTGATAACTCATCTTGGATCAGTACCGGGTCGTGACGGACGGATGGAGAGACAGACACAATTACCGTAGCTAATACGTGCTATAGCTAGCTAGATCTCGTGCGTAAAAATGATATACAATTAAACCAACGCACATTATTTACGCAAAAGCTCTACCTTAAAAAATCTTGACCACTTCTTTAGTAAAGCTCATTGAGCTACATTAATGCATAATAAGGGCAAAAAGTATTTGCACCATTAACATGCAGCATATGGTATCTATCACAAAACTTACCAGCTCGTCACTAACAAAACTGTGTCCCTCACTCTTCAAAGTGCTATACAGATCTGGAATTAAACTGAAACACAACAAACAGCAAAAGTCACAAATAAATGGAAATAATAAAAAATACAACCACTACCAATGGCCATTAAAGTGACTTTAATATGCCACTTATAACAACAATCATCTACACTGTTTTCTACAGCAAACAATCTACCAGTTGCTTCATAATGTTTCACATGCTCTAAAATAAAATTTGGTGACATGCTGACATTAATACTATGACTTCAGTTTACTCATTTCTAAGGTTTACAATCGAGCATAAATTCTGAATGAATGACAGATAATTCTAAGCTTGGTCTTGCTGATATCATCAATATATTCACATATTCATACATTGTAAAATGAACAGAAATCGGATGTGGATTGCATCCAAAATCATCTGTAACACGATGCACCAAATATATCATTGACAGTTTCACTGTAACATGGATGTATTAGAAAAAAATACACAGACAGGCAACTAATCTCCTAAGAGATGTTAATATGCAAATTAGCATTCTCCTATAATAATTCCTCACAAATGGACTCGGCGCCAGTCATATCTAAAATGGCTGCCGGACTGATTTCGTCAAATCAAAATGCAATGTAACACAAATTACTATGTGACATACCTCAGTGCAGAACTTGATTTGAATTCATTTTCAGCCCAACTTTTTATGTACAATTTTAACTGCATTGCCACTTTAGGATGTGTCTACAGAACAGCAAAAAAACAAAGACAAACCATTCATCCTCCTGCATCAAATTAAATTAATTCAATAAACAAATAAACAGAAATAACTAAAATGCCCATTGAAACACATAAAAGAAAAGCCTATCATGTGTTAGCAAAGCTGCCCTTCCGATGAACTAGTCACAGCTACTTGTGTATTGCTAGCAAAAAAATCATACATGCAAATGTTCTGATAAACCAAGAAATATACCTGCAGTTCATGGACAATGTTCGGTGGGCCATTTCGTACATGTCATTTTGTACACTGTCAACCAGTATTTTTGTTACAATTTAAAAAGCAGAACAACATGTAAACAATGCACATGTACAAAATGCTGTCCAGTATATGATAGTACTGACATAAAAGTAAAGCAGAGAATCCAAAAAAGTGCCTTCAACCTAAATGCTGGTTAATTCTCGCAATATCCACACAAATTGTACATCACAAAAGTTCCCATACCACATGTTTGCTGCTAACACGATACTGTCTACACTTTAATATGAAAAATAGCTATCTTTAACTAACACAGCAGAAGAAGCAAAGACAGCAGCAAGATGTCTCATACCGGTATCCTGTCATTAATGAGCGACCGGCACTCGGAGACAAAGTCTCGTGATGCTATTTCTAGGTGGAATGTATATCCGCAGTTCTTAACGCATGCATTCAGCAACTGGCAGCACCAACCATGCACACAAACATAATATTAACCAACAAAAGACTCACATCACACAATCACAGCATAACCCTTTTTTTACCTGTCTTAATACACTTGTTTCCAAAATGAACAATTTCAACAAATAAATTACTCCTAGCCTATTGCTAATCATGTGCTTTATGGGTTTTTTAATCTTTTTATAAACTGCAGTAGCCTACTTTTCTGATGTTATTCTCTGACCTGACCTTTAGACCCCAAAACATCCACCACGGTAAAAATTATTAAAACTGCTAAAACTTTGAAATTGCTGCAACAGGACTTTTACACTTAGGTTGCATATCTTTTAACATTATAAATCACAGTAACATATTTCACAATTCTTCAAAGTCAGCCTTCCCAGTGACACATAATATATACAGTTCATTTTTCGTATGCTATGCTAGTTGTTCATAATTGATTACACTGCAAAACGAATATTACAAACTTGCCAGTATGTTGTAAGTATTACTTACAGTCAATGCCTGCATGGCAACATGTGGAACACGATGCTGCATCCGCTTGACTATTGACCTCAAGCAGTCTTTACACCTACAACACCAAATGCTCAACTAGCACTCTACTGCAATAGCCAACAGCCAAAGCATTCTACTAGATGGATAAAACTCAAAAACACCAAAGCATTGAGCTTTGCATGACTCTGTGCAACGCTGTAACCTTGACCTTTAATCTCTTGACATCAAATCAGTTTATCCATGTCCAAAGAAGCAAAGCACCCATATCAAAAGTTTGGTGATAATCAAGCAATGCACACCACAACACCATAGACATTTTCGTAACAACATCATGAATGAAATCACAAATGAAAATAATCACTCATAAACAAAACCACGATGCCTCGGACACTGCCTAACAGTGGCATGGAGAGGCATAATAAAAATGTTGCGTGCAAAAAAAACTGAAAATGAAGCACAAAGTTAACACCCCTCTCCTCCCCCGGAAATAGGGCCAACTTTGTATCACCAACACTGTCCGACAGACTAAATTAAAGCTGACGATTATCCAAACCAAAAAATTCTCAACATTCGCTGATACAGGATTCTGCAGCATCAGCATCAACCTTGCATGCCAAACAGCATCAGCAAATGTGTTCCACTCTACAGACTATTGTACTGGTACTCAACCCAGAACACTGCAAAAATGCTTGCGATTCTGACTGTCAGCATCAAATGCATCATACAGCAAAACCATAAAATCTTTTAAAATTGATTCTAATTTTTGTAACTTAACTTAAATCTCCAGATTACAGGCTATCATGATAAAAAAAATCATCATGCCGTGCAACACTGAAAAATAATAATAACACAATGTCAGTCAAGAGAGTAAACTACTATTAATAAACAAAGATCGCACGAGAGGCAACAAAACGTACGACGCTGACGACTGTTTAGCACGGTCACAGATGTCCAGAATCAATGCCCAGTTCTCTTCTGTGTTCACCTCATCAGTTGCTCTCTCTGTCCGAAATAATCAACAAACAACAAGTGCTGAGTTATAACATGGCTTGGCAGATGGGCCTCAGATAAAAAGCATAACATTAGTAAGTGTACAATCACGAAGAACATCACAGAAAATTGGGAGTTT
>Ga0056128_1006130_pt1 | contig 15176 bp, 5 predicted proteins | sample WorMetLIZISLAND2_FD_71113 | JGI IMG/M metagenome (GOLD analysis project Ga0056128, IMG submission 71113) | Marine gutless worms symbiont microbial communities from Max Planck institute for Marine Microbiology, Germany - Olavius geniculatus... ...
TCGTGTTGTATGGGTGTGAAACGTGGACCACTACGAAATACTTGTGCGCCCGCCTGGATGCGTTTGATATGTGGGCGTTACGCAAGATTCTGAGGATCCCATACACCCGCCACATAACCAGTGATGAAGTCCGGTCCCGCTCGAATTACCAGCCGCTCTCCAGCATAGTTACAAGCAGACGGCTCCGTTTCTTCCGTCACATCGCCCGCAGCTCTCCTGACGAAGATCACCATCGTGCCATTGCTGCCGCGATACGCAAGCCTCCTCCGGATTGGAGAAGGCCCGCAGGGAGACCCAGTTACACCTGGTTAAGTTCGGTGGGGGCAGACCTGAGACCTCTGAACATTGGTCTTTCTTCTACATGGAGAAAAGCTTCTGGGCGGGCGGACTGGCGCCACGTCGTGGACACGGCTACGCTCTGGAAGAGTACGCCATAAGAAGAAGAAGAAGTTTCATTGTAAAAATAAGCTGTGTCGACTGTACTCAGGGCTGGAAAAAGCTTATGTTTTTTAAAGACAATTTTTTTTGCTTTTAGGCCTTTCAGGTTTTAAGTTTTTCAGTTTTTTTTGTTTTAATGCCCAATAAACATCGTGCACAAAATTATGACCCAGGAAAAACATATCACACACTCTGTTGGTCACATAATCACATTGTTTACTATTAAATTATAGCAACATAAAATAATCACAAATCATGATTAAAATAGTAATTAAAATACAATATATAATAAATTTCTCAGCAAACAAAAAAGCCTAAAATTAGACTTTTGAGTTTTTTTAGATTAAAAAAACTTAAAAACCAAGGTTTTTTCAAACCAATTTTTCAGCCGTGACTGTACTGAACATTTCATACAGTTTCGTCATGGGTTTCTGCTGCTGTTGTGTAGGGCGCGGAAGAAGATAAGGTGAAATGACAGTCTCTGCAGTGTCTGCTGCGTTAATTTATCTCGTTTTATGAGCAATGACAACTTGATCAAGACATTTTCAAGTTGCAGTGTTATGCATAATTAAACGTTTTCATATTGGATTATGCACCAGTAAGTGAGTTTGGTTGTGTTGAAAACAAGCTCATTCGAGGGTCATTCAAAAAGTTCGTAGACTGACGTAGATAACCAAAAAATATGTACATCGTATTTTGTCATTTTTGAACGTAGTCCTCTGCAACTAAAATGCACTTCGTACAGCATTTGTCTAAATCTCGGATTCAACTGTAGAGGAATTATTGATTTCAGTCTTTCAGCCAGCAGTTTGTTGTGCATATTACTTTTTTGTCATCAGCAAATTTGCATTGTTTCATAAATTCTTTTATTTTTCAGAACAGATAATTGTCACTGAGGTCTAAGTCTGGCGAGTAAGGTATTGAGTAAATTGTTCGCATCCAGAATTTCGGATGGTGGGCAACGCTTGAGATGATGTGTGAGCAGATGTGTTGACTTACTAAAACAGAATACCACGACTTAACTTTCCTCGCCTTTTCCTTCAGTACCGCACGAGTTATTCCGATTAAATCAGCGTAGTAGGTTCTGTGATAGTGCTGCCATGTTCGAGATATTCAGTCAGTACTGTTCTTTTGGCATCCCAGAACACAGTCGTCATAACTTTGCTAGCAGACGTGACAATGCAACATTTACTTGGAGGGGAAAAGAGATATATTTCCAGGCCATACTTTGCACTTTACTTTCAGGATAACAGTGATAAATCCAGGTCTCGTCTACAATTAAAAATCATGAAATAAAATTGTTAGGTTAATTCGAGTGCAGGTGAATGTGTTTTGGCAAATAAATACTCTCTAACAGACAAGTACCACTACTTGATCCCTTAAATCCCTTAAAGTGCCTTTTTATACACTTCTGGTGGAGACATACAGGTAGTACAGTCTTGTCCGGGAATTATAGAACTTTCATTCCCACGTACTTTAGTTCCCGGGAGCGAAAGTGACGTGGAACTTTCATTCTGTGGAACTTTCGTTCACACAGTCAATTTAATGTAACGTGGTTTCACTCCCCGACACAAATTATGATTATTTAATTGATAAGCTAATCGAAATTAAGACGTTATAGCTTGTTTGTATATTTGTACAGCTTCAGTAAAAGATGGCAGGATCTAGCAAATTATTTTATTAATTATTTTATTTTGAATTTATTAAGTTTCTTAAATTCTTCCTCAAATTATATTTGTTTATAAATTCTTCCTTAAATTATATTTTGCGTCAAGTTCTTACTAGAGCTGTCAAATTAACGCATTAATTAATGCGTTAATAAATAAGCGCGTTAAAAAAATTAACGCGAGTTAAAAATATTAACGCACTTACGTAAATTTATGCTAATTTACTAACTTATTTGCAGCAAAAGTTCCAATATTTTGTTAAACTGCGGTTATTTGACAATCGAATGAATTCAAGTAACTAAACTGTGGTTGTCGTTCCATCACTACTGTAAATAAATAATTATTCCGTTGACAAAATAGATTTTTTACTTTTTGTGCAGTAAAATAAAGTGTGGCGTACTGGCGTCTGATAAATAATATGCGTTTTGTTATTACTACTTACTGGCGTTAATTCAGCAGACGACACCCGCGCAAATCATGACGTCATCGCTGGTTTGCATTGCTGAAAATATTGCACAAAATTCTTTTTGTATTCACAAAATGGCCATATGGCAATTATTGCACACATCACCCAATTAGGCCCGGAAAACACTTTTATATGCCTAATGTTAATTAACTAATCGTATTAATGCAATTATTCGACCGTTACGTAAAAAGATAGACGACCTGACAGGAAAGTCAAGTCTAAAGTAGTCAAAAGTCAAGCACAGCTCGTAGATAAGCTCAAAGTCAAGACTTTTGTCTTAGACTAAAGTCTTAGCGAAACTTGACCTCACCCAATGTTAAATCTGATCGAGTGAGGAGCGAAAGTTCAACCTCATTTTCGCTCGGGGAGTCGGGGGAGCGAAAGTTCCAGGGAACGAAAGTTCCGGTACTATCTTAATTCTATTATCGTCGCCTCACTAAAACATTGTTTACGTTGTCGACCAATCACAGCGGCGAGAAAATGTTTACGTTATGCTTCAAAACAAACCGTGTTCTTTGATGTTGAAAATGAACCTGTCCGAGCACGTTGTACGGCCATTGCGGGCAGGTCTGTACTGTACTGCTTACCGTGTAGATTACTATCAACCGTGAATAGATGTGCTGGCTCATTTAAAAGTTGTTGCTATAGTTTTTCGCAGAGGTCGTTATTTTCCGATGATCTTTACTGGGTTGATTGACTGATATTGATATAATTGGGACTCGCATACAGCTTTAGAAGTCGACCTGTTTAGTCGTGTTCTTCTTGTTACTTTGCGCATTCCTTATAGTACGGGAAATTTAATGAAACATTAATTTGCAGCTTTTGTTATTGTCTTAAACTAACTGCATAAAGATCTGTCGCGGGTATATCATAGTAAATCGGGGGCAATTGTAAAATGCGAGGTGCGAGGCGTAAGGTGGGTATAGTGCGAGGGAGTATGCGAGGAATTCGTGCGAGGATCAGGGTAATTAGCGAGGCGGCGTGCGAGGCCGCGCGGTATTGTGCGCTTTTGGGGAGGGAGGGTGAGGAACAGTCGGCGTCAAGGCACCATTCATCATGTAAAATTGCCTACAGTGTAATCAAGACGTTCGTTTTATGAAAGAAAAATCATTTAGTTTCAAATAGAAATGCAGCCGTCAGTGCTCACACAAAAGTCAATTAGCAGCCTATGTGATCGTCCTGTACCGCCCACCTTATGTAACGTAGTATTGCACCTTTCTAGGATTGCTAGCGTATTCTCTAGTGCTGTAGTACAATACACTACTTCCTTTTAGCCTAATTAAATGAGCCGGTTTTATTTACTGAGCTACGTCTGGTAACTTAGCAGCTACAAGATTTCAGCTGCAATACGCTGTGAGCCACTACAATTTTTTGTCAGACAACAATCTTCGTTAACGGCTAGCACAGACGAACATGACGTCATATTTGTCCACTAAAGATGGCTGTTGGTGGTTGTAATAGGTGAATTTTGAGTAAAAATAGTAATTATGCGGATGGTTTTGTATTAATGTTATTTTATTCTGTACGATGACACATTTAGAGTGATTTTTCAATTATCGTCCAAAAATTGATACGTTCAGAAGCCTGGATGTTGGCCTAGGGCCTAAAAGTAGCGGAAAATTTTCATGCTACAATACGCTCGTAGCAGCTGGTAGCTGTCTTGCCATAGCCGAGTGTCCAGTAGCATAGCGGCTATGAGCCGCTCGTAGCCGACAAGTTACCGGACACGCCTCTAAGTGCATCGCTTATTATTATAGGCTGGCACTCGACCGGGACTGAAAATAAAATGTGCCGTCAGTCCGGTAAGCAGTCTATTGTTTTCGGGTTAGTGTAATGGGTTTTGACCTTTTCCTCGAACCCTGGTTTTAACAGCTGTCTACAGTACATAATTGTGGTCTGTCAAGAATTTATGCCACTAACTTCAGCATTAATTATGGAAATGTGGAACTTGCAGATGATGTCATCTGATGGCTTTACATCTCTGCAAGACCGAGTGTTTTTGGACTCTCTGGAGAGGCAGCCGCCCATGATGTCAAGCATGAGTGGCAACAGCAGCGAACCTAAAGCTCCGCCAGACTCACCTGGCAGTTCTGTGTCATCACGTCTCCAGGTAGCTGTGTGATCCACTGATTTATAGACCATGCATTCTTGAAATAAGTGAGAAAAAACAGAACAGTGACGCTGTACATCACTTTCTTCCTTATTCGTCATATTCATCATGATTGCTTAATGAATTTAGGAATGTGAATGATGTGCAGGAAGAATATGATGAACTCCTTCGATATGCGGTCGTCGTGCCATCGTATTCAAATCTTCCATCGTTGACAACAACGGGCGCAACATCAGCAACCGATGCTGCAGCTAGTCTTGCAGTGCAGATGATGCCGACACAGTCTTGGGCTACCGGCGGTGTGCATATTGTAGCTACAACTGAGGCCGGTGCAAGCATTGCAGCACAAACAGTTGGAGCTGATGTGATCACAGTGTGTCCTCCTGTACAGCCGACTACATATGTTGAACCCAGTAGCTCATCAGTTCAAGGTCAGCTATTTAGGCCTAAAAAGATTTCTCTGTTTCCAGTTGCACTGTCGCAGTAAAAAATTAGGGCTAGGGACTGAGAAGGGCAGAATAATTTCGTTTAAAGTTTTTTTTTATTTTTTGACATTTCATGTAATATTAGGCCTATATAAAGATTCATAGAAACAAATTGATGCACTAAATAGGACCAATGACAACAAAAGTAAGATCACTGCAGCATAACGCTATAACAGACGAGATGCAAACAGTTTTTTCAGTAAAATTCAAAAGCAAACGAAAATCTGCACTGGTCAGTATTTTTCAGGGTCTAGTAAATGTTTTAGGGACAAAGATTTTCTATGGATGGTTTGTTCAGAAAGTTTTAACCAGAAGCACAAGAATTATTTTTGCACTCCAGCTTGATTTGTTCTCTAGATGTTGTTGTTATGTAGTTTTTCTGCTGTTGATTTTTTATTGTCTTGTTGCTGAATCCATAGACTTTCTTCAGTGCAGCATCAGCTGAGGCTGTATAGTGTGCAGCATCAAATTGGGGAATTCGATGGGTTGCTGAACATCTGTGTACTCTTAGAAGTAGAGGGTGGTGCTTAATGAGTGGCATATGTATGTTTACGTTAATTGGGCAGCCAAACAGTTTCTAAAATGATTAGCCTTGACTTATTCACTGAGTGCAAGAAAGGATGGTTATGTTGAACACCGCATTCACTTCAATGATTGAGGCTATTTCTTTCCAAAACGGTATGATTGTTTATTAATCTAGGTGTAAATCACATATCTGCCACTTTCTGTGCACCACCCAGTAATAGTATTTTAAAAATTTGTTGAACTTTTTTGACATCACCTGCAGTGAAGTAAACCCGAACACCGAGCAAGGCGTAGTCACTGCCATTGTGCACTTTGGATTAGCTGCGATTACTTGATTGGTTAATTGATAGTGTGACTGAATGATTGACTATTGATTGATTTATTGAGTGATTTATTTGGTTTATAAAGTTTGATGACATGCTAATGACTGATTGATCGATATGGATTGAAACTACCCGGCGGGCAGCCTAACTCATCAAGCTGCCTGCCTGCAATGATCTTACTTCTGTTGTCATTGGTCTTATTTAGTGCATCAATTTGTTTTCTATGAATCTTTATATAGGCCTAATATTACATGAAATGTCACAAAATAAAAAAAAACCTTTAAAAAATTATTCTGTCCTTCTCAGTCCCCAGCCCTAATTGGTTTCCTCTGGGGACTGTGAAATCTTTTAGTGACCCTCACCCCCACAGTGTAGAGAGTAGTCATGTGGGCAGGGGTAGTTGTGCTGTGCGTTATTTTCAAAGCAACTTTTAGTACCCAGTTCTTGCTGGGAACTTTTTGGGGATGGCTGATGGGCCCACATGGCAGTCTATGTCTGCGGGGTGGCATTGGCTGCCCTGCCCCGTGTTGGAATGATGGAACAAAATTGGTCGATTGATCTGATTGACTGATATAGAGAGTACACTGAACAATGAAGATGAGGAGACGCCAGGTCATAGAGTCGGTGCTGTAGAGTTGCCTCTGACGTCATCGTATGTTGATCAGCCGAGGCGTAGTGCATCCGAGCCACGAGTTATCAGTTCTCTCCTCACACAGCCACCACAGATACAGGCTACCACTTCTGATGACCATGGTATGTGTGACTTGACTGTATGAAACATGCAGTATCTGTATATCTTAGGCTTCTTGACTGATGTTGTTCACCTTTTATAATGTGATTTTTGTGCATGTAGTGTATGGATCGATACCAGTCAAGTGTGCTGTTATAAATTTTAGCAGTGTTTTTGTCTATATTAGAACTGTTTAAATTATGTTCTAAACTTAATGTTCTAGAACTGATTTTTAGCTTACAAACCACAGCCTTAAGTTAGTAAAAAGCAGCAAATTTTGAGTGTGTTTCCTTAGTGTTGGCTGCAACATCTAAGCACATGTACACAATATTTAGGATTTTATCAAGTACTGGTAGCTAAGTCAACAAGAAATCTGAGCTAATGCTCATGAGACGTGTGAGAGCCTATGAGAGTTTTTGTTTGCAGGTAATCTACCTCCATCTATTTCGTTGCAATTCACTCTTTTGCAGCCAAAAATTGCCAAAAATTACTTGAAATCAATATTTTTAGGGTTCAAGGTCATTGAAGGTTATCAATGTTGACATTCATAAGAAGCTCATCACCAGTGCTTGTTATGATAAGCAGCATGTTTATGTGCTTATCTGCAACCATTTACACGCTAGGCAAGCCAACAGAGGATAAATAACTCCTTTTTAGAGGGGTACCCTTGTTTGACACCTGCGGCCTCCTTAGAGGGTCCGGACTTGGACTGCTAAAATCTACGTTCCGTGCTGAAAATTTCTTACACAGGTTGTCTTGGTCTACCTCCAGCCATTTTGGCGCAATTCACTCTTGAAATGCGTTTCACAGCCCAAAATCGCAAAAAAGAAATTCATTAAAACCCCATATTTTGGGGGTTTAAGGTCATTCAAGGTCGTCGTTGTTGATATTTCTAAGAAGGTCGTCGCCAGTGCTTGTTGTGATAAGCACCATGTCCGTGCCTATCTGTAACCATTTTCATGCTAGGCAAGCCAATAGCTGCAAAAAAACGTCTTTTTAGCAATTATTTGCCTCACGTATGGCAAAAATTTTGGTGTCTTAACATTTATAAATTTGTCGTCGTAATATCTGCTGGCCATGGAGGAGAAAGGCTATGGATAGTAAAATGGTTTGCAGATGCTCAAAATCTATCAAGTTCGACATTTTGTTTGCTGCCATGTATTAACTGGCATGCGCTTGGTGCTAAGCTAGTCCTAGTAGTCAAGCATGTCTAGTCAACAGAGTGTATGTATGTATGTGGTTCCGCAATGCATTGGGTCGCGCTGCTGCTACTCGGCGTCGACGTCTTTCCATCCAGTTGTTCATTTGCCAACTTTTGCCAGTGTCTCAATTAGCAGATAGTCCCGCGATCGCCGTCGATCGTCGCTTCACCCGTCCAGCCAAAGATAATATAAAAGTATCGTTAGCTGCTCACATGGACGTCGGGAGCCGCCAGTGCCGGTGATAATCATGCCCCATCTCCATTCCCACTCTCCTCGTTTTTTTTGGCTGAGCGTTCCAGGTTGGATAAATGCTGCTGCTGCTGCTGCTGCTGCTGCTGGTGTCATTTCTCGTCGCTAACTTAGACTAAGCGGTATTCAGCATTCATGCTGCATGCTGAATCGACTGTTTCACTGCTCCGTTGATTACGTTCGCGAGCTTCGACAGCTATTTTATTTATTTTATGATCTATTTATATGGCCGTCCTAACAGACCACATTACAGATGTTGCCCATCTGTCCATCTGCTTTTGACAGATATTGATACGCTACATCTATGCTGTAGCGTGTCTTTGGCACAGTTGTCGACCATCGTCGTCTGTCATAGTGTATTGTGGCTAAACGGAGCAAGATTAGGCTTAGATTGCTATTGATCACTAATAGGAAGTCGCGTACTGGCTTTCAAATTACATTAAAATCATTGACCATGGATGACCTTGAAGGGTGATAACTCATAACGCACTATGGGTCGGGCTTGTGCATGCCCCTCTTTCTCACTCTCGTTCAGTGTTACCCCCTTCACTCAGTGGCATGAAATTTTGTCACAAAATACTAGAGACTCTAAGCTATCATATGGTGTAAACCCGAAGTCTCTATCTCATCTGGTCTTAGAATGGTACCGTGTCGTGACACCAGGACAGATATGGACAGACAGAATTACTATAGCTAATATGTGCTATAGCTATGCTAGCTAGCTCTCACACGTAAAAATGCAATTGTATTTTTATTTATTTTTTATTTTTATTTGTATGATAGATAGTATTAGTCAGATTTATGAAACAGTGTAAAATGATTGTGTTGACATTAATCAGTGGAGGTTTTGCTTGTGCCAATATTGGTGTGTTAAATATGTAGTAGGTTGTCATTCATTTATTTTAAAACTAACAAAATTTTTACTCACTACATTCATTGTCAAGGCTTTACTGCCTCTTCGCAAGAACACAACCTCTAATTTCTGGCTACACTTCTGTGTTGCAATTTGTAAGACTTCAGCAGTCAACAATATCAAACTGTCAGTCCAGTATATTTATTTTAGAGATATTTTTTTATAAAACACACATATTTGAACGTTCATTTCAGCATTCTTAAGCATTGGTTTAATTGCTAATTGTGTCAGTGTGTTACACAGAAGGCGTGGATGGTGCGGAGGTTGACTCTTTATCATACACTGCAACTGTTGACCACGATATTGCTCGCATGGAAAACCTCCTTGACCAATGGACAGCCGAACTGAAGAAAAATGTCATGGTACTTTGAATTATGCTTACATATTATTCTTATTACTTCCTTCCATTTTTCACATAAAATGTTAAGCTAATGTATTTTGTATATTTCTGACAACTGAATATTTTTTTACATAGTACTCATAATACTTTTCTCCATTTTTTAAAATAGAATTTTAATTTTCTGTATTTTTATCTGTTAATTGTGTAGCAGTTGGTGTACTTATAATATAGTCGCTTTTGTATTAATTCAGTATTTTAATTTTTTTCATGAATCTACAAAATTGTTTATACATACAGATAAAATATGCAGTTTTGTAGCAGTTATTATAAGTCATTTATTAACTCTACTTTGTTCTGTGAGTAACTTAAGTGCTTTGCTGTTAGATTGGTTGGTTTGATTCAGATATTTTGACTGATGTTTGATATGTAGAGTGAATTTAGTCAAGCCAAGATCCGTCTAATAGAGCACCATCGACAGCAGATGATTGCTGAGAAACAGAGGTAAATGAAATGAATGTGTTTAGTTCTGACTTCACTGTTGTTGATGTTTTATTAATGAACAGGTTGGTCATCATCATCATCATTTCTGGCAAGCACCACTAAGAGTGCGTAGTGCCGAACGTAGACATTAATCTCCAGAGTGGACGGTTCTGGGCCAAGTCAACTGCATCATCCATGTTGAGGTCACTGGATTTGAGATCCTGCTGAATGGTTTTCATTCGTGTAATACGAGGACGTCCCAGTGGTCTCCTCCAGTTTCCTGCGGGGGAAGCTGTTAAGATCTGTTTTGCATCTGTTTCATCAGGCATTCGTGCAATGTGTCCGAACAGGGACACGCGCCTTGACTGGACTATGGCTGAGAGATTGGATTGCTTGGTTAACCTTCTGACTTCGTCGTTGCGCACATGTTGGTGCCAATTGATTCCTAGCAGCATTCTCAGACACCACTGATCAAGTGCATCAATCTTGTGCACATCATTCTTAGTAACTGCCCAACACTCAGAACCATATAGGTTGGTGGTTTGTTTTTTGTTCAATTTACTGTAGATTGCACTAAATGCCTCCAGATATTTAGACCACTGCAGTAGCAGAAGTAATAGCCGCCACAGTGTTATCATGGCTCATGGCATAGCCACTGCAAAAGTTTTACTTGGTTGATATAATGAATATGTCACGAGTGCCAAGTAATTAATGGAAGTTAATTGATTAATCTCCATCGAGTTAGTACTCGATTAAAAAATTTTTAATTGGTAACAGGCCTAGTAGTAACCAATTGATAGTGACTTGACAGTGAGTCGAATTCACGACCTTTTGATCGAAAATCCAACAACGCAACCAGTGCGCCACCAAGCCGTCTGGATTAGAAACGACACCATGCAGCCACTGTGGCATGCAGCTCCCCTGGTGTGATGATGTGGCTATCGGTATGCACAGACACATCGGTGAGGGGACTCGGCTTCAGAATGACCTGGAGTCCCTGCGTGAGCTGCTAGCAACATACGAGCAGTCGATTCAACGCAAGGATCAAGTGATCAGCAACCTGACCACCGGCTTGCAGCATCATCGCAACCGTGTCGAAGTGCAGCGCAGCTTCGCCGACTGGAAGATCAAGCACAACGACGCCCGACGTGAGGTATTCTTTCGTCACTGATTTCAGCAACGTTGTCTTCATGACGTCTGTGAATTTTTTAACCACAGTTTTATCTGTAGTGTTTGTTGGGACAAAGATTGACTGAGTAGGTTTGTAGGTTTTGGGTTTAAAAGTCAACATCAAAACATGTCCACTGTCCAGTTGACCATATTTGAAGCTTGTCTGTATCTACACTGTGTCCGGAAAAAAAGTAAACCCCTAGACATTGTACATCAGAAATGTCAAATTCGAACGAATATGAATAAAGTTTTGTGCGCTTAGTGCCCAATAAATTGCTGAAATGATCACTGAATTTTGTTGAAAAATATTGTTTCTTAGCGAAGTTATTAATAATTTAATACCGCTAACAAAATATCTCCATTACCAATATACTAGCATTGCATACTGCAGTCGTTCGATCGGAAGTGACGTTTGTTGATGCAATCAATGTAAACAATAACAAAATGTTATTTTTTGCAGATGATTGTATTTTAATTGGCTGCTGAGATAAAATAAAAAGTATGGTGCTAAAACATTTATCGCAGAATTTTCCAGCAAGACATGGACACTGTCAGGATTAGACAAACGGTTACTCAATACTGGACACTTCACGTTTTGGGGTGATCTTACAAAAGCCGCTATGACTATTGTTTTTGCTGGCAGATTCAACAGAAATTTGGCACGTTGATTGCCAATGGATGTTGCATTGTTGACGTTGATTTTTGCTAAAATCAGTTGTTGTTTATTAAAGTTACACAAAGTACATTGATTTACTTATGTAATGCCATAGTGTTAATGAAGATATTTTGTTATTGATATTCAACAATTAATAACTTTGCTAAAAAATGAAATTTTTCAACAAAATTTGGCAATTACTTTAGCAATTTATTACAAGAAATATTATTAGATTGTGAGCAATCTGATGTACTCCTCCTGTGCACCATTTTTTTTGTTGTATTTTTTAAGGTGCTTTTTCGTTCCTTTCTGCTTACGTCTGTCTGGATGATAACAGGGAAGATTATTAGAACTACCATTATGTTAATTACATATGCACTCGTATAATGGAGTTCTTACAATTTAGGTTTAGGTTTAGTTTGTTTTTTTTTGTATTTTGTGTTTTGTGTTTCTGTAAAGGTTAAACTTACTGTTTCATTATTATGTGTTTGTGTGCATTCCGTCTGGAAAGGCCGTCCCTGACCTATACTGTGTCGGGTGGGATATTAAACCATACTCACTCACTCACTCACTCCTTTCGGCTTGTAATTAGAGACCCGGCATCTGTTTGAGACCCATTTAATATTATACTAATAGTGACTGGCGTCGAGGTCATTATTGGAAATTGTCTACCCGAAGTTCGTAAAATATTGCCCGATTTTAGGAAGTGCGAGGAAAAAATTCCAATAATGGTCGATGACGCTAGTTGCCATTTGTCTTGTTATACTATCTCGCACTGTTATGGAGATAAGGCACCTCAAAGATAATGGGATCACAGCCATGACCTTTTGGGGTCATGTGACGTCATCAGTCACGTGACCATTCGACTCGCGGTGGTCGACTTCCCATGTGTGGTCCATTGTGACCATGCGTCTATCTGGCACCGTTACTATCTGGAGCAAGCGCCGGCCAGCGTCTGGTTTGCTAGTCTAATGGTTAGCATGTCGGACAAATACCCCTATTGCACGATGAAGCTGGTTCGATGAGCTGATTCAAATGTATCGATTGCAGTGCAGTGGCATAGCTCATCAAGTCAAGCTGGATGAGCGCTTGTCAAGCTGACTTGACAAGCAAGCTAACTTAAGTTAATTGTGCATGTAAGTTATGCACTGTCATTCTAATTGCTGTAGTATGGTGCTATAGCATTTAAGATTATGATTATCATTATAATTGTAGGCATTTGCATCAAACCTGGCCCAGAAGCACTACGAGCATAGACTGGAGCAGAAGGTATGGGCTGCGTGGCACTCGGTGGTGGAGTCACGTTGGCAGCAGAGGGTCGAGAAAGCTTGTCAGACAAGAGCTGAACAAGTCTGCATTGAACTCACCAATGACTATGAGACCAAGCTTGCCTCGGTTTGTATCGTTCAGTTAGTACAGTCCACTTTGTAACTATATATCTTCACTCTACTGAACCAATCCATTGTTGTGATATCAGGACACTTCATCTTTTAGATGTGCCGCTCCAAGGGCGTTTCGACTTTTAGTAATAATAATACCACACCAACAATTTCTAATGCACTGTGACATAGAAACCAATTGCGCAACGTTTCTAGTCTAAACGAATAGTTATTGTCATATTCTCAGTCCATCTGTCTTCGGCATTCATTTGTCTTCTCCTACCAGCTTTGCTGCCATCTTCACCATCCGTTGTTTTTGTTCATCCATCTTCATTCGGCCTTTTCTAGTGGGCGAAATGTCTTTGGAGATAGGGGCTACACTAGACTAGGGGCGAAATGTTTTGAGGGCCAGCAGTTTTGTGATTTAAAAAATTGGCAGGATTTCGCAATTTTCTGACAAGCTGCAATTTCCGTCAATTTTGCTCATATTTTTTTAAGGTGGGGGTTCATAAGCCTAAATTTTGCATTTTTGGCTGAAATTTTTCGACAAGAAGACTGTGAGACAATCTTCTGACAGCTTGATTGTTACAAGGTTACGATTTTGCAGTGTAAGCTGGTATCTGGCTGAGGGCGAAGGCATGAGTGATGATGTTTGCAGCTGAATGAAGCACCGGAGTCGGGCAAATTTGGAGGTGACCTGGCTACACAGGAAGTATGATCATTATGAGGCTCAGGAAGCCATGGTCTTGCAGTGTGAACTGGCGTCTGCCCCAACCTGGCAAAGGACTGGTTATGTTTGTAGTTGAACGAAACACTAGAGACGGCACTTGGCGAAGCTGAGTCAGCTGCACACAGCGCATGATCGTTGTGAGGTTTTGCACTGTAAATTGTACTGGCTAGGGAATGATGATGTTTGTAGCTGAACGAGGCATTGGAGTCAGCACGTGCAGAAGTCGGTCGGCTACACAGGGAGCGTGATCATTATGAAGAAGCAATGAAGAAAGCATTCATGCGTGGCGTGTGTGCTCTGAACCTTGAGGCTATGACAATGTTCCACGAGTCAGACGCCAAGAACGGTGGCACCACTCCTGCAGGTAACTACCGAGTCCATATAAAGGTTAAAGGTTGTCTATAGCTGTTAGTGGTATAAAGCCCAAATTCCATTACGCCAACTTTGCGACAAAGTCCGCGACAAGTTCCTGACAAAGTCACAGATTTGTCGCAGACACAAATCATGAAAGTCTACGACACAAATCATGTTGCCGACTTTCATGATTTGTGTCCGACAAGTTCGCAACAAAGTCACTAACTTGTCGCAGACTTTGTCGCTGACTTTCCCTGTGCATTTTAACAGGCTAAATTCTATTAGAGCGACACAAACAGGTTTGTTGCGGACTTATCACAGACTTTGTCGCCAACATCTTGACATGTCGAGATTGTTTGTGTCCGCGACTTTCATGATTTGTGTCTACGACTTTCTCTGCGGGGTAGTTTCGGTGAAAGTTGGCGTAATGGAATTTGGGCTTAACCCATCTTAGAGATCCGGTGCATCACTTGCCACATGGGATCACACAGTGTTACCTGCCGCTTGACTTAAGTGAATTATATATATAAAAAAACTGCAAACAATTTATTTCATGTTGTATAAGCGACGATGTAAAACAGCAAAAATCAAAAAGTATAAGCACGAAGTAATGTATTAGGTTAGACATTTAATCTGTCCTCCGTAGCCAGATAAAAATGTCTAAGTTAATGCATAATGGTCGTACTTATACTTTTTGATTTTTGATGTTTTACATCATCGCTTATACAACATTAAATAAATTGTTTGCAGTTTTTTATATATAATATTTGTGGTTTTATTAAAATTTGGAAAGTCACTGTAGCCTGTTAGTTTTTACTACAACTAGAACAACTACTACAACTACTACATAGCTGGCATCTTGGATTTATTTTGCGCAAACACATAGAATAGCAACCATGTTATGAGCAATAAATGAAATTTAAAATGACGTCCACCACAATCTTAAACTTATTACTGCTG
>Ga0056128_1006131_pt1 | contig 15175 bp, 15 predicted proteins | sample WorMetLIZISLAND2_FD_71113 | JGI IMG/M metagenome (GOLD analysis project Ga0056128, IMG submission 71113) | Marine gutless worms symbiont microbial communities from Max Planck institute for Marine Microbiology, Germany - Olavius geniculatus... ...
ATATTGCCATTTGACAGTGACGAGGAAGACAGTGCCAAGCCGATGACATACGATGAGAAACGACAGCTGAGTCTGGACATCAAATTATTGAGCTGTTTTTTTTTCAATCTACATGCCAAATAATTCACTAATTCACTTTTCTTAAATCCTTGATGATGTGCAAGTTGCACTTGGCAACTGATAATAAACAAACATGATGCTGATGACAATATGGCGTTTGTATTATTTACCTTTGCCAGGTGCGATGGACGTCTTGCGAGGTCTGTTGGTTAGACAGCCTGACATGCTCTCAAGTCGCTGCTCTAACTCTTCTTTCTTCTCCAGTGACAAGTCACTCCGCGGCCGACCAACGCTGCTCTGTCGAACTTAGCATACACAATATAAATTAATATCCTCCTCACTATACCACCAAGACAAGACTGAATAATTTGTTTCCATTTTCATTATATTAATATACTGGGCCTCAACTGCTTCATGTTGATTACTATGACAACATCATTTATATACAGAATCCTATAATCAAAACACACTAATATAGTGCAACATGTCATCAGAATTCTTTGAGCAGTGCAAGGCTGCAAGCTGGAAACAGCTAACTGAATCAGAATGTATTAACCAAAAGTTCCAAATTCTGAATTTTATCAGACATACACACTACACAGCTATCCCAAACCAGTATATCAAATGGGAAATGATGACAAAAAAGCAATTTCCGGAAAGAAAAAAGTAACACGTGAATCTCATTACCATAAGGCTTGCGTGGTTTTTTCTTGAGACATGACATGACGTAGGTCTCAAGTTCTCGTAGAGTGGAAGGTTTCAGCGTCTCAAAGTCGATCTCAATCTCATCAGGATTGGAGTCCTTGAGAGCGGGCTCGCGAGCTTGAATGATCAACACTATACGACCGAGCTTGTCACCTTTCACATGACACCATCACACACCAATGTCAGCATACATCATTTTACTTAGTAAATAGATCAGATACACAAGGCTAGATGCATGATAAGATTACAAAATATTAAAAGCCAAGTCGCATCAGTTTACGTAACTATTATAAAGTGCTAATTGACTTAATCAAATGCAGACTTCATGCCCTTTCCATTGCACCAATTGCCAACAGCTTCCGAATTTCGCCTCCGGAATGCAAGCGAGTTACACTCTCCGAGCATGTGCTGTTTCGACACTACGGCCAGCTCATGGCATTTAAACTTCTCCGCACGCTGAAATACACGTTATAAACAAAGCGTAGTTTGTGACATCACAATTCCGTTTGCACAACACTACTGTTATTGAAATTAATGTAAAGCGATGTTTTTATTTCAAATGATCAGTGTATTATTAATTAGTATCACATTCTGCACATATTTAGCTAATATCATTTTTCGTGCGGCTTGGCCTTTAAACATCCATCAGCAAACACATCGACAAAAGTTTCCCATCTTTTCGCTCTCATTATACATGGCCAAACATTGAGTCACCACAAAACAAGTCAATTAACTTGCAATGTACAGTGCATCAAGAGTTATCCTAAATTTTCTGCAGTTAGTTACCGACAGTTAACAAGGTATGATTAGCCAATCAGCCAGTTTCCCAATTACCTCAAACGGACTTGAGGCCTCAACTCTGCCAGTGAATTATTCTGCATTTCGTGCACACCTGTGAAAAAAAAGTGATATAAAGTAACTTCACTGCTAAGTCTGCCTAAGCATAAGACACCGCTGTACCAGTAGATAGCGTACCCGGCAATTTGTTGATGTCCAGACTCAGCTGTCGTTTCTCATCGTATGTCATCGGCTTGGCACTGTCTTCCTCGTCACTGTCAAATGGCAATATCGGTGCCAGTGCTTTAGATCGTCGGGAGCCCTTGGCAGCACCGCCGCGACGTGACACCGTTGAGCCCTTGCCACGGCTCTGTGCTGACCCCGCCCCCGCCACCCCCAGCGATGGTTTGGTCTGTGAGGCTGTTGGTGTGAATGTCTGTGGGTGTGGCGTGGTGTAGCTGTGAGCGGAGCGTGCCGGGGTGTGAGTTAGCATGGAGTAGGTAGGTGTCGTCAGGTGTGATGCCCCGGGTCTCGCTGGTGTCACATACTGCTGTTGTCTTGTCGTCTGCGGAGTGCCGGCGTTGGCGGACGGGTACCTCGGCGCCGCTCGTGACAAGTCCGATGATGCCCTGCCAGCTGCGGCTAGCTGTGAGTAGCTGCCGGTGGCTGCAACAGCCGCCATTGCGGCCCCACTCGTCATCCCTCCATCGGCTGCACGGTGTTTCTTCTTGTCCTTCTTGGAGCTGCTGTCATTGGAGATCTTGCCTAGCTGCTCCTGCACAGACTGCAGCTGTACACCAAACATCACACACACACACAGAACACGTCGTACAACCGCCAGCCAACAGACAACACAACACTGCCGTATCAAACACCACATCACACAACCATCAGCCATTTTACAGGTTGGGCCAGAGAAAAACGTGGCACTTTACTTTTGTCCATATCTTCGCTAAATTTTGATCAATTTTCAAAATTCTTTCACTCGCGCACTCTGCAGACAATTTGCAATAGTGTGATTATTACATATCCCACCACACCGTGACTGTGTGTCTACACTACCTTGTGAAATATCAATGAAATATACATACATAACGAATATCACAAACATTTTGGTAAAATTGAAAAAAAACACTTCAGATTAACACTGCAGTGGATGGTATGTATGACACTGAACTGAGCGGGTCTAACACAGTCTAGTGTCATACCGATCATTCATCGCAATGTTGGTCTGAAATGTTTTTCATTTACCTAAATTTTTGTTATTATCATTAGTTTTTGTTTACATTTATATTTTACAAGGTAGTTTAAAAATGCATTTACCATGTGGTGGGATATGTAACAATCGCATTATTGCAAACTGTCTGCAGAGTGTGCCAGTGAAAGAATTATGAAAAATGGTCAATAATTGCCAAAGATATTCACAAAAGTAAAGTGCCACAATTATTATGGCCCACTGTATACATACTCAGACACAGTCAGCAAACCATCAGCATCTCAGCACTACTGTATCACAAGTTAACAACAATAAAACAACAAATTAATGAAAAAAAACAACAGTAAAGGGATGCATGTTCAGAAGCACTTCACAATCTCTGAAGTGCAACATAATGCTCCAGTCTAAGCCTTCACCTCACAGCCAAAAAGCAACCACTTACTTCACACTCCACTAAGGCCAGAGTTGACCCAAGCTATGACAACCAAAATTGTAAACTTCAACTGGAAAGTTGCCACCAAGACCACTTGCTCCTAGTTCCATAGCTACCGTAGGCAGTTATAGCTCAACAAGCACTACAAACGTGTCTCAGATTTGTTCAAGACATACGGCATATACAAATGTGTTTCGGTTGAGTGTACAGGGGAAGTGCGGGACAAAGTATCACTGCAGACCTGTAGCTGTAGTTCGCGCAGCTGTCGTTCGCGCTGTGCCTCTGTCACCGGTGCTGCTGCCTCACTGCCTGAATCACTGGCAGCCGAGCTGTGTTCATACGCCCCACTCACACCAGCCGCTGAGCCACCAGTGTCCATCGGCATGGGCGCCAGCGGCCGGTCTTCAGGCATACGTGCATAGCGGATCTCAAACACATCCTAACAACCAGTACCACTGAACCAGTCAACAATCAAATGACACAAAATACCACCAAATACAAAATAATTCACTTACTGACACTGAACATGTCTTGGAGGAAAACATTTTTAAACTATTAGCAAAGCAGTGACACACAAAGATGGTTAGAACATGATGCACATCGGCTAGTTCTATTACCCTCTCCCTGCAAAAAACCATCAATGCAAAAGCAAAACCTAAAAAAACTAATTTGAGCAATTAGTATATTTGGTCATGAACTGACTTAAAAGATTTTTGACCAATAAACTACAAATCAAACCCTATGAAAAGCTTTAAGATAAAATTTTGAAAATGCATACATTTCAACAGCAAATATTAAGAAACCGAACAGTTAGAAAATGCAGCACAGTGTTGATCTCGGTATGTCTCGGCCTGTCAGGAACGCGGACAGATGGAGAACATAAAAACAATGCCTCTGGCCAAGGCACAAATATTAGTTAACAAAATAATCAAGAAAACGAAAAAGTCTCAAGAAGATGCTGCCGAATAAAAAGTAGAGGTTGATGCTGTTAAGCTGCCAAATGCTAAGCCAGTGTTTTTCAACCTTTTTGCTGCAGTGGAACCCTACATAAGTGTGACAATCACTCACGGAACCCCATGCAATGATAAACGAGTTCAGTGGTGTAGGCAAAGTGGAATTTTTAGGGTGTCTGGGGACTGATGTCAAGAAACAGAGAACCTTAAGAGTCTGGACTCTGGGGCCTAAACCTCAAACGCCGATGATAAAGCAGCGGGCAAAAGACTCGTTTAATTTGACCGTATTAAATGATATTATTTAACAATTTTGTTTTATCCAAAACCGAAATCACGAGCCGGTCACCAACGGCACAAACATCATCACTGGATCTTTTACTTTTTTACGCCCACGGACAGCTCAGTGGTCTGGACCTCCAGCCAACTGCACTGATGGGCGAAGCTTTTTATATTTGTGAAGCATAGTTATGAAGAAATGAAAGTCTTTCAATAGATAAACACACAATTTCATAATACTGACTAGCCTAATAAATTAGTGTTCGATGTTCACTGCAAATATTCTAACATTGTTAACAACAAGAAAATATTCAACACTGCATGCTGAGGTAGACGGTTAGAGGCACTAATTTGGAACTAAGCATAATCTGTGCGTAAGGGGCTATACTTCAATGGTTTTGTTTGACGTAATTTTGCATGATAGGTTATTTTTAAAAACTTTTTTACTGACCAGCTGCGGAACCCCTGGCATATGCTCGCGGAACCCTTGGATTCCGCGGAACCCCGGTTGAAAATCACCGTGCTAAGTGCTAAATGAACCATCCACATCGATCACCGACTCCAAAACAGCAGACAAACTGCACTTGGAAATCAATACTGATTAACAAACCTGAGAAACAGAAATCATGCTACGAAAAAGACAATCAGGTATTTTAAGACACAGTCACACAATGAAACAGATAAAAGAAAAAAAGATAACTGACAGATGCTGACCTGCAGTTTGCGAGCCATCATGACGACATCACTTTCAACAGCATTGTATCGGTAGCAATTTGTGAACACAAGTCGCACGTCTTCAGCAAACTCGTTCGCTGTGTGGTACTCGCGACTATCAAACTTGCGCTACATACCCACACAACACATCCTCAACAAATACCCAAACATTATATAAACAGATACAACGATATGTACCTGAGTAAATTGAATATTTTCGTGTAACTCTCATTTCAAACTTAAAATGAAGATCATCGTCAATGGACATCAGTGGCGAGAGCTTCCTGCCAACCTCCGAGTGTCTAAGGCAATGACAGTTTACTCAAACACATTCTAACAACAGACGCAGAAAACAGAAGCAACCATTAATGGAAATCAAGGCACTGCACTGTTGTAGTCTATTTTATGATACCCATGGCTTGCAGTTATTGCCTACGCAGCCACTGCAGTAGACTATAAACAGGTGACTAGAGCTTAATAATCAAGGTTTTTGATGTATGCCAGTCTTGGCCTGACCTTAAAACTTTCAAAAATGAAAACTGGAACACAACACGGTATATACCCATTAATCCCACCTAGAAAAAATCCCAACAATTTTGGTCTTTTACACTTCATGGCCTTCTAAGTTAGGAGCTCGTGTGGTCAAGATGAAACACAATGTGGAGTATACAATGGCAAACAACAACAAAGATGAACAGCAGTACTTGGTAAAAAATGACAATGTTACCTTGACAGTTCCGAGATCCATCGGTCGTTTGATAATGTCGTAGTAGTCGGTGAGACCAAGCAGCTCTACAGCCACTGGCTGAAGGAACGGCCATGCATACATCTGTTGCAGTACACAGCAGGTCAGTCACACTGTCACCACACTGTTAACTGATTATACTGGTTGTGTTTTATTTGGCTGGTTCGGTGATTTGTTGCGCTCTACATGTGGACCTTTCGGGAATGGATTGGTCGTAAAAAAGAATGCAAGAAACTAGAGACAGGTGTAGCCACGCCCACAATTTGAATTGCCTATAGCGACTAAACAAGTGCTTTCTGTCCAACAAAATAATCCTCAACAAACAAAAGTGCCGGCTAACAAGCCGATAAATGCGCACACCTGTACGATTATCTTTATGCATAGTAAAATGTACAAAACTAAATTAATCGGTACATAACTACATAATAACATAAAATGGCGCGAAACAGTCAAACTGAATCATTTTTAAATAATGCATTTGATTGGCCGGCGTGGTGTGACGCAACTTGCTCCTCCCACGCTGCACCAGCTTTACACTCTTCTGACCCAAAATGTTTTTGGATCGACATGGGCCTTTCCGGAACGATTAAAAAATGCAAAACTTTCATTCCGGAAACAATAAAAAAACAACTGGGAATAGCCCAAACCTGCCCAGACCTTCAAAAAAACACAACCACAATTACAGCACCGGCTTCAACCAGTGGTTCTATTTTTTTTGCAGTCTTGTTGCATAGTACTTACACAGCTAACATGACAAAACTATGGGTAATGGCCACAAACAATTGTCACTATACAAGATATGCATCATTTTCTTATTGTCTACGTAGATGTTTCAGCATACAGTAAACTAAACTACCACAAATTCAATTCAAACTAAAGTCCATCACTTATACAAAAATGCACCATATAAGTAACTCACAGCGTGTTTCTTGGAGAACAGTTCTCGCAGAATGACACCGCAGTATTTCAACGACTCGGTCAAAGGCTCCTTCTTGGACCGGTTGCTACTGTGCTGTATCGTGTCATCGTCAAGATCTTTTTTTGGTCGTTTCACCGTCCGACTCTCACGCCGTGTTGCTATTGACGCTGGAGTTGACACCGTGGCAGCAGACGTGGCACGCAGTGATGGAGTGACAGCTGTCACAGTAGATGGTGGCGGCGTTGTAGTGTCGGCTTTCCTCTTCACGCCTTTCTTAGCCTATATTCACCGGCGTACAGTTTCACAATTACGCAATATACATCCACTGAATGCATGACATTACCTATACTATTAACTAAAACTGCTCACTTCACCCTTCACTTTACTATAAGTGATGAGTTTAAGCAGGGTTACGTACATCCAGGCAGATACCCTAAAAACCCCAGTGGGTTCAATTTCATAACACCACCTAAAACCTGCTAAGAACCCACCCAAAGTTAATCCATTTTTAGTTTCGTGTTCCAGTAAGAATACCAGAATAGAATATTTTACTACCGGTACAGCTAAGTTGTTGAAACACCTAGGCACATAAATAAGCAATTTTAAAAAATATGCTATGTTTTGTGAAACAACTAAAAACTTGAATTGACAACAGACTTTTCAGCTAAGGTTTAAGGTGGGCCTTTTAAATCTGAGCCCAAAAACCCAAAATGCAATAAAACCCAAAAAAACTCACCGGGGCAGACTTCTTTAAAACCTGGTTCATTAACCATTGAATCTAAGCGTACAGTTTCACATCAATACACTACGTACATTCGACAGCAGCTTACAGATACCATAATCATTATCACCACTGTCATCATCATAATCATGATCATACCCATCACCTTTGACAGCTGAGATATAGGTGCAACCGTAGCGGACTGTTTGTGGCCTCGCGAAGCAACAGCAGTGGTAGCAGCACTGGCAGTGGTAGTCACGCGTGTGTCGGTCGACTGGGCTGTCACCGCTGGCCTTGATACACTGCCCCCAGCACCACCGCTAAGCAACGACTTCTTGCTGGACGGACTCACAAATCGCATTCCTCCCTTGGTCTTCACTGCAACCAACTCTATCTCCTGTCACCAGCAGAATCATGCAAAATGCTGCTTAACATAATACTAAGTCATGGAGCATACACCAATCCACGTGCCAGACTCGCTGAGTTCACACCATTTTTCACTAGGTTTTTCTTTAGCTGAAAATAAATAAGTCTGGGACCTTTCAAGGAATATAACAATTTGCTCAGTTGATAGAATAATTACTGGTGTAAACTAATAAACAATTTGCCATTTACTGTAGCAAATATATCTGAGTCCTTTAACCAACAACATAACATTACACACAGTATTTCACAACTACTGTAAATATAACCTGACTTATTCTGTGTTGACCATCTACTAATGCCCAAATTCCCCCCAAAATTGTTAAGTTATTCCAGGATTCAAAAAAATTTTTGTTAAATTTTCAGACACGAAAATTCTAACAGCAAGATTCATAATGTCATGAAAAAATTTATACACTTGAAAAGCAGTTTTAGGCTGCTCACTCTGTGGACTGCTTAGCCAGTGATAGAAAATGCAGAGCGCAGTGCGCTGCAAATAAAAATTAAAACCTGATCAAACAATATAATGTGTAAGATTTCTCTCAGGTCCGGCAACACAAACTATAGACAGAACATCAAACAAACTACTGACGTAATTACGTAGTCACAAACCGACGTTACCTCTGTAGGCATTCCATTCATCTGCACAGTGAAAGCTTTCTCTAGCGCCTCACACATCAGCGATATGTCCTGCAAACACCAAATGCACACCGTTGAATCAACATTCAACAATCAAGCAAGAATGGACTTCTTGACGACTGTTCTTGACCTCAAGGACAGCTCAAAAACCAAAAATTGTGGCCATGCCCCTTCAAACACATGCAGTGTACATATTTGCTCACCAGACTAATAAACGATGCAATGAAACAAACTATGCCGAGTTTTTCCTGTTTTGACCATTATAACTAGTCTCGAAGTATAAGTTAACTAGTCTGAAACGTTGATGCTATATTTGTCTGAGTATTTTATGGTGCATTCTAGTCTGAATAAGATCATAGTGGCTGTTGAAGCGTAATACAAAATTGTCGTACTTACTTTACTTCCTTACTTACTTGGTTAATGGTGGCTCTGACCTCAAAGACCACTGGCTATGGCATAGAACATGCGGGCCTCAAACCAATCCCTACAATCGACATAGCCTTTGCTACTATGGCATACAAACAGTAACAAGACGAACTTAGGCCGAAACTACCAACTATGTATGTATCAATGGCAATCTCGGCTGACCAGCTACTAGACAGTTATGTAGCTGTTAATCATGCAGCTACAACTTTTCCGGCTACACAATTTCCAGCTTACAATTGACTCTCAGTAGCTATAAATATGGTGCTTCTATAAAAAATCTATGTATTTAATATTATAATTATTACCACCCAGTATGTTCCTTGATTTTTGCAACGAGTCCAGTGACCAGCTGTCTGTCTACTCTACAATTCTCAGACACTTAAACCTGCGAATAATTTCAACGCATGAGTTGACTAAGCTAATCTATTATCTTACAAAAAATCAAGTTAAACTTTCACAAAGATCTTAAGAACGTGATCGTGAGAAAATCAGTACTTACAGGTACAGAAAGTTACAAAGACCTTTTATGCAGTTAAACTGCTGACTCATAAAACTTCGTAAAATCCCCAGGAATTTTTGTAATTAGGTCTGCGTAACTGCATATTCAAAATTTACATTGGAGTAAGTTAAGCAATAAGAAGTGATGATGTGTGCGCATACATCGCCAGGCTTGTTGTACTTGTAGCAGTTGCTGAACATGAGATTGAAATCATCGATGCATTCCTGAGCATTCATGTAGTGGAAAGACTCGAGGCGCTTCTTTATCGTACCCATGTCCATCGGATCTGTTATAACTTTATAGTAGTCCTAGCACACAAGACACAGACCGGTGCAGCAACATATCCAACAGCACACCAGATCAACACACTTACTAATTTGTTATTGCCTTTATTCTCTACTGTATTTGTAATTTCTATTCTACCTTCAGACATGAATCAACGATATGACCTCGTTATTATCAACTTCACCTACTAGACAGATGCAACACTCATCAAGGCGTGACTTGCAATTATCTTGTCCAGTAACATACAGTCAAAATAAACACTGACCTCAAACAGTTTCAAACAGCTTAAATTTACTTTAGCATAATCAATGTCAGTGAAAATACATAGTTTAAAAACGACACAACCAAAGCTTATCATGTGTATCTACATGAGGACTGAAGCATCTCCGGGATGCACTGTGCACCGGTTTAACTGATTGTTTTGTACCCATCAGAATTTCACTAAAATGGTCAGGATTAAAACTTCACTGACAATGATGAGCATTGGGTGATAAACAGGGCCAAAGTGAAAACAATGGTCAAACCAGCACTGGCTTGCATGCTTTAAAACTCCCAACCACAACAACTGATTCTACAACAAATTAGTAAGCAATTAACTGTGCAGCACTTGCTTTAAACTTGTCCTAGAAGACATATAAACAAAACCTGGCGCTAACAAAAACATACCGGCAGGTTGAGTTTTATATGATCAACAGGCTGATAGAATGGCCATGCAAACTGATGCTTCCACAATGCCTTCAGAACCACGTTCTTGAGGTACTGCAGCTGGTTGGTCACATGACCACGCCTGCTGGTGTACCTAGTCGGTTTCACAGACTTGGCTGATGACAATGGTGTACGTACTGATGAGATAGTAGTATTAGCTGAAGCTGCTGGTGATGCAACTGCTGCTGCCTTTGTAGTCTGATGAACTATTGGTGTGACGGATTGCTGCTGACGCAGTTGCCGTGGTGATGAATGTGGTACAGTCACCGGTGATGGTGCTACTGAAGCTACTGGCTGTTGTCGTCGTTGTGGTGTCACGTGACCAGTTGTTGTACTGACAGCAGTTGTTGTAGTTGCCTGGTGTCCTCTAGTTGACAGTGGAGTTCGAGACTGTGGTGCTGTGTGTTTACTGGTTGCCAGTGGAGCAGACTGCAGCATAGGCTTCACATGTCCTCGAGCTGCAACAACCGGCTGGGTACGTGTTGCAACAGGTTGGCTGCTCCGCAATGTCCCAGACTGCGCTCCTCGTGGCGACTTCTGCTGAGGCTGCACGGATGCTGATGCATGTTTAGATGGTGAGGTTGTCCTTCCTACAGTTGCTTTTGGCTTCACAGCTTTCTGCGGTGAAGTCGGCAATGATTTCTGTGTCTTTGGTACAGCTTCATGTGTCACTTGGCTCTCAGCCACTGGCCGCTTTTGTTCAGGCTTCACTGCAAGCACCGGCTGCTGTTCCTCCGACAATATTGGCACTGGCGATGTTTTGCTTGGCTTTGAGTCAACTAATAATGACTTAGCAGCAGCTAGCATATCCGATGACTCTTCTGCACTGCTGTCTTGCAATGCTGCGACATCGGCTTTCTCCGTCAGCTTTGAGTCGAGTTCTGGAATCAAAATGTTCATCGATTCTGCTTCTACAACTTTCTGCACTACAACGCGAGCGGTTGATGCTGAAAGTGCATCAGGAACAACCTCTGCAGAAACTGACTTCTGAGGTACTGCTTCTTTTACTTCCTGCAGTGATGCAGAATCCTGCATCATTTCTTGTTCAGGTAAACTGTCCTCTTTAGCGAGCCTTTCTATTTCTGCTGGCTGAGCGGCAAGTTGGGAGCTGGATGCAAAAGTCGAAACAACCTCAGGAATTATGACAGCAACTGGAGTTGACTGCGGCATGACAGCGTCTTCTGCAAGTGAAGGTGAAGAGTCTGTCTCCTCCATGACCAATCTAGTTGTCAGCTGCTGCTGGGATCCAGCAGACATTGAATCAGAGACTGCTTCTTGTGACGACATCTCCGATACTGACTCAGGTACTGGCTCATGCATAGTCACATCACTCACATCTGCTGACTGGACAGCTGGCATATCAGTTTCTGTTGGCTGTTCTATGAAATGAGTTTCTGTCTGCACGATAAGTGGTTCTGGAGTCATTGACAGCTCTTGCGAAGATGTTACTGGTAACTCACGTAGTGGTGATGGTACTGTCTCTGGCACTGTGAGTTGATCTTCAGCTAAACTCGCAGTTGATGTTTCTTCTACTGAGGACTGTTCAGTGGGTGCTGGTTGCTCTTCCACCACTGCTGCTGAATCTACCTGCTTCACCATGGGGCTATCTTCCACTGGTAGTACATCAGTGGCATCTTCTATCAGCTGTGACGGTTCGTCTATCGACAACTCTGGAACTGATGTCACTGTACTAGTATTGTCCATGGCATTTGGTTGGTCAACAGCAGGCACTGGCTGCGTTTGTTCTACACCAGTGCAAAGCCCTGTTGTTGTCATGTCGCCAGGTTCTACAGAACTGCTATCAACCGCACTGGGCACCACTGGTTCTGAACTGTGCTCCTCGATCAACAATGGCATCTCGGGTGGCACATCTGGAGCAGACTGACCTACCGGTATAACGTCTTCATCTGCAATGACTGCTGGCTGGTTTACAGCAGATTCACTGACAGCTACATCTGCCAGATCTTCCACAGGTTCTGTGCTGCACTGATCCTCTGTCACAACCTTTGCCGGCTCTGGCTCAGTCCCACCTGCAACAGTGCTGTTATCTGGCTCGCAAACTTCACTGATCCGCACACCTGCTGTATCCAGCATATCAGCTGTTGCCGACTCTGCATTCTGCAGCTGGTCATCAACAGGCATATCAGTATCATCTGTGTCAGGACAAACCACTGCTGTTGTATCAACACTGTCAACTAATGATGACCCTCTGTGTGAAGTCACCTCCTCACCAGAAGTTACCTGCTGTGACGCTGACTGCTCCACGACTTCTGTGCAGGAGACTGAAGCTGCTGTATCAAACTGCACAGTCTCGGCATTTGCATCAGCTGAACATAGCTCCGGTATGTGTTCAGCTGCAGCAGCCGGTAATGTTGCAAGCTGGACTACAGGTTCTGCTGATGCAGGTTCCCCGTCAGTAACATCGCTATCTGCTGCATCTGGCAACTGTCTGGGTGCATCACTGGAAAGTACATCGTCGTTTCCCGGCATTGCAGAGTCGTCCGTATTTTCCAGTGGTGGGGAAACATCAACTTCCTTATGTTCCTCCTGCTGCTGCTGTTCCGCTGATTGCACAACAGTGATCGCAGACTCAGCAGCTGTATCATCAGCATGCTCAAGCTCAGTTCTAAACTCAGGATGCTCTTCGTCCACGTCCATTCTTTCTGTCTCATCATCACAAACTGCAGCAGCAAGAGCTGAGTGTTCTTCCGAGACAGTCTGCAGCTGGGTGTTGCTTGTGCTTCCATTACCTACAACATCATCGAAGACAGCGTCAGCAGTCCCTGATCTCCCACGTTCGCTGCAAGCATCCAGAGACGATAACTCACTACGCAGTGTCTCTGTAGCCGATGCCTCAGTATCCACTTCCATGAGATGACTAAGATCGAGACTGTCCACTGAAGACTTCACTGCCACATCAGAGGAAGATTTCTCATCACCGATGCACAGCTCAGTTGAGTCTTCCACCACCGAGTCTGTTACGCGACACCTTAAACAACAACAAAACACATCAAAATGCAAACAACAGGCATTATGTGAATGAATAATCAATGCCCATTTGACTGCAGATGTTTTAAAAGCCTTAACTGAATGGACTCATGGCATGTTACAGATCAGACCTTTCAGTGCACCTTTTACAGAGCAATACAAAGATATGCACAAACCATAACCACAGACCCACTGCACATAACGACTTCTATTGTTCCACTGCACAATGACTTTCATTGCAGCTTTCGAAACTATATGTCTTGGATCTTGGCGAAAATGGTCTCACGTAGAACTGTCGAATTAATGCGTTAAATAATTAACGGCCCACGTTCAAAAATTACTGTAACGCATATATGTAAGTTTACTAAATTCAGTGAAGCAGAAGTTCCAATCTTATTCCATTAAACTGTGATTATTTGACAATCAAATATCATCCAAGTTATTAAAAACTGTTTTGCTGGCATTCCATCACTACTATTAGAGTCCTGAGACACAGCCACGAGTTCATCCGTCATCATTCCAGCCGGCCTCTTGACATTGCGAGAAGTTGGAATGTGCAATGAAGGGCAGAACACTATAGTTGGACAGAGCTCTGAAATTCCGAGAACTTACAGGCCACCATGGATGGTACAAATGTTAGTAAAGACAGATCTTTGAATTTCCGAGAAGTTACAATGTGCTATGAATGACAGAACACTTAGCCAGACAGTTCTCGAAAATCACAAGATCTGAAAAAATTTCCGAGACTTCGAGCAGCTCAACTTCTCGATATCTCGGCGTCTCGAGTTCTCAACATCTCGGACAAAAAAACCTCAACGTGTCATGTGCGAAATAAAATTAGATTACAAATGTTGGTTATAAGTCATTTTAGGCTGTTAAGAAGTCCAGAATTTTAATTAAATTTTAACTAGGCCTAAATATATTTAAAAAATGGTAGCAATATTTTAACGATAATTCAAGTAATTAATCATTGTTCTCTGCAGCCCTAGTTTAAATCTTTTTGGCCCCACTTTTGCATAAAAATGAATAAAATGCTCTCCACCTGAGAGAGTGCACTTTGATGGGGGCTCCACCCCAGACTACCGTTATAGGCTCGCACACGCCATGACCTAGCCTTGTGATACACGGCTCACATTTCAGATTCTGTATTTCAGATATGAATGCAGCTTTAACTAGGCTAGCCATGACCCGCCTCTTGGCAAACCCTGGATCTGCCAATGTTTGTTGTCTAGCCCAATAATACAGTAATTAGTTCTGCTGCAATGCCCTAATGACAATTAGACCTGCGAGTCGGGTCGATCAAGTCGACTCAAGTCGACTTGGGCCTTCCAGGTTGGGTCAAGTCGGTCTGTAGCAGCGTCACCATCAAATTTTTCTGGCACCGTCGGTTTCATTGCAAGTCATTTCAAGTCAACTTGAAAAGTCGACTTGACCAAAAATCTTGTATCTAGCGGTTCTCTCAAACGCGGCTATCGATGATTTTGGGCGAATAAGGCAATTTGTAACATATTTCAGTAACAGTAAATCTATATAAAATAACGGTGTACCTATAGGAGGGTAAACGGATTATGGAGTTTCAACGCTTCGCACAGCCCTAATTGTTCATGTAGATAACGTAGAGGCCTACGTGGTGTGAATCAGCCTAGTGTGAATGACGTAATTTTCATGCTGTTGTTTCCCTTGCACTAGAT
>Ga0056128_1006133_pt1 | contig 15173 bp, 11 predicted proteins | sample WorMetLIZISLAND2_FD_71113 | JGI IMG/M metagenome (GOLD analysis project Ga0056128, IMG submission 71113) | Marine gutless worms symbiont microbial communities from Max Planck institute for Marine Microbiology, Germany - Olavius geniculatus... ...
TCTACCCTCTGTGGGATGGTAAAATGAGTACTAGCGGTGGTCACGCCCATCGCTAGGGAAGAAACGGCGAGTTCTGCGCAACAGTAGCCCCTGTGGCCAGGACTGCTAGTATACTGACCCAGTCAGTTAAAGGCACTGGCTGTTAACTTGAGCTGGCCATCTGGCCGACCTGGGTTGTATGCTAGCTTAATTGGGCGTAGTACTGCGGTGGGTGACTGCCTGCAGGCAAGTAAAACCATCGCGCCGGCTTCGCCCTCGCCGGCTCAAAGCGCTGTAAAGGGGATGAGCTCCCACGCAATGGACCTAGGTCTATGCGGAATCTTCTTCTTCTTCTTCTGAGGGTTAAAGAAACACAGGTATGTTGTCATCCAAAGCCATGTGGCACAGGCGTTTTGGCAGGAGAGAAAGTAGGGCCTGGGGGACCACTGTCCCCTACTGCCCGTTCTCTAAATTTTAGCCTTCCCTAAAATTGCAACTTCTTCTCCCACCCAATGATGCCACTGCAGTTTGGCTTGGTGACTTAGCCTTGATCTTCTATTAGCTGTTTAATGCTGTTCATTCTAGATGAAAGATTTGTACCTCAAGATGGTCATGACACTGGGCTGAGTCGTATCAGTGAGAACGATGTGTTATTAGTGCATGGTGAGGACATCATGGAGCAGAGCCCAACAGCTGTTGACTACAACCACAGTTCAGTCAGCAAGTGTTCGTCTACCACATCACGAGCCGGTAAAGCCGGTGAACTGTATACGGCGGCTGCTCGACAGGCTCTGCTGAACCCCACTGAATGCCGGGGGACTGATACTACGGTCTCGGAACGTTCAATCTATGACAACACACCTGAACACTACTATGCCAACGTGGAGAAGGACGAGAGTGGGCGACTGCTGAACCGAGATACGCTGGCTTTCCGCACGTCGGACTACGAGACTGTAAACTCGGCCAAGTCATTAGCACAGACTAACGGTCAAGGTGTTTTGCCGCATTTGATGGAAACGTCAACATCACATGATGTGCCGGTTGTTATCCATCGTATTAAAAAGAGTCCTGATGTCGTCTGCGACAACAGTTTGGATCACAGCACGGCTGTCAACCGACCTCACTCGGACGCCACGACTGGCACAGTGGACCACGTTCCTTATCACACCGGACGCAGTACTTTTTATCAGCGCGTTGACTCTGCGGAAGGTACTCCTGTACTTTATGTTATGTGCATGATGTGTTAATATTGTAAATTCAAAATGTACTGTGAATGGTTTAGTGTAGAAGTTAACTTGTGTAAGATATTTCCACATAAGTTATACTTTAGTGTTAAAAGTTAAGTGTGATAAGGTTATGTAGAATAATTTTAATTTATAAGTTAATGTAGATTGGCTAGAACTAGGTCTAAACTTATTGTAATGACTCAGGGTCGATTGTTCCAAGCAAGGGTTAGAGTTAACCACAAGGTTAACTCGTGAAATTACTTGGGTTGACTCATGGCTCGTTGTTTAATGCCAAAATAGCATGGAAAACCGTTTTGTCAATATTCTGGCAAAACCTGCCAACCCTGGTAGTTTGATGCTGAATGTTAATTGTTTTCTTGCTTGTTTTCTTGCTAGTATTGCATATTTGAATTTGATTATAAAATGGCTAATGGCTAGTATTGAATGTCAAAGGAAATGATAGATGGAAAGTAATGGCTTTATTTACATTACTTCCTAGAAATTTTTCTGAGATTTTTTCCTAAAATTTTTCTAAGTTTTTTCTGGCCTTTCATGTGAGCAACTTAATGTTGTTTTATGCCAAAATGCATGAGGTTAACCCAAGTTTTAAAGTTAACTTCTGGTTAGCAAACCCATGAGTTAACCTAGACATGGAACAGTCAACCCTAAGGCATTGAACTTGGACATAACTGGTGTTACAAAACCTCAGTTGTCAGACTTTGCTTATGTATATTTGCAAGTCTTCAGAAACTAAATTACTAAGGAGGATGTTTGCAAAGAGTTGACAAATTGTTTGTTTTCTCATCATAATTGACATTCACTGAGGTTGAGATTTGTTACTGCATCAAGTCATTAGCCATTTTATAATCAAATTCAAATATGCAATACCAGCAAAAAACAATTAACATTTAGTATCAAAATACCAGGGTTGAAAGGTTTTACTAGCAGCGTGTTTTTTTTGCGATTGCAGAGGCAAAGAGTTTAACCATAAGCGTGCCTTCATGTAGCACGGCTACGAGTGCATCGACTTTGTCTAGCACGGCAGATTCTAGTCCCAACGACAATATGTCAAGACGACAACAGCGCTCGGCGTTTGTGAGCCCGGGAAGCAGCCCGACACGTTACGGCATTTCCCAGCAATTTCCCGGCAACGCTACTCAGAGAATGCTGGCATCCGGTCGTTTTTCTCCATTGGATGGATCAAGTCTGCCACCGGTTCCAATTGATGCAACAGAAGCTGCCAGGAAGAGTAGGACTTTGCCTCTACCCACCAACAAGTTGTTGGCAGGGGAGAGTAGTGTTGTGCAGAGAGGTATTGATGACGTCATGGCAACATCGGGAGTAATACCGAAGGCACTTAGTCGAGATGAACTGACAGGTACTGACCTGGACATCGGGTCGGTTGTAGAGTTTGACATTAAGTCTGAACGACACTATGGAGTCATTCGATGGATTGGCTATCTCCCCAACAACAAAAAACGTGTGATCATCGGAATTGAACTGGTAAGTGATCGATCATAAGCTGCTTTCTGTTCCATGGTGTAGAAGTAATTTGATAGTGAAGCATAATGATTGTGTGCACTCTTCTGAAATCGCATCTGATTTTTTTTATCGGTTTGTCACTTGTGCATTCTGAGAGATGCGTTTAGAGTCTTTTGTAGTTTTCTCAACATCATCTCACCTAGTCTTTCTGATGTGTCTGTTCTAGATTTTTTAACACTTATCATTCTATACTATTTGCACATTTAGCTATCAGATTGGTGTTGCTCTTGCTTTCGCTGTAAGTGCTGCTTTTGTGTTTTATTATCTCCGCCAAGGAGGTTATGTTTTTGCCGGTTTTTGTTTGTCTGTGTGTGAGCAAGATAACTCAAAAAGTTATTTACGGATCTTTCTGAAATTTTGATGGTATGTCAGGCATGGCATAAACTACAGGTGATTCAATTTTGGGGGTGATCCGGCAGGAATCCTGGATTCTGGATCACTTTAAAATTTTCATTACCATTGCGTTAAAGCAGTGCTGTCCAACCTTTTTGACACCGCGGGCCACTTAGTCAATTTTCCACCAGCTGGCAGGCCGTAATCAAGGGGGCCATGGCGAGCGCACGGAGCACGAGCCTATAAGTGGGGTCTGGGGGCGGAGCCTCCAGCTGGGTCCAGGGGCAGAGCCCCTGGTCGGGGGGTCAGGGGGGCTTTGCCCCCCTGAAGCTGAAACACTTTTTGCTTTTGAATGTTCAATGGAAACCGCAAATTCGCCCATTTTTCTGAAATTTGGAAACGCAAAAAAACATCAAACGTTGTTGAATTTTGCAAGTTGATTTCATCTGACTAATCATTGGACCAAAACTACAATTTATGTGGGACGATGGCGGGCCACATGAAATCCCCTCGCATGCGGCCCGCAGGCCGTGGGTTGGACAGCACTGCGTTAAAGGGTTCGTAAGGGAACTGCTGGCAAAGTGAAGATGGTGACGCCACCTGGTGAATAGCTTTGCCTTGGCAGAGGTACCTGCGCTCTCCAAGTGCTTTCTCTAGTTCAAACAGTTTTTTCTAAATTTATTCCACATTAGGCTGGGTTCAATAGAAATTATTGGAGCCTGACTACTTTGCTTTTCTGTCATCTACTAAACAGCAAAGCTGCATCATTCTGTCTTGCATGCATGATTATAAGTTGGATGTCATTGTGTAAATAATGGAAAGTCTATTTGTGCAAAAATCGATTGGTAGGAAGCTGTGCTGTTTGTCAACTTGACAAGAAAGGAAAGCCCAGCTGTCACTAGAAAAGAGAGTCTATACTGTAATACAGTTCCTGTTGCAGTACTGACCTTCAATGTCATCCAAGTTTGATGATTTCCATCTCATCTGAAAGGGCTTATGCCACTTTTTATTAGTGATTAATAGTAACCTTGGTCCTATCTTTCACTGTTTCTGAGATATGGTTGCTTATAGCTTGAAACTTTCCATTGACAGTTGCAGCCAAACCGCCGCAGACGGAGACATGGTTACTATCGACAGCCTATACTAAGTGGTCAGCGCCTTATCCGATGACTCTCTACGACTTAACGTTTAGCCACAATAGTGAGCCTGTGGTTGCTTATGCTATAATGATAACTCTTGTGAGTGTATGGAATGAGTAGGAGGAGGAGTCGAAGGACGGCACTGATGGCGTCCTGGGTTACACTCAACTGTTTGACTGCGCCTCTCGCAAAGGCTACTTTATCGATCTGCACAAAGTCAGCAAAGATTCACGATTCGCCGAAAGTTCTCAGTTCATTCACCGTAATCCGAACCACAGTTAGTATAAATTTATAACACACTTTTCTGCCATATATACAACTTTATTTACCATAATACAATGGTAGCACAGATAAAAAATAAGCCTTAACTAAACTTACTTAATAATAATAATAACAATGAAACTGTCAGTAAAACTGTCAGTACTCAGTAAGCATAATCATATTCAGCTTAAGCAACGTTCGATAATTTCAACATTACTTTAACACTTCGAGTCGGTACAATTTCGCTGGGTAATCTGAAATTAAAACACATTCGACATTCGTTTACAATAACACTGTTTGAGGTACAAAATAATTTCATTAAAAATCGCATCACCACAAAGTCTAAACTTCAGTAGTCAGTTTTAGTTAATGGACAAACCTCCAGACCATACAGCAGAGCAGGCAGACATTTGCAGTTTACCTCTTCGGATGCAGTTTTTCCCAATTTACCAAAAATCGAGTTGACTGAGCGTTAAAAAGCTAGTTTGGCATGGTCCAGAGAACACTTTAGACCATGCCAAACGTTCTTTTTACTGCTCAATCAACTCGATTTTTGGTAAATTGGGAAGAACTGCATCCGAAGAGGTAATACAACATATGTTATTGTAATTTTCCATCAGTCTCAGAACGCAAAAAATATTTCTAAAAATTCTGTTTTGGTGTTAGTTTTCGATGGTGGCATGCCATGTTGTAGTGGTTAACATGTTTTCTATCTGATTAGTGAAGTTAATTGATGCTGGGTGGGGTTTCTGTCGGCAGATGGCTGAACCAATTTGGTATGTAACCAGCCACCCAGGTCAACTCAGCCTGGCCATCCCTCTGGGTAGGCACAGTAGTTCAGCAAAAGTTGGAGTGAAAAGGTTCACCATGAGTTGCACTAGCCCCATGTCCATGATCTCACAGTGTAAACCGGTATCTGGCTGAGGCATAAAGAAATTGACACCAGCGCTGCCCTGTGAGCCTTCTGAAGGGAAGTAATTTACATTTTTCAACTTTATTCTGAAGTTGGAGCGGAAATCATCGGAAACAGACAGATTAGGGTCAACCTGCATTCTTAGCTAGGCTGTGGACACCAAGTTCCAACATATGAACCACCATCAGTACATCAGGGCACCAACGTACCTTACCTGCTGTGTGGCTGCAGTGTTTGGTAACATCGAGTGCGCTGACATTCCTGGCTGTGTCCTGCCGCCAGCATTTGATCCAAAGTTTCTCGGCCAGGACCGCGGCATTCAGGGACATCAGAACTCATGCTACATGGATGCAACTCTGTTCAGCATGTTTGCATTCTCAATGGTCTTTGACTCAATACTGCATCGTCCGCGCCACCCTAGCTGCAACGGCAAATACTACGACAAGGTGCAGAGAACGCTACGCGAGGGCATTGTCAATCCGCTGAGACAGTGAGAGAGAGTGTTTTGATTTCTTTGCTTTATTGGTATTTTTCTGCTTTATATTTTTCTCTTTCTCTTCTATGTTGCTGATAGCGAACACTGAAGATGCTGTCCAGTGCCAAGTTATCATGTTTATGGGTTTGTTGTATTTAGTGCTTTGACACTGTTGGGGAGCCGAGTCAACTCCATTCAGAACAGTAGTTTGGTGCTTCAGTTAGGCGACAGGAAAGGCGCCGGCCCTTAAGCTCATCTCATTTTTTGTTTGACAGCAGTAACAGTAACAGCAGATGATTTTTTCACATTTCATGTGTAAAATCTTAAAGTGATAAACGTGGAGCTGTTAATTACTGTAGCCAAAAGTTAGTATGTGGTTTTTTTACTAGTAGAGTGCATTATCATTTCAGTTACTTTTGACTGTCAGTCGATCGATTAATCGATTTATTATCAAATTTTTCATGTACTAGGCATGGTAACCTGTGTCGGGTGTTTTACTGTGTGATCCCATATGGCAGGTGACGCTCCGTAGCTCTGAGACGGGCTTTCCATTAAGAGTTTTATCACCACCTCTAACCTTTACCATTTAATAACATAATATACCAGAAATGTAATGTTGTTTGTTTTGATGCTTAGGAACTTTTACGTTCGGGCTGACAAAGTTTTTCATTTGCGGCATTTGTTGGACAAGAGCAGTTCAGTGCAAGGTCTTATGAGTGAAGAAAAAGGCCGGTGTCTTGTTATTCATGTCTTGTACATAATCATAGAAACACTCAGTTGTGTGAAATGCAGTATAGCAGCAACTGCAACACTTTCATATTTTCTGTTAACAGTTTAAGATTTTTTCAGCATTCAGTATTTATTGTAATTTTTACACATTTATACATGTTAGTCTTAAGTGAGAGAAGTGGTTTGATCTTGATTTTTTATTTGTCAAGCACTGGCCATATTTAGGCCATATTACCGGCCTTGTCTGTCCATCAATTCATCTGTCTATACCATATGGGCCATAGCATATGGGCTCCTATCTCGATCCCAAAACGCATAAATTAAAAATGGTGTGAAGATTTCCAAGGACAGGAGTAACTGTTTGCCATTTTTTTAAATGTCAAAGGTGTCTGGGTTTTGGTTAGGAAAATGTTAGTCGGCTGCCCACAAAAACATATTGCCGTCTTACAGCTAGCTCAGCATGCACTTGCTAGAATCGTCATGCAGCAGTCCACTCGTTTTTCTTTTCTTACATCCGTCGATTTTCTGGAACAGCTTCATTTACTTTCTGTCAAATGGCGAATTGAGTTACTGCTTGCTTTTTCTACTTATAAAGCTATACATACCGGTAACCCGCTTTATCTCGCTGCTCTCCCACATCAACACAAATCTACGATGTTCACACGCTCATCTACCAGTCGTCTACTTGATGTTCCGTGCCATAACTTGTCGTTTGGTTCCTGTGCATTTCGAGTTTCCGCACCACAAGTATATAATTCCGTTCCTATTCATATTCGGCAAGCTCAAACATTCGCCTCTTTCAAACGTCCTTTTAAGACTTATTATTTTCAGTCTGCTTATTTTGCCCCCTAGTGCCCCTCTCTCCAGTGCACCCTGATTCTCTTGTGAGATCTTGGCACTGTACAAATTGTACTTAGTTACTTACTTACTTTTCATTTGCATTCACTTAATGTTTGTGTCTGTGTAGACCCCTCAGCCGCGCCGTCGAACTGTTTTCGGCTGGTTGCAGTAAAATTCGGCTGGCAAGCCGGCTTGAGTCGGCGCGCCGTTGAAAATTTGGCTGGCGGTGGCGCCAACATTTTCCAGCGGTAGCACGGCTCGAGCCAGCGCCACTCAAAAAAACCTAAGAACACATTAAAAACGTGGCAGGAATTTAAGAAAAATGTGTAAAACGTTGAATAAACAAGATAATGTTCATACGAACACGGAGTCTGTCCAATGTGTTTTGATAGTTTACAGTATTTGTCCATATAAATATAATCAGTGAGCCATTTTGACCAGTAGAAAAAGTCAAACAGTGTAATTTTAAATTGTACAGCAGCAAAGATCCTTTCATCCTTCTGTATTATTTTAACTAAACAACAGACATTGTCAGTCACGAGATCATTCGATTTGTCACTAGCGCTTTACTATAAAAGGTCCATCGTCACCATGCGTCTATCTTGCACCGTTATGGAGATATGGCACCTCAAAGATAATGGGGTTATGAATTTGATTTTTTGGGGTCATGTGACGTTATCGATCACGTGACCATTCCACTCCCGGGGGTCGAGTTCCTATGGGTGGTCCATAGTGACCATGCATCCATCTGGCGCCGTTACGAAGATATGGCGTCGCTTTTCAAAGTTTTTGATGAGATTTTTAATGCATGCTTCTAGAAAATAAAAAAAGTTTTGAGAAAATAAAAAAACGTTAACAATGTCACTGTAAACTTACAGCTTTTCTAAAATATCCAGAACGCACCTTAGGCCAGGCCTATACAAAACTAGGCCTAAGCAACATTTACGTTTGTAGGCTTTGGAGGCTTAAAGCAATTTTATCTGGTCACAATCATGCAGTTTCATAAACAACCTCATTGTCTACACAAGACAGCTAGTTTTGAAAATTTACATTCTACAGCATGACGACGATTTAAAAGGTACAACACTAACAGTGTACGCTGATAAACCAAAATGTTACAAGCCACTGTACATGGCCGATCGCTCCATGATAGCCTACTGATGCAAAGTTTTAGGATTAAACACCAAACAGATCAATGTAAGGACTTCCGATAAACAAACAGTAGCTTCAGAGCATCTACTTGAAACCATAATTATAGTAACAACCGTCGTGCAAAAAGATACCCGCTTCAATTATTACGCATCATGGCCGCATCGTTGTCATGGATAAAGGTGCAGTAGTTCAGTTTACTCGGCGCTAGGCTCGTACGCTTACCATTTAAAATGAGGCCTGCACTGTAGAAAACATAGCTTACTTTCAACAGGCACACTAGACGCGAAGAGCGTCAAGTAACGTACATGCAGTTACTAGGTGTAGTATAATGATCCTATGTCTTGTAACACACTGTTATAACTGTTGCTATCATTATTAACTTGATGATCACTGCAAGCCATGGCGCACCGTAAAAATTTTGGCAGCGGCGGCGCCTCAATTTCGGCTGGCTCAGCGGAGCGCCGTCTGTTTTTCGGCTGGCGGCAGCGCCAGACGATTCGCTGATGGCGACGGCAGCACGAGTCGGCAGCTGAGGGGTCTATGTCTATGCATGTAGCACTGTGATGGCTGCTTGCGTCTGTGCAGATCCGGAAGAATTTCTCAGCTCTTTGCTTCAGCAGACACTGAAAGCTGATCCTCTTATTCATCTCAGGTCAGTGCATTGAAATACCTTGTGCCCAGCATAATGAAATGAGTTTGTTTTGCCTGTTATATTGCTTTTGTGCTCTTTTTGCGCGCAAAAGCAGCTACTGCTTTCAGCGTGTCTTAGCCATCGCAATTCTGTCTGTCCGTCTGTCTGTCCATCACACGGGTGGATCCGTAAAAAACGGTGCAAACTAGAATCACCAAATCTTCACCATCGGCTGCCTGGAAAACTCTAGTTTCTGGAACCGTAAAGCTTTTCCATAAATTTGATGGGAGTCACCCCGAATGAGGGCGCTAAATGAGATTGGGTGGGCAAAATTTTTAATTTTTGGCCAATAAGTCGCTGTATCTCAGTAATGGTGCGAGATAAGGCCTAGGTTACTATTGATCACTAATAGGAAGTGGTACACTGGCTCTCGATTGCCACCGAATTCAATGACCTTGAACGTCAAAATAGGGGGTTTTGTGGATTTTTTTGGCAATTTCAGGCTGTGACACAAGTCTATATCATGCACAAGGTGGCGCCATGGAACTATGGTTATGTGATCCAGATAGAGAATTTGGTATTTGTATATTAACTTAGCGTGAACACCCCAATTTTCAGCTAAACTACTGAACCGGAACTGCTATAGGCTTTCGTGCGTCTCGTGAGCATTAGCTCAAATTTCTTGTTACATCTATGCAACTGTTTTTCTGTATTATTAGACATTACAGCATTCTATGAATAACGCTGATGACACATTAAAAAAACGTAAACGTAATAGGCTGATCTGCTGATGGTGGAGATGTTACGCGCTACCTTTGCACTCCAGCCTGTGAACACTTCGATGCGATGGAATGCCTGGCAAGCTGTATTGAGCGGATTCGCAACTGAATGGCCGACAATCATTTGAAACTGAACGAGGAGAAGACTCAGATCATCTGGCTGGGTACTTGTTGTTGTTGTTGTTATTGTAGCCCACAGCTTTCCTCTTTCGTCAGATTTTGTTGTCGAGCTTCAGGAAATGAGCCAGTAGCAGACGAAAATATCGGCCATGTATCATGGTTCACCGATTTTGTTGGCCGATTTTGTCGGGCAACTAAACCATGCCCACAAATGTTGGCCGACTTTGTCGTTCGTCTGATATCCCCTTAAGCCTCCACCTTTATCGCGCTTGCGGTCAGTGTGAATGAGAGCGTGATTAGGTGTGGCTGGTGCTGGGGAGCACCTGTCTGAGAGTTTTGTCTCTTGTAGTGCAGCGACTTGAATGCTTTTCTTCTCCACAAAACTCATGATTTCCAGCATTTTCTTAGAGACCATTGCAGTTGAACTGCAGGATCTTAAGAGCTTCTGGTTTGGAGCGAGTGTGACTTTGGATAAGTGGAGGTACAGATGAGGCAGGCTGATCTGCTGATGGTGGAGATGTACAGGCTGGGCATACATACTGATCAGACTAAAGCTTAGTTGATGCTAGTCGACTGCAATTGCGAGACTGACGGATGCGGCACCATCCCTTGCATCAAGAACAGGGTACAGATTTGTGACCACGATTGACTGTACCATTGTAAACTGAACAGATCCAGGTAGGTTGAGGGCCTGGATTTCTTTTAATGCCGCCGATTTGGAGCAAAATACGGATCAACGGCGACGGCATCGGTTGATCCGTAATCAAAAACACGGTAAGCCACCCAGGTCAACTCAGGCTTCCATCCTTCTGGGTTAGGTAATTGAGTACCGGCCTATCTGCCTGGAATTAAGGCACCTGTTCACCTGTGTTGGGTGGCAGGTATGATCCCATATGGCAGGTGATGCTTCGCAGCTTTGAGATTGGCTTCCCATAAAGAGCTATGTCACCACCTTTAACGTTTTAACCTTTACTAGTGCTAAGACTGCTGCAAGAAGAAGGGCAATGTTTACATGTGTCAGCTCGGGTCACGACACGTACTTCTACCAGTTGTTCATGGATAAGGATGATCGTGTGCTGCTACCAACTACTCAGCAGCTGCTGGAGCTATCATTCATGCAGTCTGATGTCAAACTGTCTGAGGTATGCTTCCAGCTTTACCAAATGACCGATTTGACTATTGCACCTCTGTCTTTAATCAACAGTTCATTGTCGCTTTGTCAGTATTTTAGTCTCTGTCCATCTTTAAGCCATTTATTAACGTGTGTGATAGTACAAACTACAGTGGTTGCAGCGTTAGTGTCAAAACAGCTGTGAAAATTCAGCTGTACTGATTCGGTGGGCTTCTTGCTGCAATAATTTACTAGCTGACTTTTACTAAACCCAAATTGTTCTGATGTGACCGATTATTTTATTTTGTCAGTTCTGCTGAACATGTTTGTCCATCATACTGCGTAGATCCCATCGTGCCTAATTCTTCAGATGCCGCGATTTGGCAAAGACTTCAAGATGTTCAAGCGTATTGTTCCGAGCCTGTATCTTGACATCACGGACATCCTTATGTATGGTATGTAGGCCACATCTGCATGGCTGCTGTGCTGTGCTTGTTTTGTCTGCATTTTGTGTCTTTGTTGGTGGCAGACTAAGCTAGGAATCATGGCTTTATGCATTGTGTGCATAAGGAAAATTTTATGCATATTGCATAAAAAATGTCCCACTTCATCACAGTCCATAACTTCACCAAAAATTAACCGATTTTCAACATTTTTTACTAGCGCATTTTCTGAACAATTAGCGATAAGGTGATTATTAAATATTCCACCACACTAACTATGTCACTACACTACCGTGTAAAACTAAAGTTTTGAAAAATCACTTAAATCACCATAATACATATGCAACAAATATATTCTAAAAATGGTTTTACTAAATTTTCATGCAAAGTCAAAGTTTAAGCCACATCATTGGTGTTCAATGGTCACTGTGTGCTTAACTGCTTACTGAGAAGAAGAGTCCTGGAATTTATTGAACGACCCTCGTACAATACCAGTATATCGTTACTGCATTAAAAATATTATTTGCAATAAGTGGCGTGACGTCATAGTGACAATGACGTCAGCAGGCCAGCAGCAGATTATTCATTGCCTGTGACGTCACCAGCTGCAATGCTGGCAGCGTACCAGTAACAGAAAATTACACTATACAGTAGGCTGTTACTGTTAAGAAAGAAAAAAGATTGAAATATTATTATCTTAACTTTAAAATTCACTGTGTGTTAAATTGCATTGAGAAAAAACTTACATAATGGATATAGGCCTACGCATTCTCACAAGTGGCTTTCACAGTTTACAATGCTATGTAAGGGCGATATGAGTCAACACTCGAAAGTGGTTTTCACTTAGCTTAGCTTGGCACCTAGTAAAAGTATCTACAACGAAATTTTGTTTAGGATATAGGCCTACAGTAATATTTTTCAAATATTTAGAATGGCTAGTCTTGTAAGGGCCAGTCTGGAATTCAGCATGTGATAATATTGCCCCAAAACCATTTTTGCTGTTTTCTAGTTTTGACTCATATCACCCTTACATAGCTTTGTAAACTTTGAAGTTTTTTGCTTTGATAATAATATTGTCTTGGTCATTTTTGTTTCAAAAATTATCATAGTTGGTGGAAATTTGACAAAGTTATGCCAAAAACAGTTTTGACTGTTTTTTGAGACACGGTGTAGTTTTGCATGCAATGGGTGATTTCTGCATAGTGGGGTGAACTGCTTATAATCAAACAAGTTACACATAATTCTCTTGTCTTTGGAGAAGGTTTGCTGTATGTGTTGCAGTATGATTGTAGTTGCTAATCACACTTATGCCATTATGCACATGTAACGGGCGTTCAAAAAGTTTTGCAACTTGATGTATTAGACTGAAATTTTTTTGGGAATCTATGTGCCAGTAAAATGTGTATTTTTCCCATACTTTAGTAAAATGTGTATTTTCCCCATACTTTTGTGTGGACTTGGCATATGATTCTAGGCATTCGTGACTGTGCTTTTTGCCAATGTACTGATACACAAAATGTACTCATATACTGTAACAATACATTGGCAATCTTGTCAATCAGTGCTGTATATTACAGGGTTCCCATGCATCTTTGAAAGTCCTTGAAAAGTTTTTGATTTTCATTTGATGATTACAGTTTGAACTCTTGTATTAGTACAGTGGTCACTATGTCTTGTGTGACTGCAGGCATTCGTGAGTGTGCAATTTGTGGCTCCTTGGCTACTTACGAATGTAAGAACTGCTTCCGTGAGTTTGGAGATGGGCTCGACAAGATTTCATTCTGTGACATTTGCTTAACTAAGGTTTGTATTAGTGGAAGCAGTTGTCCTGTCTAGTGTTTTAATCACATGAATGTATTAGTTGTTTGTTTGTTGACACATCAGTTGGTGTTGATAATCGGTATGTGTTGCAGATAGGTGAACTTCACTGCATGAATAGCATAGCTGATGAGACATAAGTTTGATTTCAGGGGTTTCGTTTGTCATTTTTACTATTAATTGGTATATTTGTTTCATCTTCTTTGTAATGATTAATGGAATGTGATTTGTGGATTGATCCGTTTGCTGCTAGCCTAGCTAGTGTCCTTGTGATGTCTGACTTGTGTCGGAAGTCTGCTAATCACATTCAACATATTAACTTAATTTTTTTCTTTTCAATTATCAAGCTGAGGGACTTTAACTCTAGCGAGAACATTGCTGTATAATATATTATTTTGCTCATTGTGCTGAACGTACTGATGCTGGAACTTGGCCCGCAGGTCTTTTTTTACTTAATGTCGCCTAAAGACTTCAGGTTTTATCATACAGTTTTCTTAGGTTGTATTGCACTACGGCACTATACAATTGCATTATTATTTTTCTAATTGAAATTTTAAAATGCCTCCGGTAGTAAAGGTTCCCAAGGGTTAAAAACAAAAGTTAAAAACAGAAACCAAGTTGCTGGAGTGGCACTAGTAAAATTCAGTAGGAACTGTAAAGGTTCCTTTGGAGGCCATCGAATTAGAGCACTGACCGCCAAAGAAATTCGCTGGAATAAGTATGTGGTTTCACGACAGTCTCTCGAGACATCTATCAATTTGCGACCAAGCTCGGTGAGAAAAGAAATTTCAGTAGAATTTATTGGTCCAAGTGTTTCTAAAGCCAAGGGTTGGAAGATGTATGTGACATGTGATGAATATTTGGCAGACTTCCTGGCAACGGCATGCTCTGCTGCGCCACCTGGACTGGCAGAGAGCGTGACATGGGACTCAGCCAGTGTATTGATTACAGTGACATTCGATGCCATTGCTTTGCCAGCGTGCCAGGGAATCAAAGTGCTGCTGTCGGGCCATTTACCATCCACTCTGACAAGACCAGATGGCTTTTTCACGGATGGACGTTGGCCTTGCACGAGGCCCGCCAGACAAGATCGTTGATCTCATGATGGCGAGCCATCCTGCCAAAGGCCAAATGACATGACAGGCAGTGAGACGCTCAAGCTTTTGCTTGGCAACAACGGGGCCCCAAGCAACGTGGCTTCGTCTGGCGCCGTTGATTTAAAAGAGCCCAAGACCGCCGACTTTATAACGCTGCCCTGGGGATGCACAAGCTGACACGTCGCCACGTTGAGGTGGAGGCCCAGATTGGTGCCAGTGCTTGTCACCACAGCAGTGTCACGGTCCACAACATACTCTGGGCCACCGAGAGCAAAATCGTTTATGAAGCCAGCAACGAGTGGAGATTGTAGAGAGTTCAGGAGCGGCTGGACTGTCAGGCAGAAAAGTAGGGGGCCCAATGGGTCACCCTGCTGTGGGCCTTACTCCGACCATATCACCTGCTCGTCAAACCACAGTACAGAGTGATGGGTGTATGCTGAATGGCAGTAGTTGTAAATCTCTGAGATTTGTTGAGAAACGGCTTCAAGCATGGAATCACGATGCAGACAATTAAATGCGTTTGAAAAGTCCAGCTTGGCAATGACAGATCCTGGCTGTAGAGAACCAAGAAAACGAAGAGTAGCA
>Ga0056128_1006134_pt1 | contig 15171 bp, 8 predicted proteins | sample WorMetLIZISLAND2_FD_71113 | JGI IMG/M metagenome (GOLD analysis project Ga0056128, IMG submission 71113) | Marine gutless worms symbiont microbial communities from Max Planck institute for Marine Microbiology, Germany - Olavius geniculatus... ...
GTAGTCTAATGTCGTGCATAGAAAGCCTACGCTCCAAAAAATGCAAATATGCCAAGACTACTATAACAGCAAAAATGATTTAACAGAGTTGGTCTATGCACAAATTAATGCGCAGAAACGCAATTTCGAACAAAATATTTCAGGATGAGTATTTCTACGAAATTGTTTGGCGAGATTTCGCATGCTAGCTTGTTTTTTACTGGCCAGCTGCGGAACCCTTGGCAGATGCTCGCAGAACCCTTGGGTTCCGTGGAACCCCGGTTGAAAATCACTGGCTTAGGATAATGATGTTAAACTGAAACCCCCAAGCCTCGCCACTGTACACAAATTTTGCACCTCTAACGTTCATCATTTGTGTATTTCTTAGTGTTTTGATGCTGAAAACGTAATATATTCCACGGTACTATCATTTTAACGCTTGTCTGATACCTGTTGCAGTATTCGATTTCATTTTGGAGTACATGTTGAAGGACTGGAAGGGTAAAGTTTGAGGGCAAGTGTGGATATTTTAAGTAGAAATTTAAAATTTCTTTTGCTGCAGAACCACGTTTGCTTATCAAGTCTTATCAGTCGTCATAATCTTTTTTGTGCCGTAGTGTTGCAGTGTGCCATTTGTCCAGTGTTCATGCATACAGATTGTAAACTAGTTTCTACACATGCACATAAACTGTCTCGAAAATTGCTTCGCTGTTTTTGTTAGAACTTTGTCAAATTTTCACCAGCTTTGATAACTTTTGGTGCAAAAAATCACGTGCGGTGGAAAATGAGTTCCTATGAAGTCAAACAACACACTGGCACTATACAGATTAGTTTATTATTATTGTTATTATTTTTTATACCCTGGCAGTAAAGGTTCCCGGGGGTTAAAAACAAAAGTTGAAAACAAAAACCAAGTTGCTGGAGTGGGAGTGGCACTAGTTCATTTCGGAAGGAACTGTAAAGGTTCCTTTAGAGGCTACCGAGTTGTAGCGCTGGACCGCCAATGAGACTCGCTGAAATAAGTATGTAGTTTTGCGACAGTCTCCCGAGACATATTATTATTATTATTAGTGTACCTAATATAATTTTGGCACTATACAAATTAGTTTATTATTATTATTGTTATTATTATTATTTTTATACCTCTGGTAGTAAAAACAAAAAAAGGTTAAAAACAAAGTGTCGGAGTGACTACAGGTCTGGTGCATCGCCGGCCTCGACAAAGGTCTCGCTGATCAGAATAGCGTTGAATCGCTGCAGTAAAACAGAAATGCGCTGCCAAGGAAAAGTGGTGTCGCGTGGGTCCCCCGTGACTGCGGTTGACTGACCACCCACAGAATTATTATTATTATTAGTGTATTTTATTATTATTGTTAGTGTATTTAGCATAATTTTGACCTCTTTGCCATCCATCTTGTGCCGAAAATTAGCAAAGTGGTTGGAAATTTGATGAAGTTCTAACAGAAATAATTTAGCACATTTTTAAGACATAGAGTACGCAGCAGTTTGTTGTCAAATCGGCAGTGCACGACCTTGCCCTTTGCCATGTTGTATTATATTTGTACCTGTAACTTAACTTTCTGAGTCATATCTCAGGTGAGGTGGGCATAATACGTTGCAGAGTATGTGATAGGGAATAGATGGCAGGCACCAAACATTTCAATAAGAGCATGTTTATGGTACTGTTCTTTACCTCCGCCAAGGAGGTAATGTTTTTGCCGGACTTTGTTTGTCTGTCTGTTTGTCTGTATGTGTACAAGATAACTCAAAAGGTTATGAGCAGATCTTTCTGAAATTTTGAGGGTATGTCGGGCATGGCATAAACTACCAGCGATTCAATTTTGGACATGATCCGGCAGGAATCCTGGATTCTGGATCACTTTGAAATTTTCGTTACCATTGCGTTAAATGGGGCATAAGCGAAACCTTTGGCAAAGCGAAGATGGTAATGCCACCTGGCGAATAGCATTGCCTTGGCGGAGGTACCTGCGAGCTATGATTGCTTTCTAGTTGATACTGTGTGCTGTGGCGCGGGTGTTCAAACTAGGATGTGGATCACACCGACTTTTTTGTGAGAAATGGTGCATCGACATGGGAATTACTCCGTGCTCTATAAAAAAACGTGATGCTATACTTTTGTCCACATCTTCGCCAATTATTGACTGATTTTAAAGATTTTTTCACTGGCACACTCTGCAGACAATTTGCGATAATGTGATTATTATATTTCACACCACATGGTTAATGCCTCTCTACACTACTTTGTGAAATATTAATGTAACCAAAAACTGATGATAATAACAAAAATTTAGGTAAGTGAAAGAAAACACTTTAGACTAACATTGCGATGAATAATTCGTGTGCCATTTGACTGTGTTAGACCCGCACAGTTTAGTGTCATACAGACCATTCACTGCAGTGTTGGTATGAAGTGTTTTTTTTCAATTTTACGAAAATGTTTGTTTGTTTTTATCGTTATCAATGAATATTTCATTGTTATTTCACAAGGTAGTGTAAAGATGCATTCATGATGTGGTGGGGTATGTAATAAGCATGTTATTGCAGATTGTCCACAGAGTGTGCCAGTGAAAAAAAATTGAAAATCAGTCAATAATTGGCGAAGATATGGACAAAAGTAAAATGCCGCATTTTTTGGCCCACCCTGTACATCTACTGGTAGTGTACACTCTACAGTTCAGTAGTGCAGTGCACAACATTACAGTTTGTTTTGCAGCAGTTCAGTTCAGGAAGTGCTACGTTTGTCGTACGTACAAATTTATCGAAGTATTCTGAGACTTTCTATCAGCTTGTGCCAATAATGCGTGTGCTGTGTATAGTCGCGTAAAAGTCGATTGAATGCGTGAACGTTCATTACAGTGTTGCAGGTGAAACGCTGGATTGCAGCAATACGGTATATGTATAAAAAAAATTTGAAGTCATCTAAGATGGCTGACTACCAGACATTCTGTGCAACAGATTATCTAGAATGATCAGTCCCAACATTTGTGGAAAAATTTCTTGACTTACACGTATGTGCAAGGCACTCCGTGGTTGTTCCCTGCGCTTGGATTGAGTGTAGCCGACTGGCTGCAAAAGTGCAATTTTTACTTTGTGATGATGACTTTGCAGTAGTAGATGTTAGGATGCTGTAGCATAATAATATTGGCTTTCGCTGTTGTTTACACTGAGATAAGTTAATAGTTAAATCTTTTGTTTCACGTTGCTAGTGGTACACAACCTTTGGCCTGTTGGCCACATCCAGCTTGTGGTTTCACCCCAGATATGATTTTACAATATGAAATTATGTGCATTGCAAAATGTTTGTATATCGTTGCTTTTTGGACTTGAGTGGGTAAACTTCAGGTTTCAGGTGGGAAAAATCGCATGCCGTTATGGTCGGGCACATTTACTTGTTTCGGTTTTCAGGTAATACTGTGTGCTCTCATAAGGCAGGTGATGTTCGTAGCTCTGAGATGGGTTTTCCACAAAGAGCTGTACCCTTTAAATTTTTGTACAAATGTATGTGTGTTCTCTTGTTTTTCACCATAATTGGTAAATAACCATTTTGCATCAATCTGGCTTGCTGATTCACTTCACTTCCGATTCAAGACTGTTCTGTGGCTAACGGATCAAAGAGGTCATGCGCCATTGTCTTACACGTTGTATTTTTGTCGTAATTTACTACACGTGACGTCCAGTCTGTCCATGAATACGATACACTGTGATGCACGTCTGCTCAACGGTGTTTGCTACTTAGCGCAGCAATGCCTGAGTTTCAGTGTTGTGACCGACCGATACTATCATGGTCGTCTTAGGTCTGAAAAAATCCCTGTGCGTCTGGTGGCAAAAGTGGCGATGGGGAGGGCAAAAACTTTTACTTGTGTTTTTATGGCGTGTCATGTGATATTACGGAAAAACTGTAGAAAAACAAACTGACATGCCAAATAGTACTGGTGATAATTTATGTGAAGATACTGCAGCGTAGCAGACTAGATCCAAACAGTTTTTGTTTGGTTAAACTGACAGCAAACTAAAAACAGCGCCAGTATTTTTGAGGGTCCAGTAAAAATTTTGGGGATGGCAGTTTTTTTTCTGGGGACAGATGGAAACCGGAAGCACAGGAAATTTTTCTAGACCTTAGCATAATGTGCCTCATATTTTCTGTTTTTTTGCTATTATCGCAGTTAAGCTACTTTTACATTTTGTTTCATTTTGTGCTTCGTTGGGCAATGTTTGCAGCGGCTGGCTTATAAAAGGCAGCAGAGGTCTTATTGGTACCTGCACTAACCTAGATTAACTGCAGCAAAGTAGGTGATATACACCGTGTCCCAAAAATTAGCACCCCCTCTGCTTTAAACATGCTTAATTCAGATTGTAGTTCATAGATTTTAACGCAATATTGTACATTGCACTATCTTAGCATTACTTACAGTCACGTTCCATTATTATGTGTTTTTGTGCATTTTGCCTGAAAAGGCCGTCCCCGAAATGACCTGTACTGTGTTGGGTGGGACGTTAAACCCTACTCACTCACGTTCATTATGACATATGCACTTTGCTATATGTGCTCAATGTAACGTCATTATGACATCAGAATTTGTTTACGTTAAGCTTTCGTTCAATACGTTGTTATTGACAAGGGATGAAACAGTAGCGTCCCTGTCTTAAACTTAAAGCTTGCATCGAGGCCAAAAGCAGCCACTTTGAGCTCAAATTTTAAACACTGGTTCAGAATGATTGTCTTCGTGACTGTTTCAAATTTTGTAGAAATCTCTTAGGTATTAACGATTTTACACTGACTTATCTGTAGGGGGCTGCTAATTTTGGAACATGGTGTAAATGGAAAGCAAAAGTAACACTTTTAACAGTCATTGCGATTGTCGATGTTGAACTTCTTTGTTTGACATGTTTTTTTAAATGCCAGTGCTGATCATTTGCATCAGATTTGTGCTTTTCTACGGCTTACTTTGAACACAGAATTCTTTTGTTTATGAAGGCAAGATTGTTGTTTAAAACATTAATGATTTAATTTTAAGAATGATGTTTTGAATCCATGTCGGCAAAATCTTTGCAGCAAATCTGTGTACTGTATTTGGTTTCTTTGAATAGTGGTAGTGTATTATTATTGGCCTTATGTTGTAAGCATGTGGTATGATTTTTATATAGATACATTGATGACTACATCTACTTTTTGTCAGAGTGTTTGTGCTTTGTCCGGGGTTCCCACTGGTTTTGAAAAGTCCTGAAATTTGACTTTTTATTTTTCAGGACCTGAGAAGTCTTGAAATTAGACATGGGTGGTGAAAAAGTCATGCAAAAGTTCTGATTTTTTGCTAGTGTTATCCTGAAAAATCAAGATACCGAATCCATTATTTTTTTCAGTAACATTTGTGCTTAATTACTGGAATTGTTTATATATAAAAATTATGTACTTGATTGACGTACATCATATATCTGTCTCACTAAAATAACGCAGGTGCTTGTAGTTTAGCTAAGTGCGTCGATGGGTTTTTTTTTGTTTTTATGGTGCCGAAAAAGTCATAAAAAGACCCAAATTTTGATTCTGCCATTTGAGTGGGAACCCTGTTTGTCTTTGTTGGTTAGTTGGTCATTTTTTAACAGGGTTTCTATGAAAATATTGTGAATATTTTGGAAGCGGCAAACTGTAGGGAAGTAGCAATTTGTTCCGGATCCAAATCTTTAGATCCCGGAATTTGTAGTGGGGATAGATAATGTGCCCTCTGTGCAAGCAATGGAGGTGTGTGCTATAACTGCTGACGTCAATATGCATTGTTCACCTTTGTGTTAGTGTCGCTCTGTGGGTGCATTGTGAGTTTCAAGTGTTTTTGTCTATGGGCATACAATGTGTCATTGGTGTAACGATTGTATGGTACCATGAGCTAGGTATCCTTTGATATTTCAAGCATTATTCTCAGATACCACATTTCAGATGCCTTTATTCTGTCTTGTTAATACACGATTTATAAGGACCTTTGTTTTGACATCACAGGCAGACAATGCGTTTTAATTGCATTGTTATTTTCCTAAACCAAAACTGAGAGAGCGAAAATCGCTGTTATTTTGTGGAACTGGAATGAAAGTTATGATTGCAAGTGAGAATTTAATAACAACTAAAGTAACATGAGCAGTAGAATGAGAAGTCAGCAACAATTTTCATGGCGGTTGAAGCATATCGAACGAGTCAATTTGTATTTCAACATTTTTTGCATGTAATTTGTGTGTTTCTGAGTATCCTGAGTATTTATTTACAGGAAGGCAAGTGCTCTTTTGTATGCATATCTTTGTAGACTGTGCACTGTTTGTCAATCAGTGAGTTTTTAGTAGTCCACTAGCTAGTCGTATACATATTACATTTCTGGTCAATATTTCCTATATTCTATCTTATGTTTGGGTTTAGCGGCTATGTCTAGTTGCCCAGTATGTGTGTCAGATATCTGTAACATTTGTCATTAGTGGTGTTGTGCGATACCTGAAATTGGAGCCACGATAGTGATACTCTTTTAGGTATCTAGTATCGTGATACAGGAAGTGCATATGAAACGTTAGTCCTCAGGCCCGTCGAGAGGGGAGGGGATGATTTTGCCCGCAACGTTTGGGGGCCCTGCCTTTGGTTAGAAAATATACACTGTGTTCAGAAAAAAAGCACCCACTCACATTTTCTTTTATATCTGTGGAAAATGTACAGATTTCCGCAAAAACTTCTAGGGAATGTTTAGGAGGACACAAGTATTTCAACGGTGGAAAAGTTAGTTATTTTTTGCTACTGGCAACGGCATGCAGATGTCATATTTTCATGTTTTTAAATTATAGGTTTTATCGTTGAAGACATATATTGAAGAAATATTAAAACACATCAGTGGGTCTTTGTGTTGAGTGAACCCCAAAAAATGCTTATATGTCTTGCAGTTTTCTATTGTGAACTGTTTTTATAGTATAACTTCGTGGCTGAGAGTGATATCCTAAACTTTGCTGATGTTGGTAGGCATACGTGCACTGCGTCAATCCGTGGATGACCACTTGACTGCTATCAGTCAAACATCTTGATACTACCGGTCATGTCAATTTTTTTTTATTCAAACATTTTATTCTATTAATATTCAATTGTCTGTGTATTGTTTGAAACATTTTCACAAACTTGCTGCTCCATAATTCTTGCTGACTCGCAAGCTTTTTATTGAAAGTCTGTCTTCAACGGTAAAACACATTATTTACAAACATGTAAATATGACGTCAGCATGACGTCACTAGTAGAAAGGAATGTCTAATTTTTTTACCAGTGGAATACTTGTTTCCAACATTCCCTGAAATTTTTGTGGAAATCTGAACATTTTCCACGGAGATACAAAAGAAAGCATGAGTGGGTGTTTTTTTCTGAACACAGTGTATATTTACTATAATTTACGTTCGACAGTGGAACTGATCATCTGAATGGAGTTAACGCCAGTTGTCAGTTATTTTGCGATGATTTTACAACAAATCTGTTTTTTTTGGATCATTTCCGCACTGATCAGCTTCAAAGATGTCAAACTCGAAACTATTTCAGTGCGGCACTCACACTCGCTCCAGTGATTCAACGTAATTATGGTCGATGTTGGTCATTGTGCAATACTGCAACACTCTGCAAAAACTAGTAAACTAAACTAAATATGTAAACAGCACTTGAGAGCACAAAACTTTGTCATCAGTGGCCAGCGTATAGCACATGTGGAGTGTGCATTGTGTGCCCATCAGTCGCACCGCAGTTGGATCAAAAAAGTTGACAAAACACCACATGAACTAGAGATGTGCCGTTATGATAAGACAGTTAGCAACGCATGTGCTTGGTTTTGATGTAACATCCTATTTTCCGTGCTGCTCTGCAATGTGCAGTTGTCAACAGTAGAACAGGTATTGTCATGTCATGATACTTGGCCGTATCGTGGCTCTGCAATATATCGAGACCACTTCGATACTGGTATCGAAACGTCGGTACTCACGAAACTTATCAAGGTATCAAGGGTATCGCACAACACTAATCAGTAGTAGGCTAGAAGTTGGTTGCATTTTCACTGAGCATTAGTCAGCAAATGCTGTCTTTGCACAGTTCTAGTCTGAATATAAATACAGCGTAAGCTTTATTTCTTTGAACATGGTGCAGTTCATTTCGGGGCATGCTATTGGTTTTCTGTTGTGTCTGTGTTAGTTAATTTAAATTAATATATGCTGTTTCGTTAGTGTTATCATCTGCTTGTTATGAAGCCAAGCCCTCCAGTCTGATTTTTGGAGCTGGTTTTACGATGCATCCAAAGTCCAAATAGGTCAGCATGCCAGTTTAATCAGTTTTTGAAAGAAGTTTGCATATGTATGTATTTGCATATGCTAGCACTAAGCAAAATATCATGGTCACAAGCTTAGTTGTAATAGGTGTCATTCTACAGCCTGTGGCATATTGATGTTGACAGAATTGTTGACTGCAAATTGTAAGAAGTTTCATATTAATGGTCCTGGGGCCAAGCAACACTAGATTTGTCATGGGCCTGTAAGTTTAGATTGTATCTTATGTTCATTTCTTACTCATGTCTAGCTTAAATGTCAGCAGTTGCAGAATACTAGCAGAAATCGTAAGCTTCACCAGTAAAATCATTGCGTTCGTGTCACTTTATGTATATAGCCACGTGTGCTTACTTGTGCTGTGCTTGTCCTATGTGCTGTGTGTGTCACCGTGAACGTCTGACTGTAGTAACCTTAGTGCATTGATTGTGAAATCCTACATTGAGGATCATGCTATGGCAAACCAACTGAGTTTTCTGTGTATTTTGCCAAATGCTACTGAGTGTGTACATAATTATTTTCGTAGCTACGTTCAGATGTTAATTTTTTACCTTGTGTGAATCATTAGCCATGTTGTTTGTAGCTGGTGTTGTATTTTTATGCATCATACTTTGCATTGTGATTACCCTCCCCTCCACATAGGTACTATTCATAGCTTTGTTAAAAGCTGAGCCCAGATAAGCTTAGGTTTTTATGTTGTTGTAAATTGTCGCATTTTGTTTTTATTCTGTTACTTAGTAGTTATATTTGTCTCAGCCATTTTACAGACTTTAGGTTAAATTTGTTGCGCATTTTCTGTGCCTCTTTTTGCAGCACGAGGCTTTTCGTTATTTCTGTATGCCATAACGCTTCCATTAAATGTCCGATCTGGCAAGAATGCCATCTCTTCAAGGACGTTTATAACACATCAGCTTGATGAAAATGAGTGCCAACATCCTCTAGTCCAGAGAATGCAAAAGAATGCTGTGGTTGCTTTTGGTGGAAGCTTTTGTGGTATGCATATAGTGTCAAACGTTACTGCATTGTTAACTTACTTACATATATGTATTGGATATTTACTTTTAGCAACATTTGCGTCATATCGTGGTGCAACTTTTATTAGTTCATCATATCCTCAGTTATGAAGCGAAAACCTTTGGATTTTTGTCTAAAATTTGGTACTGTTATTTTGAAGTGGTTACTGTCTATTTACCGTACGTGAGAGCTGATCTTAGATTGCATAAACGCGTGGAAAATTTCATAACATACCATACCCAAGACCATGAGCAGACATCTTTTATATTTTCTGTTCTGTCATATTATCCACCAATTACGTTTTTGCATGTAGTTTGTAGTTTTTTTCTGTTTTTACGTCTTCATTTGACGACCACATTTTTGTTATGCACAATGTTGTTGCTTTTAGTTGTATACTGGTTGGTTCATTAATCAATACTTGGTGTGCATAATATGACTGGTGGCAATGTCTGTTTCTTTTGTATCGAATGTAGCATGTTCAGAGCATTGCATTTGTTTTGTGGTTTCATTTCACAATTATGTAAAACTTTCATATGTGTGCGTGTAATTGTTGCGGACATAATTGTTGCTTGTTGGTAAATGTTGGCTTAGCCATCGGACTGATTGTGTTATTATAACATGCACTTTTTGTATCCTGTTACAGTGTACCATGTCTGAATCAGTTGCACGAATGCTTTTTTATATTTCGCAAAATTTTGCTTGCTTTTTGTTGTAGCAACTGGCAAATGTGAGTTTTGAGTTTCTTTTGTATACCTCAATTTTTGTCATTGTCATGTTGTTTTAGGATCGGACATGATAAAATTTTGACGAGTGTTTGACTACTTTAGATTGTCTATTAATAGGCTGTAACAGAATTTCGCTGCAGCTGTGGCCAATATCTGGCTGTCTTTTTTTACAAATGAGGCTAAAATCTGACTCCAGTCGTACTTTGCCTCTGATTTTAGACTTGTGCCAGATTTGTGGAAATTGTTTCATTGTGACATATTGCCGTTAGACTAGTTTCTAGTTATATTTTGTGGCACCTATTTTGCATCATGCAACATGATGACGTTGATTAGAGCTTACAACTGAAATGTTAGAAACTTTGTTCGTAACTGTGTCTGTTGTCTCCAGATGTCAGCAAATGACTGCTTGTCATCGGCCTGATTATCGTAGAGATCCACAGATAAATTAAAGGTCATATTTCTAGGCTCTAATGGTAAACTAGCAAGTGCAGCTCCAGGCGAGTTTACCTCCACAAATCCGACCAAATCTGATTCCGAGAGGATTCAGAACTACGTTATAGCCCTACTAATTAATCGTAAGCCTTTTGTGCACTGTCCAGCTCTAGCATGCACTTTCTCTACGCCAGTTATCACTGAATGCAGTACTATCATTGTAGTGTGCTGCTGTTACAATTGCTTATTTTTTCACCTTTGCACAGAGAATATATTAATAAGTTGGACAATATAAGTTTCAAGTTTTTTTTGCCACTGTCTTGTAATGTGAAGCGGTGGCAGAGGCATGACAAATTTTCTGCTAACAGGCCATACTTAGAGATTTGCAGTTAAACTTAAGTGTCCAAAACCTTTGGAATTTTCAAATAGGCTGTTTTTGCAAGTGTCGCTAACAGTCTGACATCACAGAATATTTCTTATGAATCAATATGTGTTTGACACTTTTTAGAAATTAATCATATTCAGCTTAATGTAACTTCCGGTGAAAATGCGGGGAAAAAAACTTTGTTCCTTAGACAAAAAAATATGAGAGCCAGTCAGAGAATCTGTCAGAAGATGCTCAAAGTATATAAATGAAATATATTACTGTCATTGGCATCATGGCTTGTCAGAATATTCTTTTGCCAAAAATGCAAAATTTTGTACAGAATATCCCCATTTTTGGGAATTTACGTGCAAAATTGAAATTCTGAGCACCTGTAATCTCGTCTTTCAGAAATTTGCAGGTATCTGTCAAAAAATTACAACTTCTTGCCTCCTTACATTACTAAGCCATGATGTCACCAATACTGTACTGCTTATCTATCTATTTATGCACTGCCTGATATGTGTAAGCCATCACAGACTATTTTCATAATTTAGCCAGTGAAGCACCGGACTGCTTTATTGTACTTCAGTTGCACAGAACATATTAAAGTATTGGTATTGCCAATATTTATTACAGGAATTTGCGTGTTGCGTTATGACTGCTATACTACTATACAGCACAGTTGTAGTAAACACTAGACTTTGTCAAAAAACATTAAAAACGTGGTCTTTGTTTCTTAAAAAGACAAAATTTGAAGAGAAATGCTACCCTTTCTTTATCAGGACATAGACTAAATTCACTGTTTCAGAATACATTTTTGTTCATATACTTTATCGGTAACACTACTTTTTGTATATCACTATCTTAAACAGAAGTAATTTGAATTACTGTTACTTACTCTATCACTCAACATTTACAAAAACTTTTAAAATTATGTAAAAATAAGGGGAAAATGTTAAAAACCTTTTACTAAAAAAGTAAAAAAAAGAAACTAATGTTCATAGATGTATAAATTGCAATTGAGACAAACACAAATACTGGCTAAATGTGACAGAAGCACAAGAATGAACAGATTATTTACCCAGTACGTAAGCTAACAATGCACTTTCTTAATGGCTTACAATATAATATACTGCCTCATACTGGCAGCACCATTGTGATACTCCATTTTATGCAACCAGAAGCATTTATCCCCCTCCTGCTTCTCCCCTCTTTCTACTCCCAACTTTCCTTTTTCTTGTCTCATCCCCCTTCTTTTTCCTAGGGTGCAGAATGTCCCTAGAAGATCTAGCTTGGGTATGGGTAATGCTGCAAGTTTCTTAAACACAGTCTAGGACTGGGGTCTCAAAACTCGCGGCCGCGGGCCGCATGCGGGCGCCATTTGCAGCCCACGACACATTATCTGAAATTCTAAAAATTTACGATAAAAATAAGTCGTTCTATTCATTTTACAGCATTTTTTCAGTAACCCAGCGAAACTACTAATTTTTTTCTCATTTGCGTTCTCTTTAGTGGAGCCGCATGCTGATGCTGGCAGCGACCAACGCTGGAGCTGGCAACTTGGACCATTTCTCATCTCTTCAGGTGGTAGGCCTAAGTGAAGTCCACGGCGGCTTAAAGATTATGCAGATGTCATTTCTGAATTTCTTGCAGAGTTCGACCGATGTTTTAGAGTTCAATAATCTTAAACCACAGTTTGCACTCTTTGCCACTCCGTTTGATGTTGACGCAGAAAGCGTTTCTGAAGAATTCCAGATGGAGGTATTGGATTTGAAGTGTGACAAGCAGAAGCAGAAGTACACGGATATGGGTGTTCCTGATTTCTACGTTTTTTTTTGTTCAGAGAAAAGTATCCAAAATTAGTCTCTGCAGCCTCCGAAATAGCCTAATGGCGATGTTTGCCTGTACGTACGTTTGTGAACAGTTCTTCTCACCAATGAAGTTAACAAAAAACAAATCTTCTTTGTGATCAAGACTCATTAGTAAACGTCTGAATGCAACATTGGAATTGGCTAAGACCCGTGATTTCAAGACTAACGTCAACTCTCTGGTTTCCGCCAAATCAGCGGTAAGAGTTAGTCGGAGACGGGAAAAAATCTGAAGTTCTAAACTACAGTGTATACTGCAAAAATAACTTCTGGCATTTGTAGGGGCCTATTAATTACTGCATTTTGTTGTCTCTAAAAACAATGCGGCCCACTGACTGAGTGATATCTTGCAGTGTGGCCCGCACCCCCAAATGAGTTTGAGACCCCTGGTCTAGGGGTAAGGCATACCTGCTGTCAATTTTGGACTTCCTGGCCCTAAAATTCACCTGGAAGCAGGACAGGAAGCTTGAAATACTTTGGGTCACAAAGTAAACAATCTTCATCATCAAAGGAATGAACCTGACTTACTTTTATAATACAGCATTTGTTCCTAATTTTTCATGACGTGGACACTGACCCCAATATGCAATGAATATTGCATAATGATTGATGAATACATGAATACAATCTATTCTACTTATCATTCAGCTTCAACCAAACTGTTAAGCCACATCTTTAGTCACAAATGCAAGCACATGATGAACATCGCACAGTAAGAAAAAATCACGTCACGTAATACAACAAAAATGCACGTCACTCGTCAGCATCCCAGCACCTTCAAAGAACTGTGGCATGCATTTGAACTAGACTTGGCAAATATTAAACAGAATGTGATTGACGGTCCAGTTCAGTATTCATCTAATGTCTTTAGAAGCCATGTGCCGCATAAGCAGTCCCGTGAACTTCTCTATTTTCTTCACATCTTGAGCGTGTTCTGTTCGGTACACGAGGCACTGCAAACAAAACAAACAACAATCCAGTTACACAGCAGTATGTGTACTGGTCTTTGACAGCAGGTAAGCCATTGAAAAGATGGCTTCTGAAAAAAATGAAAACTGTACTTCTGAAAGCTGCTTTTGTCCCAGCATTAATTACATGTATACATGTGTATATGGGGCGATGTAAAAACATGTCAGAAAATCTGCTGACCTAAAATGTTTTTTAAGCCACCAAAATCCCTTTAAAATTCAGGACATCAATGAAGAAATGTAGTTCACCCAGTAAATACTTGGAGTTGTTCCATCCCACAGATGTCATGTTTTTTTATCCACTGAGAGTTGTAGGTTTGCTGAAAGAGAACACTTTCTCCGAAGAGGGTGGTAAGTCTAAATCAGCTGCCGTCTGTGGACTGGAGATGCAGGTTTTTTAGAACACCCCTTAGCACAACCAAAAGTATACAAAAAGTAGTATTTATTAAAAACAGCTGGCATTTTAAACAGAAATACTGATAACACTAATGCTCGCAAAGCCAATATCTACTGTGACACCAGAACATCATGTTGTCTATCATTATTTCTGCCAAGATACGTTTTTGGATTTTGCAAAATTCTCATGGTTTTCAATACAAATCTGCTTACTTCAGTACATTTCAAGGCAAGTTTCAAATACTGGGGCCCTGCCGACTAAAGGCGATGTCAGACGAATGACAAATTTGGCCGACTTTTGTGGGTGTGGTTGAGTTGCCCGACAAAATCGGTGAACCATGCCAATAGTTTTGTCTGCTACTTCATACGTCATCAGCTAGCACAACAGTCGAATGCAGATCACAAAACTAGAAATTTGGGGCAAAGCCCAACGTGAGTCCGCCCGGCGCCCTAAGTCCGATTGGGGGAAATTGAAAGCAGGGGAGGTAAAGAGGGGGGAGAATTTCCCTGGCATCAAAGTCACGTGGCCCGAACTCAAATGCATTGGTATACGCCGAACGCGCTTTGTCGACTTAGGGTAGGTCAACATTAACGCTTATAACTTTGTTCGTAGTGGACAGAATTTAACAAAATTTGTTTTGTTCAATGCCGAAAGGATCGCTCTCGTCAACGCCGTTTAGATTTTGACGCTGTCTTCATCGGCTCCAGAGATATTTGCGCTCAAACTCGAAAGTTGTCGTAAATCGCACCGATTATTGAACGCTTTTTGCCCTCCCAAATTTTAAGGGGGTGGTGCCCCCAAAATTTGTACTTGCGTTAACACCCCAACTCAGAGCCGCGTCAAATGCCAAAGTTTCGTCGGGCTACACCCTCTAACCCCGAAGTTATAAGCGCCAATTTATTACATTTTAAGCCAATTTTTGACCCCCTTTGAAAAAAAGTTGTAAGGGGGGCCCCCGTTCCCGGTGGGAGGTACGCTAGTAAGACTTGGTCATTCTCTAGCGCGTGTAAAAATTTGGGGGCGCAGCACCCCCTAGGGGCCGAAATATGATCTTCCGAAAAATGCGACTTAGGGTAGGTCAACATTAACG
>Ga0056128_1006141_pt1 | contig 15164 bp, 6 predicted proteins | sample WorMetLIZISLAND2_FD_71113 | JGI IMG/M metagenome (GOLD analysis project Ga0056128, IMG submission 71113) | Marine gutless worms symbiont microbial communities from Max Planck institute for Marine Microbiology, Germany - Olavius geniculatus... ...
TCGATCGTAGTTATCGTATTTAACGCAACTTTTGTACCATTTTGCAAGCAGTTAATTGAAGAATGTGATACTATAAAACGATTTTACCGTATAGCAGTGTCTTCAAAACGCACGAGGAGATCCAGAAACCGGACCTAAGTGTATTACCCTGGTAGGCAAGTTGACATTGTTTTAATAGAAGCTGGGTCTCTATTGCAAGCCAGGGGTGTAAGTCAAAGTTCTAATAGAAGCTAGGGGCTTCTATTAGTAGTTTTACAGTAGGTTTTGAAAGTCTTTGAAAGGGTCTTGAATTTTTTTTCACCCAAAACCAAGCCCATCCTGTAAGTATTACTTTGGATATATAATCGATGGAACAGGAAGGTCTCGACATGCTGCCTGAAGACTGAGTGATGCTGTAGCTGTGATTTCATGTATTATTCACATTGTTTTTTTGTACGTGTTTACTACATGGTTCTGTTTATTGATTATGTGCGATATTGTGAAAAATATTGAATCTTGTTTTATCCGTGCTGTAGGTTCTTCGTGATGTTCATGGCTGCATCGAAAAGGTCAGTTCATTGACAAGTTTTGTCTGATACTATGCATAAAATAGCAAGCTGTGCCTCAAATCATTTCGAATTTAATAATGATGATGATAGTAATAATAATATCAATAACACCTCTCCTCTACAGTCTGCACTGTCTTCACGTTGCACAGCATTTTTACAGACTAACTGTCTAGTGATGTGAATGAATTCTGCTGTAGTGTGCAACACTATATTTTTCTTGTATCTTATTTGAATCAGGATCTCTACTTGCAAGCCACATTTGATGTTTGTTATATCTGTTGAAGAACGCACTTGTGTGTCAGTGTATCTTTTGTATTGTAGGTTACTTAGAATTGTGCACAGGGTCAGCAGGGCATAAGGAGATGGTTGTTAAAAGGTTTTTCTTCTGTTTGCTGTTAGGAGATAAGCCATAAACTGACTGTGCGGCATATTGCAGCGAGTTAAGACTGAATTGTATTAAATTTTTAAGAGTTATGGCTCAAGAACCAGTCCCTGATATGACTTTAGTTTTTGGTGCAATCCAAGTCAGGATCTGAATTTTGGGTTCCTGAGTTTTACTTATGCAGAATGTAGATACTTTTTAATGTAATTGATCCAGGATTTTTTAAAACAAGTTTTTGAAGTGGTGGGTCAGGGCCTAATGAACAGTTAGATTAGTTGTAATGGCTTGATGGTAGCACTGTTGCTTATGGATGTTGGAGATCTCTGATCGCTTGTTGTTTTGTTTTGCAGATACAGTTTAAAATAATTGATCTTGGCATGGGACGTCGTCTTGTGTCGGACAAAGTGGTGAGTGATGACATTGTGGGGACAAACGGCTACCACGCTCCGGAGGTTCTGTTTGATGACAGCTATGACATTCGTGCTGACATTTTCATGCTGGGCATCACCTTCTGCGTTATGGTAGGCACAACAACAGCATGTCTGATAGTAATTTCATCATCTTTTTCAAATTACTGAACTGAATGTTATGACATAGGATCCGTGTTGTGGATCTTTTTGAGTCAATTCTTCAGTGCTCTGTGTGCATCTTATGAGACCTCAATGATCAATTTTCAGATGAAAAGTGAACTTTTAACACTGCAGTTTGGATGGTGCATTATGCTTGAAAGTGTAATGTGATGTGGCATTTCCTTAATCCATCCATTGGGGAGGGCAAACATTCTCACTTATGCTGTTCAGTCAATTACCAATTAATCAATCCAAAAATAATCACGAAAATGGCCACTGGTTTACAGAATATCAAGCATGAATCCTTGTCTTTGAAGAAACCTCAATCAGTGACAAAGTGCTGGCAGAAATGGTAATGCATTTTAAAAGATGTCGTGCTAGCTGTTTGATTGTTGAGTGTCTAGCTTGCTGGCTTATCACATTTCTCACAATTATGTCTGCAGTTGCTTCCATCGTCAAGTCTGCGTCAAGCACCACTGCAAGCCTTGCTAAAGAGGATACATGATGCCAAGGAGCAGAAAACATTTGGCCGTAACCTCTTCACATCTGTCATTGAACATTCGATCTTGTCTGGTGCTGGTGGTGATATCTCAACGTCTATACGTAACATGCTGTGGTAAATGTATTGGTATTGTTTTGTGTTACATTTATCACAGGCAAATTACAGCGACTGCTTGATATTTGTTTTACTGGCCCCCTTTCTGGAATTACCAGTACTCGAAATTGAATTGGTCTTTAACAGTTAACTTATGGGATATGTGTTGGCACTTCAGAATTACAGTTGATATTTGTAGTCTGTACTTCACTGTTATCAGATAAGCAGATTATTGTTGGAAGTCATGCAAAGTTTTTTTTGAAAAGGGCCAGGGAATGGCGACAGGCTAATGGCGCCCTGCACTCTCTTTCTCTTATTTCTGGGGAGTTGGGGTGACTGCCTCAATTTTCTCTGGGAATCCCACACCCACAGATGTTGTTGGTTGGATGATACTGTAATCGATGTGTTTCACCGAGCCTGGTCATAAGTGGACATTGGAGTATCAGGTGCTGTGCAGTTGCAGTGCCCAAGGTGTGAATTTGTGACTCAGATGTCCAGTAGTGACATGCTTCAGTCATTTGTTCAGTGATCTGATGCTTTTTGTTCTCATAAAGCCGCCATCTTGTGGTGAACCCATCTGTGTTAAATTGGCTATAGTGGTATACATAGCCATTTATATTCCAGTTCTAATGTGCTCTTGTCGCTGTCAGCTTACTGTGTTACAGGTTTTTTTAGGACAAGAAGGATGACAGATAAAAGTGTTATGAGCCTACCCCAGACAATAGCATTTAACCCTTTGGATAATGATTTCCGATAAGTGGATTTTTTATCATTATCCAGAACCTGAACTAGTGACAGTTCTTAATGATAATGTGTGCATGTGTGTAGTACAATGCTAGAGAGGCTTGATCGCCGCAGCGTAACACTGCTAGACGTGGTGAACTTGTGCAATCGTCAGGCAGCGCTGCTGAAGGAAAGTTACGATGCAGTCAACCATGTTGTTCCTCCAGCTACATCTCATGTACTGTTTACAAGTTATTCCGTGTAGCTGTGAAATGTGGTTTAATTACTACATCATCCGAGAAGCGATGGATGATATAATGGGATAAATTGATGTGGTGTGATTTTATCTCATCATTTATGTTATAATAAGATTACTGTCTTTAGCAGTCTTTGAACGACGTGAATTTTCACCAGATTAATGCGCAGCTATGCTGATGCCTGATAGTCATGTGTTGGGAGTCTAAGAATATGTTATTTTCTTAACCCTTGTTTATGCTTCTGCTATATCTGCAGCTTTTTACGCACGAAAGCTAGCATAGTGCATATTAGCTATGGTATTTCTGTTCTGGTGTCACATCCTTGTACCGTTTCAAGACAGGTGAGATAGAGACTTTGGGTTTTGACCATATGATAGCCTATATTCTCTAGTATTTAGTGATCAAATTTCATGCCGCTGGTGAAGGGGGTCCTCTGAACGCGGGGGCGAAAGAGGGGCAACCCTCCTAAAAAGACGTTATTCTACCGCTATTGCATTCGCAAGGTGGCGCTACGCAGCTAACTCTGTATGCTATGGCCGATGTATACGTATACATGGCAGTAAATAAAATGTCGAACTTGATCGATTTCAAGCATCTGCAAACTGTTCTATTATCTGTATCCTACTCTAGAATTAAGACTTTCTCCTCAATCGCCGGTAGATATTACGATGACAAAATTATAAATGTTAAGACATCCAAATTTTGCTGTACCTGAAACAAATGATCGCTAGAAAGACATTGTTTTGCAACTATTGGCTTGCCTAGTGTAGTGTGAAAATGGTTGCAGGTAGGCACAGACATGCTGCTTATCACAACAAGCACTGACGACGAGCTTCTTACATATGTCAACATCGATGACCTTGAACCCTAAAAATTTTGATTTTAAGTGAGTTTTTGGCTGCAGAAGAGTGAATTACGACGAAATGGATGGAGATAGACCAAGATAACCTGCGAATAGGAACTGCCATAGGCTGTTGCATGTTTCATGAGCATTAGCTCAGATTTCTTGTTGAAAGTGTTGTAACTATTCTGACAAATCTCAGTTGATCAGGAAGTTGGTCTGACACGTGTTGACCAGCATAAAAAGTAACTGTCTCTCCTGAGTACATACAGGATTGTGGGTTTGCGTGTGCATCAGTAGATTTTTACTAAACTTGTTTTAATGTAAGTAGTGCGTCTAGAGACAGAGCCGAACTGTTTAAGTTTTTGTGGGTGAAATGATCAAATGATCCAGTGTGAGATGTTGTATTGCTGTGGCCTGTTTACTGTTGCAGGTGGATTCTGGCATTGACAGTATGGGTGACGGCATGGCAAGCCAGAGAACATTGAACAAGGTATTGCTACTAGCTTGTTATGTGTCGTTACGTGCAGTGCCTTTATTTACATCAGAGGAGTTATTGTGTTGCAGTTAATACGTCGTGCTGTTATTGCAGTGATTTGCTATTGTGTTCAGCACATATTGCATCATGTTGTAACTAAGGGCACTGACTGATCACACATCTATGGATAATGTCAAAATTTGTTGTTTATGTTATATCGACCCGCTTTATTCTAACTCACTTGACATTTGAGATGTATGGTGCATAGTCATATAAATGCACATACCAGTGACTCTAATATGCAGTTGCAATGGCCCTTCACAATTCACAGCCGGTTTGGCTGTGAATTGTGACTCCTCTGTTTTGTTATCAGTTATTTGATATTTAGAGACTAAGTGATTGTGACTAATTACAGAAATATCGTTGCTTATCATTCGCTTTGACTTTTCATTATTTCATTGCTAATCGTCTGTTTTGAGTTGTGTGAAATTGGCTCCTGCAGGTCCATGTTAACAGTAAATCATTTTGTGGCTGGATAGCATAAAAGGTAGCTTATATGAGGTAGATAATCCAGATTTGTAGTACTGGATTATTGGTTAGATGATGCACGTGAATATTTTATTTGTTAATGTTACATAATGTCGAATATTTTTCTGAGTGTTTGTAGTTTGATTTTCTGCCATTAACTTTCTGTTGTCAATGCCTAGGCATGTGGTTGCAGGAAACACATTTCCTTAGTGACCTATGGATGTAAATCTCCATTCACTCACTCGTTAATAAATCTTAATATGTCACAGTTGTTGTCTTTTGTGTGTAATATTTCTCTGAAGCTCAAGCTAGTATGCAGCAGTGCAGCCAGTATATTTTCCCTTGTTAGACTACGTGAGATGCATACGTTGTTGAGCTGAACTGGGTTAGTTGGATGTGCTGTGTGGTGTGTGAATAGATTGTGATGATGGAAAGCCACGTTCTTCAAGAGACATCTCCGCGACGTGTGCATTCGTGTAAGAAGCGTACGCCGGCACATGTCGTTCATCCTTCAAGTCCTTCAGCCAGTAGTGACGAAAGTCTCAGTCCTACGCCAGTAAAGTCACCGACGCCGGCACGCACTCGCTGGAAGACGAGTCCTCGCCGTCGACGCACCACCTTCCGTCGCATCAGCATCTCAACGACAAGCTCCGAAGACACTAGTAATACCATCACACCACGGAAGCCCCCAGCCCGGCGCTGTCTGACGATGACAAAACCTACTACAGCGCCATCAAATGAGCGACAGACACGACAGTCGGCTGCGGCCAAACGTTTGCTGTGTGATAAAGACAGTAGCAGTGATGTTGGTACTAAGCCTGTGCCGGCAAAGCGCGTTCTGCGCAGCAGCAGCTCATATCAACGTTAACTCATCTCATATGATTGCCTTACTCCTGTTGTGACGTGTGCTGATTTCTATCGTACTGTTGCAATGTGGAGTTTTGTGTTTGTATTTAGGGGTGTGCAGAAAGCTGAAAGTTGGTTTGGTTTTTGGTTTCGAATAAATGAACCACGCAGAATTTTCATTTCTGTTTAGTCAGCTTTCTAGAGCATTTGCTTGCCGACTGCATTTTCAAAGCAAAAAGACCCAGTCGGCTGTCAGTGAGAATTGCAATCAGGAAGTGAAGTGCACACATGTTTAAGGTGGAAAGCCAGTGGGCATCTATTAAATTTCATATGACTTAGCCTTGCATGAACTTAATAATTATGTTGAGTCATTTCCATGGGGTACTTTTCTGGCTGACTGTTGTTTGGCAATCGGCAGTAATGCTGTTCCTAGCAGAAACTTTAAAAAACAATACCGATTTATGTCCGTTGCAAACCAATGCCAAAGTTCTTCAACGAGAGGCATTGTAACACTGTTCTAAACTAAAAACTATAAATTTGAGAAGTGAGGTGGAACCAAATTTTTGCACACCCTTATTTATTTGTATTATCTTGCTTTTGCTGTTATAATTCAAGTTTTTCTACAGGAAGCGTAATCTAAACAAGTGTGCATTATTGTCCATAATACTTTGTGTTTGTTTCGCACATATGCTAACTACAACTGCCTGTTTGGATAATTTCTTGCTGTCCCCACTCCCAGTTATGTATCACTTATGACACTAGAAATAACAGACACGTTAGTCGGTTTTTTTTAGCAATTCACACTTTTAGTAAAGTCGATCGATTTTTGTGTGGTTCTGGATTAAATAGTTGTGTTTTCTTGAGCAAATTGTTAATGAGGCCTCGTGTCTCACTTTTGTCTGTAATTGAAATGTCTGGAAACGTTGACACATTTGCTTTTTTATCATAGTTTTAGTCACATTGTGTTGTTCTTGTGGTTGAGTTGTGATATTTGCTAGTTCGTGCTGTTTTATCGTTTTTGGATTTTGGCACATATTTAGAAGTAATTTAAAGAATATGCCTTTAGTATGTGTTGGATGAAAGTAGGGAGTGGTTGTGCATTGGTATCTGTCTAATGCTAAGTGTATGTGTATGTGTGAGTTACTGCTGATAGAAATTGCAGCACAGTTTTTCACTGTGTACCATCAGTAATTTTATGGATGTTTTTATATTGTCTTGTAGGTCTTCAGTTTTTGGCTGTGTTGGGTATTTAACACAAGTGTAGTGGCAGTGAGTGGACTTAACGTGCGCTGTTTGATAGCAACGACTGTTTTTATTTCGTTGTAGATGTTGCATTCTGCACTGTGCGTAGTCTGCTCATGTTGTGGCTGTCCAATATGGTTTGCACAAACACAAACATAAAATGTAAACGGTCTCCAGTGGACAGCATTCTGAGATTAATGACTGTCTGGAAGGTAACAGGGAAGATTATTGGAACTGTGATTATTGTTACATATGCACGCCCATAATACAATTCTTACAATTTTAGACTTAGGTCGATTTTGTGGGTTTTTTCGGTAACGGTTAAACTTTGTGTGCCATTATTGTAAAGGTTAAACTCTGTTTCATCACTATATGTGTGTGCGCATTGCCTCGAAAGGTCGTCCCCAAAACGACCTATACTGTGTTGGGTGGGGCATTAAACCCTACTCACGCACTGTCAAAATAATGTCATTCAGTGGCTTTCTTATTTCGCCATCATCTACTAGCTATCCAGTAGTTAGATCCTAGGCATTTTGCTCCACTGTCCATTGTGTTAGGTTATATAAAAACACTTGGTAAAACACAGATCTTACCTCAAGATCATTATTGGAGCTTGTTGCAACATGACCTGTATGCTTGTCGCACTTTTTAACTAAAATGCTGCCTGTGACATTGCGTTGATACAGTTTGCATTAGTAACATGTGCAATTGTCAGTGGTTGCAGTGCTTATATTTGATATGACAATTCTGTCTTCTGGTTACAAGATTTGATGCATATTGACCATTTGCCGCATAACATAGCTACATTTGCCATGGATACTTAAGCGTCAGTCTGTCCATCTGTTGGTTAGTGACTTGTGACATCTGCTTTCACGTCATTGAGAAGCAGCGTCTTTCTTGGTGTGTTATTGGGAATATAACCTGAGTTAATTGTTTGTCATTATATGTAATAAATGTGGCCATTGTGATTTTAGCACAAAAGTAAGTGCTGCTGCTATGTGATGTCTGAGGCAAATATAATGTTTATTTTTTGTCTGTTTGATGTTTTGCAGCAAGAAGTTCTGCACATTACAAGTAGGCTTATGGAAATGGCTAAATGTTATGATTTACTTGTAAACTGTAGACATAGATAGCACACATGCTATCATGTGATGCTGTATCTATCTTCTGTAAAGCTGTTTTTGCTGTGAAAATATGACCACTGGCGCTGATTGAATTGCTTCTTAATCTTTCATGTGGCTTCAAAAGCCAGTTCATTCCATGTTTTTAATTGTCTGTGTACAGTGCAAATGCCTTTAAGGTAAATGAGTTCACTTAGTGTTTCAGTATTAATGATTGTATTGTACCAAGACAGTGAGCACAGGTTTTATTGCCTTGTCTGTGTTTTATGACTTGTGTTTTTCTACTGTAGGCCTATTTCTGGGTACTACTTCCGGGAAAAAATTTACGGTTGTCAGTCTTGCAGTTTGGAGAATTATGTGCGGAGAAGTTGTTAGCTAATATTTTAGCAGGAAAAGTTTTGGGATGTGATGCAGTCGATTAGATTTTGGCATATATCTGGATATTTCTTGCTGCACACGTAAAGACTAGCGTGGCCCTCTGTCTTGATACTACTATTTTCTATAATTTTGCATAATACTCAATTTATTCAGATTGTAATTGTCGTTTCTTAGTTAATTACATTTGTTTGTTAAAAACCTATGCTGAACTACTTTTGCTGGTGCACATGACTAACTGCATCCAAAACTTGTGTATTGTTACCAAATTAAGCTGTTTCATACACACGTACCTTAGTACAGGTTTATTAAGAACTGTTTCTGGGACAGGAACCTTAGTTTTTACACCATTGGTACGGTAGTGTTTGTTGCTGGCATTCTGTTTCGTTGTTGCTACATCGATTTGACAGTTTCATCAATTTGCATTTCTTTGTGTTTCATTCTTTACTGATTTGTCATTTGTATTGCATTGTTGTGAAAAAAGCCACATGAAAAGTCACTATTTGGTGTTTTGTTCATATACAGGGTAGGCCAAAAAATGGCACAATGTTTTTATACACCAATAACTTTATTAGATGTTAACCAATTTTCAAAATTCTTTTACTGTTGGAATTGGAAGAAAATTTGTAGTAACACTATCAATAAAGATTGCACCACACCTTAAGTGTGTCACCAGTGAAATGTCAGTGTCTTAAAAGCAACAATTGAAAACAAGACTATATCTGTAGCAATGCATTGTAAGAAATTAACATCAGGAAACAACCTGTTTCAGTTATTGCCCCTGTCCTCCAATAAGTGCAGGATATTTGGGGGCCACATGTCGGGCTCGATCAGCGTTGATCACGCAATAGGTCAGTGTCATCGCTGGCTCGAGTGCGATGTCTGATATTTCACAAGGTAGTGTAGCAACACATGAGGTGTGGTGGGATTTTTAGTGATAATAGGGTCATCCCAAAACTTTCCTGCCTCGACATATTAGAGATTAACATTTTCTACAATCTATACATCAGTGAAACGTACATCCTTTACGAACTTTAATGAGTCGGTTGCAGATATGACGTCATTGTAATTTATGACGTCATACAGCTCTAAACCGAAACAATTTGGAGTGCTAACGCAAACAGCATAGAATTAGGCTCACTGTTGCATGACAATTTTCCAGTCTGTAGCTAGGTTTACCAAAGTGGAGCCCCGTGGCATCTGATTTTGTGAAAACCCTAACAAATACGTTTGTGAATTTCTCATTTGCATATGTGAATATACAATAGCCTACATTTGCGCTAGCTGCAAATAAGAGCATTTGAGTCAATTACGACTTCACACAAATACAAGGGCCATTTATTTAGTTTTGAGCCTCAATATATTGGGCCAAAAAATTTTAATGTCTATATATCAGTAAAAGGTACCTACCTTGCGTATTCGTGTGAGCATATTGTGGAGGTGACGTCGTTGTAATTTTATGACGTCATAGAGCATTAAGCTGAAACGATTTGGTGCACTAACATAAGCAGCATTTGAATCAGGCTGATTGTTTCATGAAACTTTTTTCAGTCTGTAGCTGGATATACAATAGCCTACATTTGCGGTAGCCGCATATAAGAGCATTTGAGTCAGTTATGACTTCACACAAATACGAGGGGCATTTATATAGTTTTGAGCCTCAATATATTCGGCCAAAAGTTTTTAATGTCTGTATATCAGTAAAAGGTACATACCTTGCGTATTCGTGTGAGCATATTGTGGAAGTGATGTCATTGTAATTTATGACGTCATAGAGCATTAAGCTGAAATGATTTGGTGCACTAACACAAGCAGAATTTGAATCGGGCTGATTGTTGCATGAAACTTTTTCAGTCTGTAGCTGGATTTACCAAAGTGGGGTTCCTTGGCATCTGATTTTACGAAAGCACTGACATCTACATTTATGAATTTCTCATTTGGGTCTGTGAATATGCTATAGCATAACCTGTGGTAGCCGCAAATCAAAGCACTTTAGCCAAAACACAACGCAATGCCAGTATCTAATGGTGGTATCAGAAAAATTTTATTAAAAATTTAACTGTTAATTATATCAGTTGCATTATTGAAAGGCCAAGCAGAATTTGTGACTAGTAACATGGGCCCCTGATGGGCAGGGGGCTGGGAGGTGCCCGGGAGCAAGCCCTCCACAGTTTCCCCAAATTTCAGCACTGCAGTCCAGTCCAAAGTCTACAGTTAGGCCTACCCAGCTGGCTGTTCATGACTATGACTTTCTACACCAAGACCACTCTGCATACAGCAACGACATTACCCCTAGTGACATCTGTTTGGAAATCTGATTAATAATGGTATCCGCTATCCATGATGATGAATGACTCAAGCCTCTTTCGTTGACGCTGGAAATCGGTTCTATTTAATGCTTTGTGATGTCATAAATTACAATGACGTCATATCTGCAACCAACTCATTAGAATTCATAAAGGATGTACATTTCACTGATGTGTAGATTGTGGAAAATATTGTCTAAAATGTCGAGGCCGGAAACTTTTGGGATGACCTCGTATTGTTACTACAAATTTTCTGCTGATTCTGACAGTGAAAGAATGTTGAAAATCGGTTAATATTTGATGAAGTTATTGGCGTATAAGAATGTCATTTTTGGCCCACCCTGTACAACGCCAACAAGTACTTAGATTGGAGCCAGTCACCATGGCGCTTGGAGAGGGAAATTAGTCGTACACATTGCAGTTAGTAGTAATAACATGGGACAATTTCTATTTTCTAATGCTGTGTAACAAAGTAGTCATTGGAATGAAAACGTCCTTAGAGCACTGCTGAAGGTGTTGCTGATATTACATGAACACAACAGCCATTACACACACGTATATTATCAAACACTTTTTGCATATAATACATATAAACTTTTCTCAAACATTGTACATACAAATCATACATCATGCATTAAGGATAAACAGACAAAAAAATGTTAGGGTTGGCGCATCATTATTCTAATTCAGCTATGCCTATTAACTGACGGTTACCATGAATATCAAATAAGTTGCTTTGAACTTTGAACAAATCGAAAGCAGTTGATAAACATGCATAGTGGCTGGATAAACGTAAAGGTGTTATCGATGCAAAAAAAGATGTCAACATTGCAAGATACAAGCAGGCCTCCCACTCATCATGAAATTTGATTTGAAGTTTGTCCTCCATGTTCTAAATATTTTGCGAAATATAAAAAATAACCAGTCAGCATTGTGGTAAATGGCACAAAAGTGACAACATTGTTGAAAATGTGATTAAATATGCCGCCTTAACAAAGTTCTTATAATTGTCATATTTTGTTATTTCTAACATATTTTTTATGTACCTGATCCGGTAATCGAAAAATGTTCTAATAAATGAGCTAAATATTGAGGATTTTTTGGTGCTCTGGACAGTGGGAGGCCTGCATAAGAATGAAATCAACATTCAGCAAAACCAAGACACATCAGTTGAATGAAATCGACAAATCAACACTGTGGTTAACAGGACGCTAAACTTATATATCACATTGTCATTGGGCTACACGACAGCACTGAACACACAACAGGCCTCCACTTGTCCTAAAATTTTTAAAATTTGAAGATTTTATTTAAATACATGTATCATAAAATAAGCAGATTTGTCCTGAAAACTGCAAAATTGAACAAGTTATTCACCAAACAGCATTATGATGACAGATACGATATTCTGGTATCCCAGTAGATTTGCTTTACTTTCAGCCCTTTTCACTGCCTCCAGTTAAAGAAATATCATTTAGTAAGTTTTTAGCAGTTCATTTTTGTTGTTTTGTTGTAAGTTACTTACTGGAGAACTAATTGGAAACTGGCCTGAATTTTGAGGGTTTTAGGTATCCAGAGAAAATTTTTGATAGCCTAGCTTAGGAGGCCTGAGAAAACAAGTAATCTTCAGAGTATGCAGTTTAGTCGATCTGTTCATAACACTGTTACAGAACAATAGTGTTTATGCCATGACAAACATGTCGGATAAATTCCAACTACAGTCTACTAGTTTATAATAATATATACATTTTTACATTATAATAACATTACGATGTTCTTTCCATGTACCGTTGAATAGCCTACACTACATTGTCACACATTAAAGTTGCACTGCACAAATTGCTAACGCTGTCATTTCTGCATTTCGAACTTGTGATAGGCCTATTTACATTGCGCAGTGCAATAATATTTTAGGTGTATAAACAAAACAATCGTAATCCGAAATCCGATTGCTTCACTGATTTGCGGCTATGAAAATACCCTACTGCAAAAACCGGTATCTTCAAAACAGTGCAACAGTTTCGCACGAAATTTTCAGCAGTTATTAACGAGGAAATTTGCCACAGAGAGAACAAGTTTGGTGCAATATTACAAATGTTTGCGTAAATGGTACGACTTTTCGTCAATGCATTACCGGTATTTTCAAGTGAACACGCTTTTGCCACTTTAGTATTTAAGTAAACCTGATATTTGTCAAACTTAAAACTGCAAAACAACCGAGTACGAATACGGTCGTTTTTTTCTACACAACTGATTCAACGACAGATAAATCAGTCGCTTGTCAGGTTTCTGAACGCATGTTTGCATAGGCCTAACAGCACGATTCTATGGCGAAGATACCAACTGCTGATAGAAACGAAACTACCACATGTGAAGGACTAATGACTTAAACCAAAGTTCAAACATAATTCTACATATTTGACCTGCAGTGAACAGAACTTAAAGCACCATTAATCTGTCACCGGACTTCGTGTCACCAGCATGCAGAATCAGTTACGAAAAAATTCTACGAAAAATGCTGGGGAATTTAAAAACTTTTTGGCCAGAGATACTAAATCAATATACCATCTCTATTCATCTTGATTTATGAGGTTTCCGTCGGCACGCGACGGTGTTGAATGCAGACAGAAACTCCACGGCGCGGACAGCGCACGTAGCCGGTGCCCCATTATAGGATCGCCACCAGAAAAGTCTCCCCTCGGCCGACAGTTTACCGGCAAAAATCCGCCCCGCCCGGCAGCCGGAAACTTTTTATGGGGCTGGCAATATTTTAATAAGGGGAGATATCAATTCCGTGATTATCTTTCCCCTGGCGGATTTTTCATGGGGAAACATTTCAGTGTGACACCGGCGCGCGTGTGGCAGGTGTAGTAGTGATCGATCAGTCTACATACATGGAAGGGGAAGGCAACGTTGAAACCGCGCGCCGATGAGATATACTAGACCCAAGGCCTACAGTAACAGCTGTTCAGCCGTAAACCCACATCAGCTAAGTTCTCTCTCAGCTCCATGACCATAGCCAAACACCGGAAGACGTATACCAAACAGTCGACCAGGGCTAGAAAAAATCTTTTTGTTTCATGGAAAAATTTTTTTTTGTTTTTTTTTTGGTTTTAAGGCTTTATTACGTTTTTAGGGAAAAAGACCAAACACAAAATTACGACCCAGAAAGAATATCTTTACACTATTCTCCCTGACACATTTTTTCTATAAATTACAGCAGGTTGCATTAATCAAATAAATAAACTTTATTATACAAATTGCACAGCTGAAAGCATATGTAAAGAATATTAAAAATGAAAAATTTCTACTTTTGAGGTTTTTAGGCTCTTCATAAAACCTAATAATCAGGTTTATCTCAGAACTAATTTCTAGCCTTGTAGTGTCGACAGTTCGTAAAATGCAAAACTGGAATTCATAACTATAATAATTATAATATATTAATAATACACAACATATTAAAGGACACAATAAAGTCAATTAACAACGAATCGAATAACACGTCGGTTTCGTCCAATAACGGGAACCATGTTACACGCAAAACAAGTCTGTTCGATGACTTCTGTCGAGAAAAGAACTATTTAAACTGACGTCAGAAATTACACGCCTGCACGTCAGTATGCGTCACACTCAGGTGCGTATTCAAGGGTCTCCTTGTGCGTGCTCCTTCGACAGTTTGGGTGACTTGACAGCTCATGTTAATGTAACGTGACCTTGAAGTATTTTTGCAACATAACACCATGTAAAACGAGATTCATTTACTATTTTTATTACTATTATCTGAAAGTGAAAAAAATCTGTAAAAAGAAGAATTAAGCTCAAGCATTAGATAAAGCTAGTCTGTCAAGTTTAACTCTAAATATTTCTACACCGTGTCCCAAAAAAACATCCCAGACATTTTCAACTGTATCTTGAAAACCAATTAACAATTTTTAATAATTTTTGGCACAAATATTCCTGACAAAACTTGCCATCAAATGACCGTTCAGTTTTTCACCTCACCCAATGTATGCTTCTGCACTACCTAGGGAAAGCAGATCCACCGAAATATGCATTAAAATAAACAGAAAACCTGAAAAAAACATCCCCAACATTATCGATCGTACCTCGAATAAAAATTAGCAGATTTTAATAATAATTGGCAGAAATATTAACGACACAACTGGTTATGAAATAAGTGTTTTAGTTTTTACCTCACCCAACGTCTGCTTTTGCACTACGTGGGGAAAGCAAACCAGGCATAATACGTGTTAAAATGAATGGAAAAACGTCAATAAATTCTATCTGTCTTAATTTGTGGGCCCCAACAGCAGGTCTATTACAAGGTTTGACTGTCTTGCAGCAGTGTGTCTA
>Ga0056128_1006143_pt1 | contig 15163 bp, 11 predicted proteins | sample WorMetLIZISLAND2_FD_71113 | JGI IMG/M metagenome (GOLD analysis project Ga0056128, IMG submission 71113) | Marine gutless worms symbiont microbial communities from Max Planck institute for Marine Microbiology, Germany - Olavius geniculatus... ...
GTATAGCACCATGTAGTTAATCAAAAGATTTTTGCTGTTTTAGTGGACTGATATATCGTCACGTCGTCCTTACACTGAGTTTTAAACTGGTAAGTTTTTTACATTTATTCATATAAAGTCGCCAGTAAAAAATTTTCATGGTCGGGCCAAAGGGGGGGGGCATTGCACCGTGGCCCTCCCCCTAAATACGCCACTGACTCTCTCGGTCTGTTAATACCTGACAGCTTATTTTCAAGATGTAAATGTGCATTAAGAATAAAACCTTGAAACGATGTACAACTTAGTTATTACTTCGATTATGCGATGCAATGAGAAGTCCCGTAGACTGTTCAATAAAAACTGGCGACACCACCCGCACGGAGCATATACAGTTTTGAGTCTTGTCAGTCAGTTGAAAATTTATAACACAATCAATAACAAGTTTTTACCAAGAAGGTGTAAAATGCAACACTAGTAATATAAATAACTTGAGGCAAAAAACTCAATCAAGTAAACATAATTATCTGATCGAAATTTGGGTGGGCCACGTATTTTCTGTGATTTTCAATCTGTGGCGGATCGCAGTTTGCACATGAACGAATCTGTAGCGCGCACCGCTCCGGCGGCTAAGCATTGCTGCTGCTGCTGCAGCTGGTGCTGGTTTAGTGCGTGCGGTGGCCGCTAGCGGCGCTGTTTTCGCCCTAAGATGCTCTTGACGCCGTATTCGCTTTCGACGGGCCGATGTACGCGCGGCGACGGCAACCGTGTATATGTATACACAGCGTTCTCGCTTTCTGTCGCCACCGCATCGTGATAGATTTCTGTAAGCGCGCAGAGAGATCTGATCAGCACGTGATATTGTACACAGTGAACCGTGACGTCTCGAGTATGATCCGTACGTGGGGCTTCCGAGCGCGCCGACATCTAGCTAGCATGTAAGCCTAGACACGCTGGCTAGCAGGTGATTACGCGATTTCTTTTGTCCCATTAGCTGCTCCATAAACTTCAGTTTTTTTTCCTCGGAGAATACCACTGTAGAAGCAGCAACGCTAAATCTAAAGATATCATGCAGGCAGACAGCAGGCTGTTTCAGTCTTTCCTCCCTCGCCATAATGTAATGGGATGGACGCAGTGTGCAACTCGACAGGTAGTGCATTATCTGCACGGTAGTGAGCTGTCAGCGGCGTGCACTAATGTACAGCAGACAGGCTCGTCGTAATCAGCTGACAGATGCTTTTAGTCCTGCTGCTGCTGCTGCTGCTGCAATGCACTAGCTCGCATTAAATGGTACACAATATACAGTAGGACCCTATAGGCTACTGTAGGCTGTTATCCGATACGACGACGCAGCTTGTACGCCGACCGCCTGAGTTGCCACTTGCATGCCTTTAGGGAACGTGAGAATGCACTGTACCTGGTTTAATTTTAGTTCACGAGTATTTTTAGTAAGCGTACAGACTGTACGTACAGACTGCACGCTTACTAAAATACTCGTAAACTAAAATTAAACCGCGCCCAACACGCACTGGAACTGTTTTCACAACTTTCAGCTGCAGTCGTGCGCCATAAAGCAAACAACCGTGAGGTCTGTGGGATCTGAGCGTGGTCTAAGAACGACACCGTACTCTCTGGAGTGGTATAAGCTCGTACTGCGTACTCGCTTATCCACTCCAGCAGTGCGGTATCTGGTACATACTCATGTCTAGCCGACTATACGGGCTAGGTCTACCGACTTCGGTATTTTTTATCGGAAGTTGTTTTTGTGCCCTCGAAATTATTAACTGTCAGTCTCGACCCTGCCGTTATCTTCCCGAGAGGCCCACGTACGGTTACCTCCCCAGTCGCATAGCATCCCCATTTTTCCATTTCTGCTGGCTAAATGTGGACGGGGCCGTTTTAACCGACAGTGTTCGACATCGATGCTTTACGTCATTTTTGAAGGTCACGGCCACTGGCAATGTTTAGTGCCAGGGAGGCCGTGGGTCGCCGAGACATTCGTCAGAGGGAGGTATTTTCTGGAAGCTCAATGTCTGCCGAAAATTAAGATGGTGCCATATTGGTGCGTCAGGCCGGTAAGGCGAAGCCACTTCTAAAATGGGAAGGCTAGAGCCCCAGGTGTCACTATGACATACGATGTAACAGTGGCGTAGCCAGAAATTTCAATTGAGGGGTTGGTCTCCTTTTCCCTCCCCTCCCCTTTCCTTTTTTGTTCTTTCCCTTCCTGCCCCTCTCCCTTTTACCCCTCCCCTTTCTTCCCGTGCCCTCTCCTTTTCTCCTCCTTTCCTTTAGAAGTAGGACCCCTAAAATTCAGCCAGAGGGTCTGGGGGAGCGCTGTGAGCTCCCCCAGCAGGGTCCGGGGCGGAGCCCCAGCCGAAATCGGATTTGGTGCATTTTAGCTTTAAAAGGTGAGATCTGGTGGCAACAATTTTAATTATTTTCCCGAAAATAAACTGACCAAATTGGAAAATTTTGTGCAGTTTATACTTATGCTTGTGTTTTTTTTCTGGAGGATTAAGGGGGAGGGCTAGGCCCCCTGCTTTCCCCCCCTTGGCTACGCCACTGCGATGCGACGTACGTTTTATGATGTTTAGCCTATGCGGTCCAAGCTGCAAGTTCTGCAACGTCGCCTCGACGATGAAACATCGTTCGGTCGCTAGTCGGCAGGTAGCAGCACGAGGAACCGTCTGCTAAACGATGGAGTAGTTCTGTGTTGGCCAGACGGCCGGGGCACGTGTGACGGGAAGATGTGGATGCGTGATGTTCAAGAGACGTGATATTCCGCCCGTGCTGCTGCTGCTGCTGCTCATTGTTCTAGTGATGCTCACCCTGTCGCAGATACTCGTCGTTCACAACGGCCGATACGGGCGCAACATTCACAGCATACGACGGTACGTCATCTAGCAAAACAGTGGCGGATTCAAGGGGAGGGGTGCGCCCCCATTGACTGGATGCATCTTGAAACAAGTGAAAATTTTGCACGAAAATGCATTATTTTGGCATAAAATTCTCATAAATTTTCTTGGGAGGGAGGGAGCTTTGCCCCTCCTCAGATCCTAACCTCTGCCCCTCCGTCCTTCCCATTCCAAATTTCTGGATTCGCCACTGCAACTATTACCATTCCGTTCATATACCGGCTTTAGTATATATATCCAGTGCTGTGCGACCTATAGAGAGTCCACCTGCAGCTAGATCTCAACCCTTGACCTTATGACCGCAAAATCTAGTCAGGGCGTGTGAAGTTGGGAACTACAAATGCCATATTTCTGCTGTTGTCGTTTAAAACTGCTGGGCCATGCGCAGTTGCTGCTTTTGCGCCAGTATGAATCCGCTGCTGAGATGCCAACAGCTACATATATACCTTTGCAAGGAAGATTGGTCATCGTCGTCGTCAGTATGCAGTGATTTAACATAGAGATGGAAATGCAAGCACTTGAAGACTACGCACTGCAACTAAAAACTAAAATATATATTGGCATGCAGAGAAGAGTCAGTGCATGTGTCTTAGTGTACAGCATGTACAATACAATACAATACAATGGAGAATTTGCACTCAAAAACTGACAAACTGTCAGTTTAATCTAGCACATAAACTAAAAAGAACTGAAATGTTTAAAAGAAAAATGAAATGAGAAATACTGAGAATAGAAATACTGTTAAATGTAAAACTGACAAAATTCAAAAAATGACTGAAGTAAAGAAAACTAAAATAAGATCGAAAAACTGAAAAGGTAAGAAATAAAGAATAATATTTAAAACTAAAACTCAGAAAAAACTGAAAAGAGTAAAAATAAAAACCGTCAGAAGGTCTGAATAGCCGTGGAGTCGGGCTGTTTTATAGTTCCGGTCTAAAGAATGGTAGCCTATGGTCTTTGACGAGGTCTTTGCGCTGAAAATGGAGGACCAAATAACAAGAGAGGTAATTACAAACAGTCCTCCATTTTCATTCAACCGGTTTCATGGAGTTGTCGTTCGCTTCGGTAACGCTATGGCAACGCGTTCAAAAACCCAACGAGCAGCGACTAATGAAGTGTGTTGATAAATTTTATCAGAAGCTGGCGTCGCTCATGCACGTTTTTTTGCCGCCGAGAGATGCTGCCGTTGAGGGATGATAGCTAAAGCGGCCCAATCAAAAGTACAAGTTTTTGTCGTACCGTATAGCTGCATCAAATGGTGACCTATTTTCAAAATCTTTTCATCGATATATTTGTCAGAAAATTTGTAATCAAGAGATCGTAACAGATCCCACCGTGCCCAAGCGCGTCGCTACACTACCTTGTGAATGAGTAGAATAAGCAGGTATTACAACTTTGCTAGTAATTTGCAAGGCAACTTCCAATGTTTTGTTCTAAAGCTGACTAGGCCCCTGTACCTTATTCCACGATGTGTTTTACGCGCGAGCTAAAGTAGCTAGCTATAGCGCATATTACCTACGCTAATTCTGTCTGTCCGTCTGTCTGCCCTTCTGTCACAACCCGGTACCAATTCAAACCCAAGTGAGATATAGAGACTTCGGGTTTTCACCATATGATAGCTTTGAGTCTTTAGCATTTCGTGAGAAAATTTTATGCCGCTTGGTCAGGGGGATCCCCATGAACGAGAGGGCGAAAGAGGGGCACCCCCTAAAAAGACGTTATTTTACCGGTATTGGCTCGTCTAGCGTGAAAATGGTAGCAGATAGGTATACTGACTTGCTGCTTATCATAACAAGAACTGTCGACGAGCTTCTTAGAAATGTCAACATCGATGACCTTGAATGACCTTGAACCCCCAAAATATGGGGTTTTAGTGAATTTTTTTGCGATTTCGGGCTGCGACACACATTTCAGGAGTGAATTGCACCGAAACAGCTGGAGATAGACCAAGACAACCTGCATCGCCGTCAAGTGTTGATTTTAGCAGTCCAAGTCCCGACCCCCTACGTCCAAGGAGGCCTGCACACGCCGTTGTCAAAGAGGGGTACTCCTTAAAAAGTAGTTATTTTCCCGCTATTATTTTGTCTGTTGTGGAAACTGTTGCAGATAGACACAGACATATTGCTTTGATGACGTGCTTTTTAATGGTATCAACATCGATGACCTTGAATAACCTTGAACTGCAAAAGGGGGTTTTAGTTATTTTTTTGCGATTTTCGGCTGTAGAAGAGTTAATTGCGACGAAATGAATGGACATTGGACATTGACCAAGATTACCTGCAAACTGGAACTGCTGTAGGCTCTCGCGCATCTCATGAGCATTAACTCAGATTTCTTGTTAGAAATACGGAACCTTTGACAGTATATAGGCCTAGTGTTTTCCAAGTTTACTATTGGTTTGGCTAAGAATTTATTTTGAAAATCATTTAATATAGGGGCCTGATGAAGTTATCAATATATGAAAGTTATGGGGAATAGGTATATAGTGGCGTCGATACAATATTGGGGGCCTGAAGAACGAGACGCCGCAGGGGTCAAGTGGGTGAGGAATGGTGAGGGGGTATTTCTTTTCTCAGCCAACTAGAGTCTCGGGAGCGTCATCGTACGCTTCTCCCTCGTTCCTGGCGGGGTCCGGGTGGATCCCTTAGCTGAAAATAAATCTTCAGCACTTAAATTAGCCTCGCCGCACGCTTCTGGTGGAACGATAGCGTATGGCGAGAAAGAGACATTTTTGTTTTTATGTTCTTCCCCACGATTTGATTTTCAGTGAAAGGATTAGGACATTCATCATGGTGACTGCAAGATATGTCCAGATATGGGTGCCCGCCCCTTCCTTCCAATATCCCTACTATCCCTAAGGATTGACGCCGCTGGGAATAGACAGTAGACACCTGCTTTCCATGGACCACCCAGTGATGTGGCGCCTGAATGGCAGGGCGCAGGTGACGATGAATGACGTCAACTACAGCGGCGTCGTCGGTTAAAAAAGTACGCGGGACAGGGGGTTGCGATTTTCCGACAGGCACTCGAAATTTCTGACAGAATTCCGACAAACAACTGCAAATTTCTGACGAGGAGATTATGGTTGTTCGAAATTTTAATTTTGCCCCTAAATTCTCACAAAGTGAGATTTCCAACCGTGCTTTTTTGTTTTTGAAAGAAAATTTTCGGACAGATTAAAATTTAGGGAGGGCTTGGGGGTTGGGCAGCGGCGTCGTGAGGTATAGGGCTGGAGGTGCCGCCCAACCTCCAGCCCCTACCTCTCGACGCCGCTGCCCACAGTTATTTCCCGAGGTCATTTCTAAACGTTGGCTCCCGCGTGAGCGCTGCAGTGCAGTGCGTGCTCATTATAGGAAGTAATCAGAAACAGGTCGCCGACGGCTTAGTTAATAAAGCGTCCTCGTGCAGTCATTGAGCGTTCCGGCAGGAGTCTTCAGTCCGTACGTAGGTGATTATCTAATTGTCGCTATATTCAATCAGCGACGAACTGCTCGCTAAATTGAAGCAATATGCAGCTGCTCGGCTGTTCACGTACTCAACGCAGCCTTCAGGCTTCGGGCGGTGAAGAAAATTGCAATAACATAAAATTCCACAGCAGTTTTTTTTCTTTGCTGTGTTTTATAAAAAAAAACCAAGACAAATTCCCACAGTACACTTCCAGCAGCGACGTCCCGTTGAAAACAAATTTGAAACTGATGAAAATATTGAATTTTCATCGCACAGAAATCGCTGGTGCCTGAAGTGCGAATGCTTGGAAATGATTTTGGTTGGAATCGTTCAGCGCTCATACATTCTTCTATATGTGCTGTCGTACGTAAAAGGGCGAACGAAAATACGGTATTTTGAAACGAGAACTGAGGCGCGTTTCGCACTTTTTATTTCCGTGAGATTCTCTCAGAAAAAAGCAGGTGCGAAACGCGAATTCTATGCAGCATCTCAGTGAATTTCAGATAATCCCAGATAAATAAAAAGTGCGCAACGCGCCCCTGGGTGTGGAACTAAAACGCTTTGGCAGACAAGAGATGACAGCATGGTGATGTATGATGCTGTAGATTACAGTTAGAACTGAAAGAGATGGACGTGAATCTACACACGATGATGCTGCAGAACGTTCCGTCCATCGAACTCAATCGTCGTCTGCTTCAGAACGAAATCAACTCGCGTCGAGTCGCTCAGATCCTCGTCGAAGCTTCACAACCGGACCTCGACCTTCTACCCAGCGTCCGCAACAACCACAGTCGGACTACTTCTTCCGACGAGCTGCCGACGTGCTGCAATGTCACGGCGGCGGTGAACCGGTCGCCGGCGGCGGCGCACGAATACACCGACGAGGCGGCCGTTACGACGGCGCGCTACGGCGACGTCACGCGGCCCGCCGGCGGGAACGCTAATAGCAGCGTAAATTTAAATTTGGCGCGAAAGCGGCCACGGACCACGCGGCTCGGTCACGGCCGCGTTAATACGTCTGCGGCAAATAAAGAAGATTTTACGCGGTGGCGGAATAGGACAGCTTCCGCAGCGCCGACGACAGCGTCGTCGTGGAATGCGTCGTTTCCGTTTGTAGATCGAACCGGCACGCAAGATGAATGGAACGGCAGCAATACGACGTCAGCTACAGACAACTCGTCCCAGTCGGTCTACTGCCCAGCAATACCGCCCGGATTACGTGAGTTCTTGCTCTGCGTGGTTTCTACCCAACGCAACGTACGCAACGAACGCAAGAAAGTACCCAGCAAACGCAATGAACGTTTTGAACGCAAGAAAATTACGCGACAAACGCAGCTGATGCAACAGTCGAAACGCCAGAGGTCGCTGCGTCAGCTATACGTTCGTTGCGTTGTATAGAAACCACACTTCAAGCACATGCTAACATTTTTTTGTGAAATTTAAAGGCGTCATTGAAGCTGAAGATTGCAGTTTAAATTATAAGTAAAGTTCTAAGAATAAAACCATCGAGGGTGGAGGTTAGTCAGTACTCAATAGCAGAGGCTGAGAATTGAAATGCACTCGTTTAAAGTTTGCGAATTTTAAGATTTTTGAAAAGTAGTCTGTTCAGATGTTGGTGCATGGAAAACACAGACGTTGTTAGTTGCAGCTCGCGTTACCGTCTGTAAAGGTAATTTGATTACATGCAGTAGACATAGACGTCTGGACTACGGATGCAGCTAACGCTTGTTGCGTGGGTTTGAGTTACAGAGTGACTGATCACTGAGTCGACATTACGTCCACTCCCGCAACCAATGCAGACTGTAGTGTTCCTTGACTCAGTCATTGGGTTGATCACGGTGGTGGTCTGGTGGTGTAAAGCCTTGTTCATATAGCGACAAACTCAACTGAACTCAACTGGTTGAGTTTGTCGCTATATGAACACGGCTTAATGGTTAACGCGTTGCATGGTCGGGATTAACATGTAGTTGCTCTGTGCTGGGCACGGTTACTACAGCATAAGTTGTGGAAATGTCTTGCAGTTTTGCCTTGCGGAAAATAATACTGTTTCTGGGTCAATGTGCCGCGAAAGAAATGATGTTTCATGCAACTGATTTCTTCGATTTTTGGCATTGCCGGCAACGGGGCACTGGGAAACCGTAACGTCCCGCAGTCCGGACTTCTAACTGTGTAGTTTTTCCGGTCACTGCAAAGCCGCACAAACTCTGACGTTTGACTCCATGTGGTTGCCAGCTTTGATAACTTTGTTGCTGTGTATTGCATAATAATATTTGTGTGCCACCAATTATAGGGTGTTCACACGATCCAGCAAACGTCCAGCATTAGCACGTGCATTTTGAACACATTTGCTGGAAGTTTGCTGGACGTTTGCTGGATCGTGTAAACACCCTATGACTGTCGATGCGACGCCACTGCCTCGGTCAATTCAGAACCTTTTCCCTGGACTTGCTAATTATTTGTCCAAGGCGCGTGCCATATGGGGTAGATTTTGGCACGTTCAGCGTGTTCGGCAGAACACGAGCCATCACAAAAAGGGGCCTCAAAACCAGAGAATGTCGGATAACATCGTGGCATTTCCTGGCCTATGGTGCGTTGCGACATTTAACAGTTCACTTGGTGCAGTATATGGCCTGGGTGGATAAATGCATAGCATGTACGCCGTATTGCGAAGTCTACACTGTGACTTACGTGTCTATTTCTTGAATGTGTGAGGGCTCCGACATTTCCTCTGAACAGGGCCAAATAGAGTTTGAATTCGGCCGTGGTGTGTGGATGTATACAGGAGGTCGCGTGTTCATCGATGTCGATCACAAACACGACTACACGGAGACCGAGATCATTCGTCAGAACCCCGACCTGCTGCCTGGCGGAGTGGGTCGACCCAGTCACTGTACGGCCAGACACCGCGTGGCCGTCATAGTGCCGTACCGTGACCGACGTCATCATCTCAACATTCTGCTCTCTCATCTTCATCCCATGCTCCAGCGACAACAGCTCGACTACCGCATCTACGTCGTCGAACAGGTAGGCCTATGTACGAGTAGGCCTACTATGCATCGGGCCCAACCAAAGCTCAGCTTGCTTTGATTTGTTAGCCGACCGTAACGTAACGGTCGAGATTATGATATGGTTGTCGTCGTCTGTCTGTCTGTCCGTCGTCGTTTGTCACGGATGTATCCTGGCTAAACGGTAGGTCGTAGACCAAAAATTTTAAAACAAATAATTAGCCCCGTGTCAAAAACCTAGGCATGCAAAATTTCAGCGATCTAGTGCAAAGGGAACATTTTTAAATTTGGGGTTGAATGGACGGGCGGTAGGGACAATGTGCGTTTTTCAACGGAAAGCTGGCCATATCTCCGAAACGGTGAGAGATACGGCCAAGGTTACTATTGATCACTAATAGAAAGTGGCATACACTTTATCAGATAAAATGAAAATCATTGACCTTGAATGACTTGAAGGTCTCTGACAACCTGTACGGTCGGCTATTTTAGCGACAGCTGGGCTTCTCCTTGTATAACACACGGTACAGCAGGCAGTGTTGAGTCGAAGGGGAACGCCGTTCCCCCAAAAGAATGCCAGGCCAAGGGAACGATGATGCAGTCGCGTTCCCCTAGATGCGGTTTCCAGGTGCAAAATATGCTCTACATGTTTTCGGCCGAAGCCCCACTGGTGGAGGGTATAAAGGCGCGTCGGCTTACACAAAGCGACGTAAATGAAACAAAATTAAATGATCTGAAAGGAAAGCTTTCATTTTAGATCATTTCATTTCGTTCTATATCTGTCGCTCTGTACGCGTCTTAAAGGACGGGAGGCGTGAGTGAGTGATGCGTTTCGAGTGCGATGAAATGATCGTTAACGATCGTTTAATTGTATATTTACTGTAGAGTAGGCCTATATCGCTGATAGAGTTTTAAAAATAGGTAGTAAATATTCGATGCAGTTAAAGTATCAGACGTTTATTTTAGAACGTTATGCGCTATATAAATTTACATTTTAACTGACTTAGTGGCTTACATTCTGCGTGTGCGTGCGGTATAGCACGGCGAGGCAACGTTCAACAAAGCGCGCATCATGAACATCGCGTTCGTCGAGGCTCTGAAGCAATACGCGTTCCAGTGCTTCGTCTTTCACGATGTTGACCTGATCCCAGAGGACGACCGAAACATGTACTCGTGCCCGCAGCAACCACGCCACATGTCCGTAGCCATCGACGAGATGGGATACAAGTACGGGCCCCGTCGTTGTTATTCGTAGTTATAACTCTTATCCACTTGGTCCGATGAGCCGAAGGCCCCCGAGCTTCAGGGGGCCCGATTGACCCAAGTGCTGTTAGGCGCAATCGCTGAAGGCGAATCCGCCTATTGCGACACATTTCTTCGTGGCGTGGTCTGTCCGTCTGTCGTCTGTTTGTTGCACCCTGCATGTTTAAACCGTTCGACGGATTTAGATGCCGTTTGGCAGTTACATGTGAGGGGTCTATTGACCTGTTGTGTGAGATGGGGTCTCTGGGAGGTTTGGAGTCGAACCTCAGCCAAAAAATGTAGTTGCTTCCGTCTTACAAAGAAGTAGATTTATGATTTACCATCGATGAGCCTTGGTTCCGTGGCACTCATGTATGCAGTGCTGTTATGGCTTACTTGCAAGCGTTTTTCCTTTGTTCTGTACAAGTTGGGTCTTAACTTTTGTGCATATCTTCGTCAAATATAGACCGATTATCAGAATTCTTTCACTGGCACATTCTGCGGAAATTCCGTAGTAACGTGATTATTATCATACACTGCGGTATATGGTCGTTACTCGTTGCGTCTATTATAGGTTGGCGTACGAGGAATTGGTCGGCGGAGTGCTAAACATGCGCACGGAGCACTTTCAGAGGGTCAACGGTTACTCCAACTTGTACTGGGGCTGGGGTGCAGAGGACGATGACATGGCTTACAGGTATTTCTCAGTTCATTTTTTGTATCTTATACACCGTTTACACTATCGACCAAACATCGAGCAAACGGTGAGCAAATGTATTCAAAATACACGTTTTAATTGCTCGACGTCTGCTCGACGTTTGCTAGCATTCATCCAGCTAGCTCGACGAGCTATGGTAATTAGCATGCTAATTAGGAGGGCGGGCGGGTTGTAATTGGAAGGCCTATATAACACGTAATCAGCTGTGGGCTAAGCCTAGGCCTATATTTGAGCCAGGGGTAGGGTTTCATCAGGCCTGCTTGATGTTTGCTCGATCGTTTAAACGCGGTATTAGTTTCAATCCCGGCTACAAAATTGAGGTAGTGTTAGCTGTCACATAAAAAACTTTAAATTTTGAGGCCTTGTTTTAGATCCCTTTTACATCGAAATTTCGGATTCACTACGGAGACTACGGTTCTCCATCGCTCAACAGCAACAAAGCTCATTGTCTCTGCTAACCGTGCCCACATTTGCTCATTTGCTGCCTCTGAAATTGTTTGGCTAACCGGCATTAGGCCCACGCTGTTGTCGCTACATTAGGATGGGGATTTTGAGTTTGTGGCCGAAACCCATGGTTCAGGGAACAACGCGCCAGACCTGTCTTCTAGAAAACACACTTTTTTGTAAACACAAGGAATGTATTTCTGTTTCTGTTTCAACCCAGTATGGAGTTTCATGTGCTAGATTAAACTGGCAGCCAGCCTGCCAGCCATTTTTTCAGTGCAAATCATTCATCACATCGTGTCATGATATATCATCAAACTTCAGAATTATAACTGTCTTGATGAATCGTCAAGTTGTCAGCAGCCTTCACACGATGGAGTTTTGCTGTACAGAATTATGTACGTCGGCCTGAAGATTATTCGTCCTCCTGACAGGGTGGCGCGCTACAAAATGATCAGACATGCTAAGCGAAAACCTTCCGACTGGAGAAAACGGTAGGCCCTAACTTGAACGGTCGAGTCCGTCTGTCTTTGTAGGCAGCTCTGTTTGATGTATAAGCCTATAGCGTTTGCATTGAAGTAATTTGTCCTTTAATGCCGACGGCGTATGGTGACTTCTGTCTGATTGTTCTGGTGCTAAAGTACTTAATTTCTTACTGATTTGACGCTGTTGGCTTGGAGGCAGGAAGGATGTCGGACCTGTCAGCGCTCAGTGTTCTGTCGCAAGTAACAACAGTTCCCGGAAGTTGATTTTTTGTGTTGTGATGATCGGCTTAAGCAGCGGGGTCGTGGGTTATAAAGTATGCGGGCAATTTCTCGACATCTACAAATTTCCACCAGAGATATATGGGCTCAAAAGTAAAATTTTGCCTCTAAATTTTCACAGAAATAGGAGATTTCTAGCCCCGAATTTTGTATTTTGTAATGAAAATTTTTTGACAACGAAATTTTTTTTCAACAGGCTAAAATTTAGGGGGCATTGCCTCTCTCCTGCCAGAACAGCAGTGTAGCTGGGGTCAGTAATGTTTTAATGTAATATGCTTGCAGGACGAAACTGTTATACACGGGGACACGGAGATTTCAGTTCGACGGTCTCAACAGTCTTCAGTACCGGTTGGTACATGTCGCCAACACTCCCCTCTACACGCATGTGCTTGTTGACATCGGCAAACCGCCGCGAGGATTCTGACCAATCACCGTCGCCCTGGTCCATCCTCGTGACGCCCCACGTAATGCTCATGTTGACCAATGGCGCAGCCGCTCTATGACAGCAGACGGAACAGTCCCTATGACACTTTCCGGACAGTGGGTGAGGTCAAGTTTCGCTAAGACTTTAGTCTAAGTCTTACACTAAATTCTTGACTTTAGTCTTGATTTTTGACTTGACTTTCGTTTGCGGTCGTCCATCTTTTTTTACTCAACGTCGAATTACTGCAATAATACGATTAGTTAAATCAACATTATAGAAGTGTTTTCCAGACCTATATCAATCGGGTGTGCAGTATTACTTTGTTTGCCTATGTGGCCATCTTATGGATATAAAAGGAATTTTGTGTGCAATATTTGTGCCAGCGATGTCGTCATTACTTACGCTAGTGTCGACTGCGTAGTTAACGCCGATAGATAGTAAGTAACAAAATGCCTATTAGTTACCAGACGCCGCACATTATTTTTCTGGTCAAAAAGTAAATATTTCACTCAAATAACGAATTGGGACGTCCGTTTGGTCGAGCTGAGCTCTAATTGTATTGTTTTGACATTAAAAATTGCCAGCTGATTGAATTTCGATTTTGGTCTTGACTTTGGTCTTAGACCAAAGTCGTCAAGTCATAACTTTAGTCTTAGACTAGTCTTAGCAAAACTTGATCTCACTCAGTTTTTATAGTTAGGCTATTTTGGAGGGGGAAGGAAGGGACCAAAATGGTGAATGTGGTGCTACTGTACAGTATACAAAACATTCTCGCTAGACAGTTTTGGCTAACAACCTTCCCTAGTTGGCTGAAAATGCATAATCACCTTAGAGTAGAGGAGCAGAGTTTTCATCTTTTGAGCCAAGTAAAGGGCAAGAACGATAGGCTATAATGATGATGCTGTCGTCGAGGGCCTTGAAATCATCAGGTTTCGTCATCGCTTGCCTTGCCACGTCCTCACTTGCTGTTCCGGGAAAAACTGGTCTGTTGCTACGCCACCGGTCTTACCGACAGCTACATTGTCTACCTGCTACTGCTGTTTATTTAGCAGCACACTGCAGCAGGTAGGGACTTCCATTCCGCAGAGATGTGATGTGATTTCAGGTAGATCGTGTGAAGTTCTAGATATTTGATATCGTACAGGTATTAGACAAGCTCTGCTAAAGGTTTCTGTTGAGACTCTCACCAGCAGTCATTCTGCAATCTCAGACCTAATATGTGCAATGTGCCATATTAACCATGTGTAGAGTGGACTGATCTGCGTGAGTAGCCTACCGGCCAAATAAACCAGGTCCTTCTACGGTAGGCCCCTATAGAACTTTTGCAAGGGTTCTGTTCGCAGTATTCAGATGTCATTGTGTTTTTAATGAGCTGTTGTGTAATATTACAAATTTACACATCTGTAGCGAATCAAGTGTATGCATGCATAATACTACTACCCATGTCTGCAAGTGTAGATGGCGCTACTGACATTCACCAATAAATACCGGTATGGGTACATGTATGATGTAGGTTGTTGACAAATAGGTTGTCATTATCTGTTACTGCATCAAGCTGAATGCTTATCCGTCTGGCTTAACTCAAATCGCCGGTGCAGTCAATCATGCCGCCTATAATGAGAAGGCTAATATCTATGAGCCATGCATTAGCTGGGATGATTGTAATCCAGTCTAATCTAATTGACGTGACATCGAGGCCTGCCAGTCATCTCGCCGGCACAACACGGTATTACAACCCTGCACTTGAGTCAATTTTGTATATGGTTATACTACAGATGATAGTTGATGTCGAGGGAACGATGGTCCACTAAGGACTACCGGTATGTTATAGTAAGTAAGTAAGTAAGTAATCTTTTATTAAACAACGGTCAAACGCCATTGCAAAAACAGAAAAATAACAGAGCATAATCGTTACAATATCGATAAGAAAAAAAGAAAAAAAAGGAAAAAAAGAAAAGAAAAAAAGGAAATAAAATGAAATGAAATACGGTAGAGCTACAACAGATCTACATGCAAAATCAAATATGCATCACCAAACAAATATCGCAATACAAACGAACGTTTGTACAAGTTATAGTGGCACTGAGGCAAAGCAAAAATACAATTGGTGACCCTGAGTTTCATAGGTAAAATCTTTTCCGGAGGTAATAACTGGTGAATACAGTGATCCTTATTATTAACCATTTTATGAAATAGGTGCTCATCTGCCTCATGCAATAAAACAGACAAAC
>Ga0056128_1006145_pt1 | contig 15162 bp, 6 predicted proteins | sample WorMetLIZISLAND2_FD_71113 | JGI IMG/M metagenome (GOLD analysis project Ga0056128, IMG submission 71113) | Marine gutless worms symbiont microbial communities from Max Planck institute for Marine Microbiology, Germany - Olavius geniculatus... ...
GATATGATGATTATCCTCATTATGAGGCTTTCCGGAATCCGGCTACGCAGAACCAAATCATGGGGACTCGAAGACATCGCCTTAAATTAATCCTTTAAATGGTAGATAGACCCGAAAAAGTTTATTATCTGCTTGTGTCGAAAACATTTTCCGCAAAATATCCGCAACTGGCCGAACGAATTTGGGATGCCGTGCGCGACGCCCAGCAAACGGACGCCTATCAGGAGATCTTGAAAAAATACACTGAATCAGAATCGAGAATTAAATAATTCAGATTGTATACTTATGCGATTCTTAAGATTCAAACGCTTAAGCGATAAGATATTTGGCTACACCATGCTGATTTATCTAATCGTTGTTTGCCTGATCACATTTTGGCTGGTCGCCGAAACTTACCGCAGCGCCAGAAACGGTGTCCTGCGCGAACTGAAGCTTTACGAAACCACCTTCAGCCAGCCGCTGACGGAAAACCTCTGGGCCCTGGACATGGCCAAGGTATCATCTTTGATCCAGGGGATTGTGCAAATTCCGGAAATTATCGGTATTCGGGTTATCGATCCCAACACCGGGCAGTTCCTGGCCCGCAGAGGCTGGGTGCCCCATCCCAAAGATCTCATTCCAAGATGCTACCAAGAAGACGAGACGATCACAGCAACCGCGGAGGCAAAGAGCAGAGACGACATACTCGATTATCGATTTCGATTGGTCCATCAATTCGGAGATCAAAAAGAGACGCTAGGGGAAGTGACTTTATTTTCTGATAAGGGCGTCATTTTTGAGCGTATTAAATATCGGATTTTATTAATTGTCGCCGGGGCCGGCGCGCAAGTTTTATTCCTTTGGATTTTCTTTTCCTGGATAAGCCGGCGGTTTCTTTCGCGCCCGATGCTGCAATTAACTGACATGGTCGAATCCTTTGATCTGAAAAAGCCCGAAGAAACAACGCCGGTTCTGCAAATAAAAGGCGATGATGAGCTGGCAATCCTTAGTGGTGCATTTGCGGCGATGCAAAAAAGGCTGGTGGAGACGGTCCAGTCTTTAGAGCAAAATCAACTTGAGCTTCGTGATCTCAATGAAAATCTGGAAGATATCGTCCAAGAGCGCACCGCAGAGCTGAAAAAAGTATCCGAAGCAGTGGAGCATAGCCCGGTTTCGGTGATTATAACCGACAAAGATGGAACCATCGAGTACGTCAATCCGACATTTTGCGACGTCACTGGCTATTCCGCAGAAGAGGCAATCGGACAGAATCCAAGGATTTTAAAATCAGGCGAACTTCCCGAATCCTATTACAAAGAGCTCTGGCACACGATTCTGGAAGGTAAGATCTGGCGGGGTGAATTCCAAAATAAGCGCAAGGATGGTGAGGAATTCTGGGAAAGCGCTTCCATTTCGCCCATCAAGAATGAAGCCGGAGAGATTACCCACTTTGTGTCGGTAAAAGAAGATATTACAGAACATAGGAAAGTACGAGAATCGCTGCGCGAAAGCGAGGCCAGAACCCGTGCCATTGTAGACTTTGCCGCTGACGGAATCATCACCATCAATGAACAGCGAATCGTGGAAGAATTCAACTCGGCGGCTGAACGAATATTCGGCTACAAAGCCGCGGAAGTTCTGGGTCAGAATGTGAAAATGCTCATGCCGGAACCTCATCACAGCCGGCACGACCAGTATGTTAAAAATTATTTGGGAACCGGCGAGGCCAAGATTTTAAAGGGCGGCCGCGAGCTTTTGGGACGGCGTAAAGACGGCAGCACCGTACATATTTATCTTGCCGTCAGTGAGGTGCGGCTTAAAGATCGGCGGATTTTTACCGGTATTGTTCGTGATATCTCTGAACTCAAGCAGGCCGCGGAGGCCTTACGAGAACGAGCCGTTCAGTTACGCACCATTTTTCATAATTCACCGGTGGGGGTAATCCATTTCAACGATGCTGGGACTGTGCTGGATTGCAACGATCAGACAGCAGCGATTTTCGGGGCGCCCAGGGAGCGACTCATCGGCTTCAAAACCCCGGAAAAGGCCACCAACGAGGATCTGGTCAATGCGCTGCAGATAGCTCTTGGAGGCGAGACGACCAGCTATGAAGGGGAATACACATCCATCGCCGGGGGCAAGCCGGCATATCTGCGCTTTGTCTTCAACCCTGTAACCCCAGGTGCTGCACATACAGAAGTCATCGGCACGGTAGAAGACATCACGCAGCGTAAGCTGGCCGAAAAAGAGCTGAAACAAAATCAAGAAGAATTTAGATTTATATCGCAACATGCAAACTTAGGTTTTTGGTATTTTAACCCACAAACTGGCGATACATTTGTAACTGACACTTATGTACAAATTTTGGGATATGACCCAAACGAAGTGCTAATACAGAGCCCGAGCAATGATGTGTTCAAGCAATTTAAGGAGGGACTTACATTCTGGTCAAACCTTATCCATCCAGACGAATCAGAAAAAATCATCGGCCAATCCAATAGGCATATAAGTGGAGAAATAGACTATTACAAAAATGAGCATAGGTTAAAGAAAGCAGATGGTTCTTATATGTGGATCTCAACTGCTGGACGTATCTCTGAATACAGTGATGGTAAAGCTATTAAATTTAGTGGCGTAATGATCGATATTGATGAAGCAAAAAAGGCTGACGTTAAGTTTAAAAATACATTTGAACAGGCTGCTGTTGGAATTGCACATACCGGCATGGATCATAGCTTTTTGGCCATTAACCAGCCTTTGTGTGATATTGTTGGTTATACACGAGAAGAGCTGAAAACGTTAACATTGCAAGATATTACATACCCTGAAGATTTGGATGCCGATCTTAAGCTGCTTCACCAATTAATAAACAAGGAGATACCTTCCTATAATCTGGAAAAACGTTACGTGCATAAAAATGGTACTCTTGTCTGGATTAATTTGAGAGTTGCTATGATTTGTGATGACTTTGGAAATCCAGATTATTTTATCAGTATAATTGAAGATATTTCATGGCGAAAGGAAATGGAAAATGCACTTCGACGGGCGAAAAATCAAGCGGATGAAGCTAATAAGTCCAAAAGTGATTTCCTAGCCAATATGAGTCACGAAATCCGCACCCCGATGAACGCGGTGATCGGGATGTCCCACCTGGCTCTGAAAACCGAGCTGACACCCAAACAGCGGGATTATTTAAACAAGATTCAATCTTCGGCCAATTCGCTGTTGGGCATTATAAACGATATTCTGGATTTTTCCAAGATCGAAGCCGGCAAACTGGATATGGAATCCGTGGAGTTCAACCTGGATGACGTGCTGGATAATCTGGCCAATCTGGTAACGGTCAAGGCCCAGGAAAAAGAAGACCTGGAAGTTCTCTTTGCCACGGCACGGGATGTCCCGCGGTTTCTGGTGGGTGATCCATTGCGATTGGGACAGGTGCTGGTCAACCTGGCCAACAACGCCGTAAAATTTACCGAATCCGGTGAAATCGTGGTTGCGACTGAATTGTCAAAGCAGGATGAGACTGGATTGACGATTAAATTTTCCGTTAGAGACACCGGCATCGGGCTGACGAAAGACCAGATCGGCAAACTGTTTCAATCCTTCAGCCAGGCCGACAGCTCCACTACTCGCAAATTTGGTGGCACCGGCCTGGGACTGACCATCAGCAAACGTCTGGTAGAGATGATGGGCGGCGAGATCTGGGTGGAGAGTGAACCCGGCCAGGGCACCACTTTCAGCTTTAGAGCCAATTTTGGACTGGGAAAGGAAACGGTTAAACAACGTCTCATACCGTCATCGGATCTGCGTGCAATGAAAGTCCTGGTGGTCGATGACAGTGCTACTTCCAGGAACATCCTGCAGGATATACTAGAATCGTTTACCTTTGAGGTCACACTGGCAGCATCGGGAGAGGAGGGACTGGAAGAAATTCAAAAAGCTGATTCGGATCAGCCCTATGAGCTGGTGCTCATGGATTGGAAGATGCCGGGGCTGGATGGTCTCGAGGCCTCCGAGCAGATCAAAAACCATCAATCCCTGGCCAAGATTCCCGCTGTTATTATGGTAACCGCCTATGGCCGCGAGGAACTCATGCAGCGAGCCGAGCAAATCGGGTTGGAGGGATTTTTGATCAAACCGGTAAGTCCGTCGGTTCTATTTGATACGATTATGCAGGCATTTGGAGAAAGCGTTTCCAAGACCTCCCGCATATCGGAAAGTAAAGAAGAAAGTGAGGATTGGAAAGACCTCCCGGGAGCTCAGGTCCTTTTGGTCGAAGACAATGAAATCAACCAGCAGGTTGCGCTGGAGATTCTCCAGGGTGCCGGGTTAAACGTCACGTTAGCCAATGACGGACAGGAAGGCGTCAAGGCGGCCATGCAAAATGACTTTGATGCGATCCTGATGGATATTCAAATGCCGGTGATGGATGGGTATGTCGCCACGCGGAAAATACGCGAGTGGGAATCTGGAAGTCGGAAAGCGGCCTTCGACAAGCTCAGACGAGGCAAAGTCGGAATTCAAGGCCCAACTGAGGCCAACCAATACCCAATACCGAATACCGAATACCGAACGCCGATCATAGCTATGACCGCGCATGCGATGGCAGGTGATGAAGCTAAAAGTTTGGAAGCGGGGATGGATGATCATATCACCAAGCCCATCGATCCGGACAAACTGTTTGCCACCCTTCAGAAGTGGATCAAGCCGGCATCCGAGCGGGCCGACGGAGGGAAACAGCCATTACCCGAGGTAACTCCAGAACCGGAACCCACGACGCCGGCAGAAGACGGCCTGCCGGAATCATTGCCGGGATTTGACCTTGAGGCCGGTCTGAAGCGACTGGGGGGCAATCAGCGCCTTTACAGCAAGCTTTTGCGTGACTTTGGGGCGAACTATGCTGATGCCGCCGGCCAAATCAATGAGGCACTGGCGACGGGGGATTTTGATCAGGTCCACAGTCTGGTGCATAATATCAAGGGATTGGCCGGCAATCTGGAAGCCGGCGATTTGCAGGCGGCCGCGGTGGGGATGGAGAACCTCGTTAAGGGACAGACTGCAGATACCGTCTCCGATCAGGAATTGAACCGGAAATTCGCGCAATTGAAAAAGTCCATCAGCCAAGCTCTGGAAGCTGTCCAATCATTAGGGCCGCCGGTTGAAGAAAAAAGCCCTGAAGCCTCCGCGGATTGGCTGGCAGAACTGCCGGCAGAGCAGGTAAAAGACGTAATAGAGAAGATAAAGGCAGCGGCTGATATGGGCGACGTCATGCAAATTGCTGCCATTGCCGAAGCGTTAAAGTTCGCCACGCCTGCCACGGCGCATTTCAGTGAGGCGTTAATCCGCCTGGCCAATGATTTTGACTTTGATGGAATTCAGCGCTTATTGAGCGATTTTGATTACTGAATCAGGACGTTTATTTCAAGGCCTGTGACCGATAATTAGGCAAATCTAGAGGTTGCAACAATTTATTGAATAGCTTCGATCCTGGAGTATTGGAGTCATGGAGTACTGGGGTATTGAGCAAAAACATCAAGCTTTCAGCCAATACTCCGAAAATTATAAAACTTCGAAGTCTGACAATCGATTACCTTTTTGCGGAGTATCAGAATATATTCCCTATCGACTAGTTCCCCATCAAACCTTTCAGCAAACCTTTGGCACTTTTTTCGAGGGGTTTGAGCTCATCTTTTTCAAGCAGTTTCTGCGCTTCTTTGGATTCGAATATTTGCTTTTCGATATTTTGTTTGGCGGCCGCACTCAGATCCGGGCGGAACTTGGGGGAGGCGAAAGACCCGGATACCAGCACCGGCACCATGATGCCTGATCGCTGGGAGCCGTCACCCTGGCCTTTGATGGTGGCGACTGCCTTGGGCTGCACGCGAAAATCCAGCATCTCTTGCACCAAATCTGCCGTTCCGTCTGCAACTATCCGGATAAAGGGGGATTTAAGGCTGCTGCCGGGCGTATTGGTAACGCCGTTTTTAATCGTAAAAGGGATTGCCAACTCCGTGAAGTCGGTCCGCGGTCGCGGGCCGCCGGGGGCAGCCATGCCGAAAGCTGACTTAATGTTGCGGGCCATCGATGCCAGATCGATACCGATGATAGCACCATCATTGAACTGTAAATCACCGCTACCGTTTAAGGTCTTTTTGATCTGCTCCGGTTCATCGCCGACCATGGTCAATTTGAGATCGGCATTGGTGCGCCCCTCCAGGAAGTCTTTCTCCAAAACATCTTTGAGCAAGGGATTGACCTGAATGTCGTTGATGCGCAAGTTCAGATCACTTCGGGGGGTGTTTTGGGCCACATTCAGAATGGCCTTGCCGGTTGCATTACCCTGGTACATGGATAACTTTACGGGATCCAGCTTAATGACGCCGTCTTTGGCTTTGATTTGAAGCAAAACATCCTGAACCCTGGCTTTGCTCACCGTCAGTTGGCCGATTTTTGCCGTACCGTCCAGTATCAGGCGCCGCAGCGGTTCATAATCGGGTTTTTGGGAACCGGAATCAGCCTTGTCGGAAGTTTCGTCAGCGGCCGGCTCGTCCGCCGCCGGCGGCATATAGCGGTCCAGGTCGATTTGATCCAGGTCCAGATCAAATTTCAGATTCGGTCGCGTAAAATCAGACGCGTCCGCCGAAAAACTGAGTTTGGATTGATCCAGGCTCATGGTGCCGTTGCTTATAGAGACCCGGGCGGCATCGGCCTTAATGTGAGTTTTGAGAGCAATCCGGTTCAGCGCCTCGGGATCGGCGGTCTCAACCGGAAATTCCTGGCCCAGTTCGGCTACCAGCCGGCGCGGCGAAAACTCCTCGATTTCAATATCCAGATCCACACCGGGGCTGGCAAGCGGATTTTCAAGGGATCCTTTCAATCGCATAGCCAGCTGTTTAAATGCTTTCAGGGTAAAATCGATCGGAATGGCGGCGATTTGTAGACCCTGGCCCACGGGACCGACGGTGCCGTCAATTGAGACCGGTTTTTGATCAACCAGGGCCGAGAATGCCACTGCGACGGGGCGCTCCAGGGACACATCCTTCAGTGTCAAATTGATGTTCGAGATTTCTTGGCGGGTGCCGGCCATGCGATCATCCCACACGGCGGATCCGTTTTTGATGGCGAGATTACCGACCGTCAGGGCACTGATCGGCAGATCGAATTCGCCGGCCTCCGGGACCGGGGCTTTTTCTCCCGGCTGAGGCGTTGGGGCCGGAGTGTCCTTTGCCGGTTTTTTGGGCTGCTCCCAATTTGCCAATCCTTTGTCATCCTTTACCAGGACGATGCGCGGTTCATTTACGACAAAGCGTTTAATTTGAATATCTTTGCTAATCAGCGGCAAGAGCTTTATGCGAACTTCAAATGATTTAATTGTCACGAAATCTTTATCATCGAATCCCGCGGGGTTGCCCAGGCGCAGATCCGAAAACGAAACCCCGGCCCAGGGAAACAGCGAGAGTCGCAGATCATCGCCCACCGAGAATGGTCGCCCAGTTGCTGCAGTCACCTTCTCCTCGAGCATAGGCTTATATTTCTCGGCATCCACGAACATGGGAATAAGCAACATCGCGGCAATGACGACCACGACGAGACATCCGATGATAATCGCACCCCATTTAAAAAAGCTCTTCATGATGTATCTCCTTTCGAGGTTGTCCTCTTCACCAGCCGAATAGCTTGTGTCCGAGCATCCCTATTCCGACAACAGCCGGATTTGACTCCTTAAATTTAGGTACCCGGCTGGTGTGTGTCAAGCAAACAGAGGAAGAATTCAAATTGACTGCTTAACCCTGCATAGTGTTTCGGTTTGCGTCAATGATAGCCGTTACCCAACTTAGTTCGCTTCGCTCACAATTGGGGGCATAAATTCGGTATGGTTACTGCATGATTTCAAAATATTATAGAAATTCCGAGACTTTTTTATTATTTGACTTTCCCAACCTTCAATCCTTATTTTATTAACATGCCCTGGCGGCTTGAACTTGCGTGGCTTGACACTCAATCCTCTTCCTGCCATACTGGCTGAACAATATTGCCTGGATAAGCCCATTCCGATCAAGTCCGTCCGGTGCGAATCGAGCGGTGGTCTTTCACAGTGGAGGATCGGTATGATTAAAAAAGATTACAGCCATTATAATTTTACCGGGTGGTGCCTGGAGGGTTTCAGCGACAAAAACCAGGTGCTGCGCCGGCTTATAATGACACCCTTGCCGTTTAGGATCGGTCGCCAGCCAGATCTGGCATTGTGTCTCGACAACCGGGAGATTTCCAGGGTGCACGCAGAGATTTTTACAAAGGAATCAAACCTTTGCATCCGAGATCTTGGAAGCACCAATGGTACCTTTGTCAACTACAAACGCTTGCGGGGGCCGGTCCGACTTTACGATGGCGATATCATCCATTTTGCACAGCAGGAGTTCAGGATCGTTCATGAACTGATGGATTCTAACAGTTTCGACGAAAAAACGGATATTTATCCGGGAGAATTGCCCCGAAAAATTCCCTACGGTACCCGGGCTTTACAGAAGCTGATCCACGAAAAGACAGTCACCACCTATTTTCAGCCCCTGGTAAATCTATTAGACGGCCACGTATTCGGCTACGAGATACTGGGGCGCGGAGACTTACCGGGATTCGAGAAAAGTCCGATTAAGTTGTTTCAAATCGCCTCGACAATCAACATGTCTGCCGAGTTGAGCCATCTTTTCCGTCAGACCGGCGTTTCGCTTGGATCAAATTTGCCGGGCCATCCTATCCTTTTTATCAATACCCACCCCGCGGAAATGGGGGATTGGCAGAGGTTGGTAAAAAATTTTGAAGGTCTGCGATCTTCATTCCCCTCCCTTTCTTTTACAGTCGAAATCCATGAGGGTGCCGTCACCGATCTCGACCGGATGAGATCACTGCGATCATTGTTAAAAGAACTTGACATTCGGCTGGCATACGACGATTTCGGGTCCGGGCAAGCACGTCTGCTGGAATTGACCGAGGTGCCGCCCGATTATCTGAAGATTGATCGCAGTCTAATCCATAACATTCACCAGGCTTCTCCGAAACGACAACGCATGATTGAGATAATTGTCCGTTTTCTCAACGAATCGGGTGTCAAGACCCTTGCCGAAGGGGTTTCCTGTATCGAAGAAGCGCATATCTGCAAACAGCTCAAATTCGATTGCGCCCAGGGATACTACTACGGCAAACCTGCTCCAATAGAGAATTTCTGATTATTTGGAATCATTTCCAATCCGACCCCGTACCTTACACCTTACAGTGTCTGCCACCGCTTGCCGGCTTCCGCAATCCAGCGTTTCGTCTTGGGCTTTCGGAATGCGGATATCGGATTGAAATAAAACGTGCTCTACCAAACCAATGTCCTGAAATCAATTAAGCATCCGGTCAATCACCGCCCGCAACTAATTTTTTACACACCCAGCACCTTGCATCCAGTATCCAGTATCCAGCATCCAGCATCCGGTATCAAGTATCCACCATCAGGATAGGGGGCGTCTTAATTCACTGTTCTTTTTGCGGGTCGATTTCCTTTTAACAGGCTTTTGGGCCGTGCGGACATCGTTGGGCCTTTTCACCAGGAAGGTCCTGCCACTTTTATCCTTGATGATGGCCAGGCGAGATTCGGCCTCCGGTTTCCAGTGCAGGTTGGGTTCTATGCGATTCATCCGGGTTAGAAAGCTGACGCTGGTGTCTTGCATCACAAGGTGCAGAATTCCGCCTACATATTCGGCCCTGACGGGTATCCCATAGTTTTGGGCGTATCCATTGAACCTTTTCAAGTCCGATGTCGTCACGTTGTTGAGGTTGAGTAGCGGTCGCATCACTTCAGACGAATTGATTCTTACCCAGCCGGAGCCTGGTGCGAACGCAACTATATCGAAATATTGACGTGCTTCATCCTCCACGTAGAGATTCTTTGCCCGGTTGGCCTGAGCGGCTCGGACTGGAGCACACAATGCCAACACCATTATAATCGTTATCACTATACCGAATCGATGCATGGAATATCTCCAATGGGAATATTTGAAGTTATTTTTGGGACTTATAGCCTATGAAAAGGCAATTTTGAGATCACTATAAGTTTTTGAATAGTCTCGAACTTGGAGTATTGGAGTGCTGGAGTACTGGGATATTATCAGAAGACGTGAAACCTTCAGCCAACACTCCAACAATCCAACACTCCTGTACTCCAACAAACGAAAATATATTAAACTCAAAGGCCCCGCTATGGATTACCTTCTTTTGGGGTTGCAGCACCGTAATTTCTCTATCGGCCGCCCGGCGAGAAAGCTTGATATTTTTCGTTTTTTCACTAGGTGAATTATCTTCCCATCAGCTTGACACACTACCCACTTTTTGCGATACTTCGGCCCGTGCATAAAAACGCCTACCATTTTTGCCGGACGCGGAGTATCGACTTAACCGGTGTGGGTGTGCTTGAAAAGTCGATACCGGCCATCACCCAATCCGCTGTCAACTGTTTGAAAATATTTATTATAGGGCAATTTTTCGATGGAGGTTCTTTGATATATTAGACACACCATACTGATGGATTTGATGAAGTTCTAGGCGAGACGGGCATATTAAATGAGTCACGATCGAGATATTTCCGGGTTGGACAGACTAGATAAATACCAGATAACGAGGGTTGTCGGTAAAGGCACATCGGGGATTGTCTACGAAGGGTTCGATGCATCTCTGCAGCGAAAAGTGGCGATCAAAGTGGTCAGGTCGGAAGGCTTCGACCCCGAAGAGACCATTATGAAGACCCGATTCGAACGGGAAGCGATGGCGGTTGCAGGATTGAACCATCCCAATATCGTTACCATTTTCGACTATGGTGAATTCAAGAAAAACCCAGCCATCGTTATGGAGTACGCCCGTGGCCGTACCTTGAAAGATTATGTGGACAAAGGCAAACCCCTTGCAATCAGCGAGATTGTAAGTATCATGTCTCAAATTCTGGATGCCCTCGCGTACTGCCATAAAAGAAATATCATCCACCGTGACATCAAGCCTGCCAATATGATTCTATCGGATGATAATGTAGTCAAGGTGATGGATTTCGGGGTTGCCCATGTGGACTCGTCGGAACTCACCCGAACCGGGGCAATTATCGGCACACCCAGTTACATGTCTCCCGAGCAATTCTCCGGTCAAAAAGTGGATGGCCGCTCGGACATCTTTTCCACCGGCGTTATCCTCTATGAACTGCTCACGGAAGAAAGGCCGTTTATCGGGGCCAGCATTACTTCCATCATGCATAATGTCGTCAATATCCAACCGCGCGTGCCGTCCAAGGTCAACAACCGGATTTCAGCCGCATTTGACGGCGTTATTAAAAAAGCTTTGGCCAAAGACCTGGACAAACGGTATCAAACAGCGGAGGAATTCGCCGCGGCCCTCAAACAGGCCTCTGAAAAAAGCGCGCCTGCTGCAGCCGGCACTTCTATCTGGAATAACTATAAGTTGTTGGCGGCAGGGGTTTTGATCGCAGCGATAATCATTGTTATGATTGGTACTTACTTAGTTCCTTATCTAAAACAAGTTGTCACAAGAAGCAAGCCGTCAGGTCCGCCGGCCGATTTAAGCGAAATGATCCCGATCCCCGAAGGTGATTTTATCATGGGATCGGAAAAGTACACGAACGAAAGACCGCAACAAAAGATCTACCTTGACAGCTACTATATCGACCGATTTCTGATTACTAACGATGATTTTAGTCTCTTTGTAGAAGCGACCGGTTATCGGACAGATGCCGAAAAGGCCGGCTTCGGAAATGTAAGGTTCGGCTATCGCTGGAAAAAAGTTCCCGCAGCCTATTGGAGGAGTCCCGATGGGCACACTTCCATCGAAGGAAAAGAAGATCATCCGGTCACGCAGGTATCCTTTAACGATGCCCTGGCCTATTGCGAGTGGAAAGGTAAAGACCTGCCGACAGAGGCCCAATGGGAGAAAGCAGCCAGGGGGACGGAGGGCAATGAGTACCCGTGGGGAATCTCCGAACCGGATGATACCCTGGCCAACTACGATGATATCATCGGGACGACAACCGCTGTCGATCAATACCCGAAAGGAAAAAGCGTATACGGTGTTTACGATATGGCTGGAAACGTGAACCAGTGGTGTAAAGATTTCTATGCCGTCGGGGAAAGGAATCGCGAGAATCCAACCGGACCCGCCGGCGGGAAGGAACACGTTGTCAAAGGAGGCTCTTTTATCGAGGGCGTGGACAATCTGCGCGCGGCCCATAGAAATCGTTACAATTCCAACTATACCAGCTATTTATTCGGCTTCCGCTGTACCAAATAATGTACCGAATTGAGGGATTGGGGGATTAACGGATAAAATTATCAGATTAATTGAGGAATTGGGGAGTTCAAGGATAAAATCTTTGAAATAGATAGAATTCCTTCAATTCCTAAATCCCCAATCCGGCGAAGCCGGAAATGAAGAATGAAAATTGAATATTGAATATTTTTGGTTTCGCTTCAGGCTTGGGGCTTCGCTCTTCGAGCTACGACCCCTCACGTCGCCTTCGGCTGCGACCCGACACGTCGCTCTGTCATATTAAATAAAATCGACAGCGTTAATTGAATATTCAATCTGGATATGACAAAATCCTGCGCAAACACGATGGGCTTTCAATAAATACTAAATTGAAGCTATGTCCAATATTAATGCAGTACCGGGACGTACAAAGATTATAGTATTTTTATCAAAGTAAATTCCGAGGTCTATATTGTTTGTTGCAGGAATTATCAGGCATTAACCTGCAGTTCCAGCCTACCTTGCTGAGCAAAAAAAATGTACAACCGCAGAGGCAAATTTGTCACATTCGTGAAATTGCTTCTCACTGCGCTTTGCATTGGCGCTCTTTACTGGGCAGTCGGCGCCAATGAATGGCCTTCTGCGCTTGCTCTGAAGGAGCCTTTTTCCGGGAATAACCATGCCTTAATTATCGGGATCGGCAACTATGACCAGTGGCCGACATTAATAAGCCCTGTAAACGATGCCCAAGAAATAGGCCGCATTTTAAGCGAACGCTATAACTTCAAAAGAGATAACATCGTTCTTCTGACGGATAAATCGAGCGCACAACCAACCCGCAAAACCATCCTGACCTACCTGGAAAACTATGTCGCCAAGCTGACTGAAAACGATCATCTGCTGATCTTTTTTGCCGGCCACAGCACCGAGGACGACAATGGTGAAACCTACTGGATTCCAAAAGATGGCGGCAAGCGGAGCAAGTCTACCTGGTTGAAGCATTCGGATCTTTGCAAAAAATATTTCGCTTCAATAAATTTCAAATGTAAAAGTCTATATATCATCAGCGACTCACTTTTTTCCAAGAAACTTTTCAAAAGATCATTCATCCGGATCTCGCCGCGTGACCTGCGCTATACGGACAAGCTGAAAGAATTGGCATTGCTGCAGTCCCGCAAGCTGATCGCTTTGGGCGAAGAACATTGGGAGCCGATGGATTGGACCGATGGATTTGGCCTTTTTACCTATTATTTCCGTCAGGCCCTGATGGATGACTGGCCGGAAATCGTAGATTTTGAAAACATGATCTTTTTTGATGAGAAAAGAATCGTACTGCCCGTACTCAAGCGGACGGGCGCCAGAATGCTGCGCGGCAGGTTGAGGGGTTCGCCGGACCGGGGCGGTGAGTCGTTTATTGCGCTGGCCACCCGTTCCCCCGTGGTCGATATCACTGAAATAAAAGTCAGCCCCCAAAGCGTTCAGGTTGGCGACAGTGCTCTGGTGGAGGTCAAGACCAGCGGCCTCGCGGACGAGGTGTATGTCGAGTTCGAAGGAAAAAGGCATCTCATGGGGGGCGAAGGTGTCGAGTGGAAACGCGCGATTCAGGTGGGCGAATCGGGAACGCATTCGTTCATCGTCACAGCTTATAATCGAGGCGGCGATCCAGGAAAAAAGAAGACGGGCTATGTTTCGGCCGTTTCCAAAGGGGTAAATGTCATTCATGCCATGGTAAGCCCCTCCGTAGGATTTCCGGGAGAACGATTTCAATTCAAGGCTACCACGGATTCACCGGCTGCCAGCGCGACATTGATTATGGCTGGCAAGCGATACAAGATGCAGGGCTCCGGCACAAAATGGGAAATGAGCACCGAGCTAACCGAAAAAGGGTCGATTGAATTTACCGTGTCCGCAGCCAACCAAGATGGGACGGAAGGTTCTGCCAACGGAGGGGTTATTCTTGTGCAATCCCGTCCGGTGAAGGTCATGGCGGTGCAGATTAACCCGGAGGCGGTCTATCCGGGCGAAGAATTTGTGGTTCGGGCGCAGACCGATCGTCCGGCCCGGGCAGTTGCCTTGGAAATCGACGGGTTGAGCTATTCCATGCAAGGTTCCGGCAAGCAGTGGGAATACCGCCAAACCATCGATCAACTCGGCAGAAAAGAATTTGCGGTTGTCGCTAGAAACTTTGAAGATCGCCCCGGGCCTGAGCGAATCGGGGAAGTTGTCATCCAGCGTCGGCCGTTGCCCCTGGCAGCTGTAGCCCAGGTCATGGTAAGTCCCAGAGAAACATATGCCGGAGAGCAGTTTGTGATTAAGGTCCGGACCACGGCCCCGGCGGACAAGGTCTTTCTCAAGCTAGCAAACATGCGATTTTTGATGGGCGGTGCGGGCAGCGAGTGGGTTTATCTGGCGACTGTGGATCGAGTCGGAACGAGCCGCTATTCGCTGGCGGCCATAAATGCTGATGGCAAGCAGGGCCCTGTCAATGAAGGAATTCTCACCATCCTGCAACGGCCGGCTGAAAAGGTGATTGTCAGCCGCCTGGAGGTGGATCCCGGCAAAGGGTATGTGGGGGGTCAGTTCAGCTTCACAGCCATCACGGATCTGCCGGCCGAAAGTGTGACGATGGTTATCGGCGACAATCGATATACCATGCAGGGATCCGATACCAATTGGCAATTGACTACAAACCTGACCGACCCGGGTGTGATCGATTTTTCCACGAGTGCCATGAATAGAGATGGTGTTGAAGGTGCATTAAGAAGGGGCGTCGTGCTGGTGGAAGCGCATCCGGTGAGTGTGGTCGGGGTGCAGACGGCCCCGGGGGCGATATACAGTGGGGAAGAGTTTGTGATCGAGGCCCGGACGGATCGTCCGGCCCAGTCCGTAGCCTTGCAG
>Ga0056128_1006147_pt1 | contig 15160 bp, 13 predicted proteins | sample WorMetLIZISLAND2_FD_71113 | JGI IMG/M metagenome (GOLD analysis project Ga0056128, IMG submission 71113) | Marine gutless worms symbiont microbial communities from Max Planck institute for Marine Microbiology, Germany - Olavius geniculatus... ...
TAGGCAGCCCCAGTCAGCTGTACTAAGGTCACCACCTTCCGTAACCCATATAAATGAGTTACTGCTCATTTTACCATCCCACGGAGGGTAGAAGGCTGAGTCGACCTAGCTGGCAGGCTTTGCACCGAGATGGTTTACCTGCAGGCAGGCAGTCACCCATCGCAGTACTAACTGGGCCCGGCGTACAATAACTTCGTTTCAGCCGAAACGCAATACCTGTGTACGTTCAGGACAAAGATGCAACACTCACAAGCAACTTGGTCTCCGTTGTTAGTCGGTGAGATATCGGCATCATCCACATGATCTTCCATGCCAACTGCCCGGCGGAAGTCATAGATCTTGTACAGACACAGCTTCCGGTTCAGATGGAAGAATATCACTCCGTTCCTGATGGTCAGGTTCTGATGAGTCTCCAGGTCCCAGATGTCGAGCAGATTTTCATTGTCCAGCAGATACAGAGCATACCTGGTTGACACACACGACAAGCAAACAATTCATATCGGTCACTGCTCCGACTACACTACTGAGCCGAATTCACAAAAGTCTGAATAAGTCCAGCTTCTGGGTAAAAAACAAATTTATGAAAATTAAAAAAAACTGATTTACAAGAAAAATAATAAGAATTCTGAAACAAGTTACAAACAAACTAGTCTTAATTAAGTTGTAGTTGCTGACTTGGATAAAAAACTTGATAAAATTATTTTTTAAAATCTCACTGACATTTATAGAAAGTTCTGTAAACCTGGTCCGTGGTCCAGTGCCCTTCAGAAGTTAATGACACTTCTGCTGCTAAAAAAGTAATTACCATATGATGAAAATGAGTAATGGATAGGAAGGTAACATGATTTCATAATTCACGTGCATAACACTGGCCCCTAGACTTTCAAGCTGGGCCCCTCCTATATGTAATTTGAAGACTTCTGGCTACCGATACAGTATACTACTGCTAAGTAACTCAAAATGCTCACTGCTCAGTAACTGGACTAAAGACATTTGTGAACATATAAACTTACCGGAGCACAGAGCTGGATTTCAGGCTTTAATCTCAGATCGCTGCTCTCTTTTGCGGCAATCGCCTTCTAAATCTTAACCTGTCAAAAATTTGCTTTTTGTCAAAAAGCTTTCTGCTAAAGCACAAACTGTGGGGCTAAAAATCATCCATTTTGAGAGACTTTCAAGGGCAATATTAAAATTATGAACACCCATAATCTTCTCTGTTGGAAATTTGCAGCAGTGCATCAGAAATTTGCAACTTCTTCCATCTTCCCAGTTTTCCCCGCTTTTTTAATCCACAACACCACTAGAGACAGAGCTTACCTGTTGCTGTACAGTCTTTCTCCACCGATGACTCGTAGGTTCTTCAGGAAGCGCAGAGACAGAAGTGCATACGACCGAACTATCTTTAGGTAGCCGGTGACTTCTTCTATAGCTCCGAGGTTTTCCTCAAGTTCAGCACCAATGTGATCTGCGACAGACAGCAATAAGAATCCATCAACGACATCAGACTAATGGCCGGTTTCATCAACTCGGGATATCCCGAAAACCTCGAGTTATTCCTGAAGCAAAAATAAGTGCTTTATCAAACCAGATCTCGAGTTATACTCGAATTATCTCACCCAATGTTATCCCATCACAAATGGGGAAACTCCAAATAGCTTCTTATTCATATCACAACATTGGCAATAAATTTCTCTTATAAGCAAGCACTTCGATTAAACCATCAAAAAAAACAAATGCGTTTTTGAATAAACAAACAAGAGTCTTCCCACACCTAAGACTGACTGAATGTTGGTTTATTAACAGCACATTAGAAAAAAATAGGTCATTCAGTGCCACTAATAGTCAAAACCATAGCAACGTTTCAAAATAACCAGAGTGATCAGCATCCAAACAGTGTAAAACTCCCAGACAATCCCAGCAGCACTTAGCTATCTCAAACAAACAAATACGAGATATAACAGAAGTAATAAAGACAAACAAAATCAGCTAAATCAGCACCATATTTACTGCCATTATGCACAAAATATGACTACCTCAATCGTAATGCTACCAGTAAACAATTATAAATGACAAACTGTCTTTCCTCCCCTGTAAATTCCCTGGTATTTACAGGTTATATATACAAGTAATCACCCAGTCTATGTCATCCAAGCACAAATCTAGAAATCACAATTAAACAAAAATACTACAGTATTTTCAGTCAGTAGATGAAGCCAAAAAAATTCCCATGCTTCTGAATGTCATCCATCCCAAAAAAGCTGCTCTGTCTTTAAAATTTCAATGTACTCATACGTGCCTCAATAATACTTGCAAAGTTTTTGTTCGCTTTTAAAGTTTTACTGAAACAAACTTGTTTGAGTCTAGCCTGTGCTATATTTCCTTTAGTTTTCTTGGGTCCTGTTAGATGTGCCACTATGTTAGTCCGCCCGAAAGCGATAGCTTTCGGAGTGGACTTATGTTTTACAGCAAATGTTTTTATTTTTTTATTTGTTTGCCATGGTATCTCCAAGCTCTGTCAGCCGATCGTCGTGAAATTTTGCATCGTGGTGTGTACTAGGCTGAATTTTAAAAATTAGGTCCAAAATTTTTGGGGAGCCTTCGCCAAAAAAACTTTAGGGACCAAAAACTTGGAAAATTTGGTGCAATTTTGAATGACTTCAAACTTTGACAGCGAATATCTCCGGAATAGCTGAAGATATTCAAAATCGGACAAGTATGTCATTGACCGCAATTCCTCCCGCAATTGGCGAAAAAGTCTGGTGAACTATGTTCCACTAATTTTGGAGATCTAATGGTAGAATCGTACCCACCCAAATCGAATTTTTCGGAAGATCATATTTTGGCCCCTAGAGATTGCTGTGCCCCAAATTTTTACATGCACTAGGAAATGACCAAGTTTTGCTAGCACACCTCCCACCAGTAACAGGGGTCCCCCTTACAATTATTTTCAAAGGTGGGTCAAAAATTGGCTAAAAATTTAGCGTATTAGCTGCAAGATCTTTGAAGACAGTGGGAGTAGCCTTATGAAACTTTTCCACTTGACGTGCCACTAGGTGGGGGTGATAAACCGGGTACAACTTTTGGAGGGCACCACCCCTTAAAATTTGGAAGGCCAAAAACGCCCAAAATTTAGTATGTTTCGACTTTGACCGCGAACATCTCTGGACTGGATAGAGATATCGACAAGCTGTAAACGTCACTATCAACTATTGTCTCTCCTGCGTTTAACAAAAACATTGGTGAACTTCGGTCCACACCAGAACTCACGTGGCTAATGTTTATCTACCCTAAGTCGACACTGCGCATTCTGCATATGCTAATGCATTTGACTTCAGACCATGTGACTTTACTATTGGAGGAATTTCAGCCCCCTAAATTGTCCCCCAGTTGGGCTGAGGGCGCCGGGCAGACTCACATTGGGCTTTGTCCCAAATTTCTAGTTTTTTTTGTGAGTTACTGTGTAATAGTACACCAAATGTCACAAAATAGAAAAAATGTTACCACATCCCTACTGTTTGCCGGACTCAGACTGCAAACAGAAGCACAGTAATTTTAAAACACACACACACATGGCTGTGCGAACTATGACACAGCATAGTGCAGTCCTGTAATAAATATGTTTAAAATATATGTTTAGTAACGACTTACTTCCACCACGAATCTGTATTTCCAGCACTCCCTGTATGACTGTGCAGCCTCTCAGCTGCTGAGCAACAGAGATGCTGTCAACCAGTGCAGGCTGACACACTGCATATAACACAACACGGCAAAGAATTGATATTACTGCATTATCATCACAGGCTGGCAGGTTAGTCCGACATAAACATCACTAGTTGCTTCAATGAAGTTACTCTTAGCTAAGTCAGCCAGATTAGTACGACATGGATGACCATTCTCGGATATACAAGCTCTGTATGTACCAAGCCACCCAGCTCAACTCAGCCTAGCCATCCCTCTGTGGGCAGTCATAATGAATCCTGGTATGATACCAGTAAAAGCTTGGGCACAAATAAGCACACTGTGTGACACACTAGCCTAGTATCCACGGTCTCACAGTGTAAGCCGAGTGCAGGGCTGCTACTCATATAATAGCAAAAATTAGGCACTTTAGGGACCTCAGAACTTGCCAAAAAAGGACCTAAATTAGGCCTAATACAAAACCAAATGTCACAACCAAACACATTTATGGTCATTATTCCTCCTGCACATGACCATACTAGACATCAAGAATGTGATTACACTAACCAAAGGCATGTAATACTTCAGTTCAAATTCTAAACTGTTCACTGTAATATTATCGACACAGTTGCATTGAACACTGTGTTATCAAATGTGTCCATTGTCCAGACCATACTAAAATGTCAATCAGTCTTTGGTTTTTTAGCGAAGTGCTCCAACAACGTAGCCTTGTGTTTATCAACCCGTTTTTGCATGTCGTTTGTTGCTTTAGCTGTCTCTATCTCCTTTGCACGTTTGAGCTGAGCTGTTTCAAGCAATGTTTGAGCAATGTTAATGTCTGTCACATCTCCAGTTTGAACTGCCTTCTTCAACTTGTTTTCTGCTTCTCTGAGTAGGGAGTCAGCCAACTTTTCTTTTGAATGCTGTTCTGTCTTTGCTTTCTTCGGACTATCCTCCAAAGACACAATTTGCTTCAGTCCTTCTTCCAGGTCCTTCTGTGCTTGTCTTCTAGCTGAAGCAGCCACTTCTTCTGCTTTCTTTTGCTTCTTTTCTGCTTTAGGGTTGGTGGCGTGGCTAGGTGGTAACGCATTTGATTCGATCAACGAAGTTACTCTATGCCGAGCTGGGTTAGTACTGCGATGGGCGACTGCCTGCGGGCAGGTAAACCATCTTGATATGTAACCAGCCACCTAGGTCAACTCAGCCTTCCATCCCTACGGGGTAGGTAAATCGAGTACCGGCCTATTTGGCCAAAGTTGAGGTGGGGCACGTTCACCTGTGTCAGGTGGCAGGTAACACTGTGGGATCCCATACGGCACGTGACGCTCCGTAGCTCTGAAATGGGCTTCCATTAAGAGCTATAACACCACCTTTAATCTTTTTAACCTTTGCTTCTTCCAATATTTTTCCTCCCAGATAGGCTGTATAATTTGCATGTGCCTGGTGTGCAAGTGTTAAGAGCTGTCGCGTTACTGGAACCAAATGAGGCTTACGATCACATGCCAGCATTCCATCACAAACATCTTGCATTCAGCTTCTTCAGCGACATAGCAGTAATCATATCAGTTAGTATGCAACCAGATCTGGAGAATCCTCGCTCAACATCAGCATTCGCATGTGACAGAGAGAGACAAGCTTCGATAACCATAGAAACACTAGGATACTTTGGACCGCTGTCAGAACCCTTAAGCGTCATGAAGTGTTTCCAGTATTTCTCGACTCTTACACCGTCAATAATGCCTCTTTCAGGGTCTTCTTGTTCCAACTGCCTAAGTTGCCATTCATCCTTCACTTGATCACTTCAAATTGACAATGGCAGTGCATTACACAGCCTGGCTATATAGTCTGTGCTAATGGTTATTGTCCTGTTGCCAGGCTGAAGGCATGTTAACTGTTTTAGCAATCCTGATGACGTGAGTTGAACTTTGTCAATTATATGCTTTGCTGTAGCAACATATGCTGACCTCGCTTTGACGAGGAACATGGCAACATCAACCGGTGATACAGATGCTGTTGACATAGCTTCTCCCACACCGGCATTCAATGTTATCAACTGGGAGGTATTTGCTGGCATCATCTAATAATCCATCAGTTATTTTGTGAGCACGTGCACATTCTGTCTTCATGAAACAATTGACAATGGTCAGTATCAGTTGACTGATCTGACTGTGCATAATATGAACCAGTAGTTCCTCATGCTGCAAGATAGCCAGGACACGAGTGAACAATTCAGCAAATGAAATCACAAACAAAAAATGTGGCTATTGCTGTTTTGTCAACAAGCATAATTTTGTCAGGATAAGTTGAAAAATAGCCAATTACATAGAATTAGGGACTTTAGAGACCACTTTCTAAGAATTAGGGACTTTAAGGGACCAGATGTTTAAAAAGGGACTTCAGGGACTTTAAGGGACCAAGTGGCAGCCCTACGAGTGGTTGAGGGCTAGATTAAACTGGCAGCATTCGAGAAAAAATCATTCATCCTATCATATCTCATCATTAGAAGTAAATCCCACTGAGTAGAACTGGCATGCACCTTTTGGGCACTTTCCAACACACTTGACGCAGTGGTGCTTGTCAGTGCGATCTTCCATCTGGCCGGCGGGACACTCGCGCTCACACAGCCCGTCATCCCGCAGCTTCCAGTGCTCGCGAGGCTGATCCGGTGGCATGAAGTTCAACTCACGACACTCGCTCTCATGTATACAGCGCCAGTCACGATACTGAACACACATCAGCAGCGATCACTCAATCAATCCACGATTTTTACAGAGGCCTTAGTAATACAAACTGCATCTCGGTCCACCACAGACAATAAGTCGAAATACTTGTACGATCAAGGAAATTGTCAGAAAAAAAATCTGGTGAAGAAATTAGTTGAGTCACTGACAGAAGATGGATAACATCTCGGCTAAAGTCACATCATCCGGCAGAATGTTCCAGGTCCATAAGCCGACAACTAAGAAAGCCCAGTCAGTTAGGGCCAGTTTCTGGATCTTTTAGTTAACTGTTAATTGTAACTTGCTAGTTAAGTTTGTGTGCGTTTCTGAACCAAACCTTGACTGGCTGTCAGCTAACTGAGCGGTAAACTATAGTTGCTTAGCAACGATGCACACGACACTTATCACTTCCGCCCAATGCAGGCGAGCGTCATGAATATTAATGAGCGCAAGCGGACGTCAGCCAGCCCACGCGCCAGCCAACCGATTGCAGACAGCCATTTTGTCCATTCATGAGTGGGTTTTGTAGTAAAATTTGTAGCAGCAAACGTCGCCTCGAGTTTTTGAAGACATTGCTATACGGTAAAATCGTTTTATAATATCACATTCTTCAATTAACTGCTTGCAAAATGGTACAAAAGTTGCATTAAACACGATAACTACGATCGACGGTTAGCTAACTGGCTGATTTCCTCCAGTTAAATTTTTGGCCATTTTGACCGTTGGTTAGTGCAACGAGAAACGCGCGTTATGCAAATCTGTCAGTTAACACTAACTTGACTGGCCAGTTAAGATCCAGAAATCGGCCCTTAGTGCGGTTGTCAACTTGACTAGAGGCACTGCCAAATGGTTGGTGCCAGCGATCAGCAATCATGCACTTACCTACAATTCGAACTTCTGTTTTGACATATGGCACGCTACAAATGCAGACTACATACTTACTTACTTTATGTGCAATGGAACAGAAATGAACACTGAACTTGAATGAAATATCAGTTCCATTCAGCTGTATCCAGAGTGTATGATGCGACAGAACTGAACTGAAATCAACTGTAATGCCAGCTCAGCTGTGTCTCTAGCAGTGTATTAAGTAAACCAAGAAATTTGAGCTAATGCTCACGAGATGCACAAAAGCCTATAACAGTTCCTGTTCGCAAACTGTCAGTCTATCTCCAGTCATTTTGTCAAAGTTCATTCTTGGAGTGTGCGCTGCAGCTGAAGATCACAAAAATCAATAAAAACCCCTTATTTTGGAAGTTCAAAGTCTTTCAAAGTCATCGATGTTGATACGACTAAAAAGCTCGTCACTAGTGCTTGTTGTGATAGGCAGCATGCCCACGCCGATCTGCAACCGTTTTTACGAACGACTGGCCAACAACGTAAAATAACAACTTTTATGATGGTACCGCTCTTTGATGCTCTCGTGCACAGGTTTCCTTAAACCTAAAAAATCGAGACTTGGACCGTCAAAATCTACATTCAATGCTAAAAACTTCATAAGCAGCTTTTCCATGTCTCTCTCAACTGATTTCGGCACAATTCGCTCGAAATGTGTCTCGCAGTCTGCAATCGCCAAAAACTTCATAAAAACCCCTATTATAGTGTTCAAGGTCATCCAAGGTCATCAAATTCGGTGGCAATCGAGAGCCAGTGTACAACTTCCTATAAGTGATTAATAGTAACCTAGCCCCTATCTCGCACTGTTATTGAAATACAGCAACTCATTGGCTAAAAATCACAAATTTTTCCCACCCCCCTCTCATTAAGCATCCTCATTCGGGGTGACCCCTTCAAATTTATGGAAAAGTTTTACGGTTCCTAAAACTAGAGACTTCCAGGCAGCACATGGTGAACATTTGGTGATCCTAGCTTGCACCATTTTTGACTGATCCACCCGTGTGACAGACAGACCGACAGACAGACAGATGAACATGGATGGACAGACAAAATTGTGATGGCTAAGATGCGCTGAAAGCAGTAGCAGCTTTTGCATGTAAAAAATAAAACGAACTGAACCAAGATTTGTAAATTGTGAGTTCAACTCAGTTGCGTTCTTTTCAGTTGCACTCCATGGACAGTACTAGGCAAACAAAATAGTTCAGTCCGGTTCCTTTCAGTTCATTTTTGCAAAGTTTGCTCAGCAAGTTAGTGTAGTTCAGTTCAATTCTACTCCTTTGTGCTTGTTTGCTAGGTATCACCAATACAGCTTGATTAATTTGTAACAAATATCAGCAGCAGAAACTTAAAAAGTAGCCAGCAACTCTCAGGTGAACAAACTTGCAACGATAACAAAATCATTGAAACCAAGCACTTCCAGACCAAAAGTGTAATTTCTGGTAATTTTTTGGTCCCAGACGATGGTCTCGAGACCACATTGATGGTTACTCAGATTAGTCATCAGTGCTATTAACAGAAGAACAACAAAAAACACGACTACCGACCTGGTAGTAACCTCTAGGGCATCGCTGCAAGCAGCGGCCATTGTGAAAGACATTCGCGCAAGCGTAACAGTCAGCCGGCGAGCCTCCCGAACAGCCACCTAGACACTCTCGGTGACAACACTGGTCCACCTTGGTGAAATTGTTCCAGTAGCACGAGCCACGACGATAACTCTCGGTACTCACTGCAGTCACAATCGCAGTGTTGGTCATCGCAGCGTCAACAGACTCCGACGAATAGCAGTTGAGATGCCGACAGCCCTCCGATATCACTAACAGAACAATCAACCAGAGTATGTTTGATCGATCATTCATCGTCAAATCCAGTTTGAAACATTCCATTTCCTTCCCCCTTGGCCAAAAAAAATGTCTTCACAAAAGTTTACTTCTAGACCAGCCAACACAAACACAGAACAACTCCAAATTTGAACTGAGCTGAGCTGTCTCTTTTTTGCTCTCTCAACGAGTCAAAATCAGTAATTTAGCCCAGTGCACAGTTCTGGTTCAATGGTAAGAAATGTATCCAATCTACAAAAAAATTGTACTTGCTCAAACATTATTAATGAAAGTTTCCGGAAACCAGAAACTAACCTAGCAGTATAAAATGACCAGCGAAACAATAATCAAAAGTGATGTTTATTGTTCATTTCTTCACTGCACCTGTGGTTACTGACATGCTATCTCACTAAAGAAAGTATAGCAGATGTAGGCAGTATGAGCGCCAGCATGGAATAAGAACCAGAAAGTATAAATCAGCAGTTAGTGCTGCTGTAAAAACTCTCACCTGATTGGCACCGGTCGGCATTCCAGCATAGCGGCTGACTGAACTTCTCTCCACTGTCCAGTGTCACTGCCATGGTAGGACAATGTCGCCCCGACGGACCTTGTCTTGGAGGACAGACGTTCACACACTCGTTCTGGTCGCGGTTCTGAACGACGAAATTGTCCACCTTCCGGCCACCGAGGACCGCTGACCAGTCGATTGTGTCGATGTAGCACAGTCGTGGGTTCCGCTCGATGCGAACAGCACCGCGAACAATCCGCCGCAGGTTCCCAAGTCCCAGGTCCTCGATGTCCGGCATCTCGAACACCACCAGCGCATAGTTAAAGAACAGTTCCTGACCGCGAATGGCGATTAGGTTCGGAAAAAGACGGCTCAGAGTCTGCAGCCCATAGACCCGGTACAGCAGCAGGTAGTCGGCAATCTCTCGCAGGTTCGGGAACGAGAGGTTCTCGAACTCTTTGGCCACGGTGTAGTCCATGAGCAGAATCTGGAGGTGGCCCTCGATGACGGTGCAGTTTGTCAGCAGGGTGAACTCACTGACTGAGTTTCTCACATCCACACTTGGGCAGACTAAGCAAACATGCATGCAACAATTTCACATCACCTAGCAGAATGATGACAAAGAATAATGCTAATTACTCATGTAACATGTTTCAAGTGATCCTGACTCATATGATCGTAATACATCAATGTCACGCTGGACAGCAAATGGATAGACAGACAGACAGACGACATATGCTGAAATTAGCCGCCCACCCATGCCATAAGATGGCGTGCTAGCAAAAACCGAGTTGCCAACTTGCTAGTATACTGTGACCTGCATGTCATGAAATGAAACAATGAAATTTACGGAACCAAATTAGCATACAGAAAAAATCAGTAAGTATCATAGTCAACTGCTTTAGTATACAAAACACACTCTGACTTTTGTTCGACCTTGGCCTTGAAGTCAGAATTCATATCAACTTGATGGCAAAAGTACGTCATAGGATAGGCATTATGATCTGTTACATGCTCAAATATGGTTGTGATCATTCAAGCCGTTTGGGAGATACATGGCCCCACCCACAGTTTTGCACATCTGACCTTTTTTTGACACCTTGACCTTTACCTTGACCCTAATGACCTTCAAAACTTTATCCTTGATCTTTGGGCTCAACTACATCAGCAACCAAAGTCTGATGAAATTCACTATATTGGGCTGCAATGTATCACGTTAACAACGTTTTTCTGATGCACGCACTCACTAATGGACTACTAATGGACAACCTGCCAATAGCTACTGGCAAGGGGAGAAATGAAGATATAATAATAGCAATGATAATGATAATAACAATAATGCAAATGGAAATATTTATGTACGTAACAACAATATAATGTTTATTGTACTAATATGATAGTAACAGTAAACATAAACAACACAGTTTGGTGTTTGTGGTGCTGTTATCATGACGCAGCCGTTGCCAGAGTTATAAAAAGTTCACCGAGTTCATTTGTTGTATGCAGTGACTGTTTGACCAAGCCAATCAATCCTACAGGCAGCTAGTGCCAATATAATCACAATTTGAAACACAGAGTGGCGACAAAGTAGTGAGAAAAAAATCCCCGAGTTTTCCACGCTTCTCCAGAGCCACAAACTTACTTTTCCATCGGTTATCGCAACAAAAAGTAATGGTAATCTTGGGGAACACTAAAAGCATCTCCAGCCGGGTCTGCAAACGTAGCCTACTTCGAAGAATTTTTGCACCCTGGAAACCGCATCTGGTGACACTGTTTTGTTTGCTACAATTTATCCCCAGTTTGCACACAATTCCCTGAAAATTCTCCGAGTTTTCCAAGTTCAGAGGATTTCCCTCCGAAGTAGTCCAGGTTTATAGCCACTGTGGCCATCCTAAATTAGGCTTACCATGTTCCTTCCTGCGCAGGGCCGGTACTCTGCTAGCCAGCGTTGGACAACACAGGTAGCAGAGTGTGACCATAAACAGATGAAACGCGGTAGCGAACTGGGCCACACGCATACTGCCTGCCAGTTACTACAGTGTAGATCCAACTGACGACGATGTCACATCAGCTTTAACGTACTGAAACGCAGACACCACAGCGTAATATTAGCTCATAATTTGCGCAGTATAGCGCGTAAATATCGTTCAAGGTCATCCAAGGTCGGCGATTTTGGTACCAATAAAAAGCGCCATGCAACTTTCTATTGGTCATCAATACTAACGTTGGTCCTATTCGCAGCGTTTCTGAACTACGGCGAGTTACTGGTTGAAAACTGCAAATTTTAACTTAGTGACACCTTTCGAATTTCTGGAAGACGCTTCTAGAGATCCTAAAACTAGAGTTCTTCAAGGAGCTGACAGCAAAAACTTCATGGTCCTAACTTGCAGCTACTTGAGCCTACTTTTTTTGTAAAGTGGAAAGTAACAGGCAAAAGTTATGAGTACAAAAATACGGGTTTTTTTCCAAGACACAGTGTATAAATCTTACATAGTCAAACAGTCAAAAAAGATAAGACCACACACAGTACACGTACATGCTCATCTCTTTTGCAATGTCACTTTTTCTATTTTTTGGCCTTTTTATGCCGCAAGCGTGACAAATAGAAACTATGCTAACAAGAGCGAAGACATGCAGAAAAAAAATGCCACAGTTTCGTTATCCGCAGAGTAAAACATCGTGACATAAGCTATGATTTTCACAGAGGAATGCAAAAAGTATCCTAAATGAATAGTTTTTGGTGAAGGCCAAATGCAAAAACATCAAGCGAGAGAGAGATCGACCTTCTAATTACAATCCAGTGACAAGATGGATGCGTTTGCACACAGCTAATGATCAATCTACGTCAATGGTGAATCAACAACAACAACAACAACAGTCACCAACGGACCGGACTGCACTATATTTAGAACTGTGAGTGTGAAAAGAGAAAAAGAGCACAAGACCTAGAAGCGTACATTTCAGATAGATCTAGATTTTCAAAACTGATTATAGCACAAGCCACAAGCTCTAAAAATATGCCCCCTGTTCGAAAATTATTTCCGCTTATTATGGTTCACTTTCAGTTTTTTACAGACTGCTGTATAAATTGTTTTTATTGTCTTCTTACGGCATGTAAAAAGTGACAAAAAAACTGCGCTGAACTGCACGGAAATATTTCAGTTCAGTTCATTTCTGTTGCAATGTACCGTACACAAAGCGCATCACACCACAATTCTTGACAAATTTCTGACAAAATCCCAACCTTGAGTGCCAAAGAGAAGTAGGGATGCAAGATCTCCCTAAATGCACCCACCCCGGCTGCAGTAACGAGTGACTAGAACGGTGATCTGGGGGCATCAGCATATAACAGACTAGCCATATATATAGTCACAACATGACACGGTCTGCTGCCTGTATATGTTCTATTGGTCTGAACGTACTGATTCGATAACATACCATCTTCTACCACTGGTATATGGTCGTCCGACACCAAAAAATAGGTGCCAACAAATTATGGGTGACAAATGACAATACGTCTGACTGGGGTAAGATGAACGCTGGGGTACACTGTACCGGGTATATACAACAAGCAGTAAACAATCAACATTCAACAACGACTGCTGCAACTAGAAACGTTTTGCATTCCTTACTCCCCGACAGTGCAAGGGACTGTTCACAAATTATATAGCGCTCAAAAGGTGGGTGGGTGGGGTGGAGTGTTACAGTATATTAGGGGGGGGGAGATTGGATCATCCATTATATAACGCAAGGCAATTTAGACAGCATCCTTGTCCATCCACTCGACATCTTCCGTTTCTCCTGTATTACCATGAAAGTAAGAACTCAAAACTATGTTTTTGCTGATTGATATGTTCAAGACTGTTCTATTTCTTCTTTTCTTTCTTTTTTGCATGTACGTGTGTGTTTATCGTTTTTTTTTCAATGGGCCGTGCAGCCTGAATTAAACTCAGTTGATCGACTGATTCATTCATCGTGTTAGTCGCAAAGTTGTTCAGATTAAACTGTGCATGAGAGGGGGGGTGGTTCGGGGTGATTAATGGTTATAGTTGGTGTTATATAATTTAGGGGTGGGTGGGTAAGCAATTGTGTTATATAACGTTATATAGGGTGGGGGAGTGATCATAAAATGGCACTTTTTAGCGTTATATAATTTGTGAATGGCCCCCAACAAGGAGAAATAGGGTTGCGGAACTTGACAATCAGTACAATCAGTAACCAATACATAACCCAGATAAAAAAACAAGTACTGCTGCATTACGAGGCTCAAAAAACGCATTAGTGTAACTAAAAATGTGAATTAGGGGCTCACCACCTCCCTTTCTTCCCTCCCCACCCATTTCATTCAATCTCCTACACTCCCCTACCTTCCCTTCCCTTCCACTTTCCTCCCCTTCCAATCCCCTTGGAAGTGAAGCCCCTAAATTCTAGCTACGAGTTCTGGGGCAGCGCTGTGAGCTCCCCCCAGCGGGGTCTGGAGCGGAGCGCCAGCCGAAATCGAATTTGGTGCAATTATAGCTTTAAAATATAAGATCTGGTGGCAACAATCTTAGTTATTTGATCATGAGTCGTTAATATCTACTTTTAACAAAAATGTGAGATTGGGGGGGGGGGTATTGGACTGTGCCCCTGACCCCTCCTCCCCTTCTACGCCACTGTCAGATGCACTGCAATTTAGTATATCTGCACACTGAAAATCTCAAACGCACAGCGTAATGTCGCTGTGACAACAAGAACTGTCAGTACGGCGTGTGGCTTCCATAACAAATGCCCACGATAAATGCCCCGACGCCGTGCCAGACAGCACCGGCACAAATCAAGCCCTGTGGCCATACGTGTAATGGACATTGAAAAATAAACACTTTACAAACGTTAAAACACGCGTGCTTTCATGAAAATAAAAATGTTTACATTTCCTCTGTTGCAACTATGGAAACATCACATGGCAAAAAGATACAAAGCCTACACAGCAGCAGAACGCGGCGTGCTCTGGCAGCCCCTACCCTGTAACTCCCAGACCCTGCTACCCAGATGTGAGGGTGGCGGCTAAATGCACTGACCACGCAGCCAGCGGCAGTTTAAATTGAACGGATCGCGTCAGTCAGTCCATTAAGCCTTTGCATTTACTACATGCAGGGACTACTTGATAATAGCTAGAACTAGAAATTTGGGGCAAAGCCCAACGTGAGTCCGCCCGGCGCCCTAAGTCCCATTGGGGGGAAATTAGAGGGGGGGTTAAATTTCCTCGGCACCAAAGTCACGTGGCCTGAACTCAAATGCATTGGCATACGCCGAACGCGCATTGTCGACTTAGGGTAGGTCAACATTAGCGCCTATAACTTTGTTCGCAGTTGACGGAATTTCACAAATTTTTTTTGTTCAACGCCGAAAAGATCATTCTCGTCAACGCCGTTTAGATTTTGTCGCTATCTTCATCGATTCCAGAGATATTTGCGCTCAAACTCGAAAGTTGTCGTAAATCGCACCGATTTTTGCACGTTTTTTGCCCTCCCAAATTTTAAGGGGGGCGGTGCCCCCAA
>Ga0056128_1006150_pt1 | contig 15158 bp, 7 predicted proteins | sample WorMetLIZISLAND2_FD_71113 | JGI IMG/M metagenome (GOLD analysis project Ga0056128, IMG submission 71113) | Marine gutless worms symbiont microbial communities from Max Planck institute for Marine Microbiology, Germany - Olavius geniculatus... ...
TCATGGGTCGACTGCGCTCGCAGTATCGCATTTAAATCACAGATTTTCTTTGTTCTACAAGAAGCTAACAGAACTACCAATGACTGTAAATAAATCGATCAGAAATACACATATTTGACGTTTCTTTCAGTTAACAGTGGCCTATGTCATGCCATAGCTGCAAACGCGGGTCCAATTGTTCGTTTACGGGCAATGGACGGCCGCATCAGCTGCCACTATCGAGATTGTCGAAGCGCTTCTGACCACGAGTCCGTTTATGTAAGAAGCGCTGTAACAAGTACAGGACTTTACCTTTACTTTTTATCGAATAACACACTGACGAATCGCATTTGTACGGTTCTAATCACACCAAAATGGGACCCACGTTTCAGTTAGACAGATTTCGGTAAAGGTGGTGAATAACCCGGCTATAACGAAACGTGTATAGCTAATGTCCACTTTTCTTGGCAGTAGCCAAGCTTCTTGCTATAGCTTGCACCACAGTGCTCTGCGTGAATTATCATCATTATTGCACATCTTACCTGGCCAGTGGCTCCAGCAGAAGAACAGATAACACCATCATCACTCTTCTACGTTTTGGTTTCACACGTTCTTTCTCAGTGCCGCTTTTATTGCTATAGTACCAGTAAGTCCAGCTGAATGCCGCCGAGCAGATGCAAGGAAATGCAACAAAAGTGACGGTGAGTGAGCCCCAGACGTGATGACCTTTTTGAAAGTAGCTGACAGCGGCCGCGATATCGCTGCCAACGTCTACCAGGTAAAGAATGATGCCGAAGACAAGTACTACAGGTACTTCGAGAATGCCGAAAATCCGGTCAGCAGCATTCACAAGCGAGTTTGGAACGCACTGTAACTGTTCCGCGGTCTGTGTACTTTTGTCGACAACGTCCAACGTGCGCGACCTGAGCTGGCGTCTATCCGTTATAGGAATTATTTCGCAAAGACGGTTATCCATCATCTGCGCCATCTTTACTTGTTCAACAGGAAAAAAATCCCTCATCGCCATCGACTGTAGTGGTCGGTGATCGTCATCCAAATAATCCCGCCTTAAAGACTCTGAAAACTCCATGTCCCGTTCATTCGCAGCTGAGTCCTCAGCAAAAGTATGAATACTACTTCTAAAACATGCATATACCAGAATCATCGTGTAAAAATCTTGAAAGTGACAAGTTTATGTCTTAATTTCAACTATAGAGTTTAAAATTTGCGCGTAATACTGGCAATGCCGAAATCACGTTTGTGCGTAACTTACGTGTAATTTTGCACCGTGGCGAGGCGAACGAGGAATGGGACATTGACAGACTTAAACACTAAACGCCTCAAAAGCTACCAAAAAAACTTAAGAATTAAAGTTCTAAAGAGGGGTTTGTAGGTATAACCCCCAAATTTAGGTTTTTTCAGACCGTTTTTAAGTGCGAAAGCAGCTTTAAGCGCGCCTTAGCAATTGCAATTCTGTCTGTCCGTCTGTCTGTCTGTCTATCTGTCCATCACACGGATGGATCAGTCAAAAATGGTGCAAGCTAGGATCACCAAATCTTCACTGTCGGCTGCTTGGAAGACTCTAGTTTCAGGAACCGTAAAGCTTTTCCATAAATTCGAAAAGAGTCACCCCGAACGAAGGCGCTAAATGAGAAGGGGGTGGGCAAAATTTGCGATTTTTGGCCAATAAGTCGCTGTATCTCAGTAACGGTGCGAGATAGGGCCTAGGTTACTATATTAATCACTAATAGGAAGTCGTACACTGGCTCTCGATTGGCGCCGAATTCAATAACCTTGAATGACTTTGAACGCCAAAATAGGGGATTTTATGGATTTTTTGGCGATTTCGAGCTGCGATACAAGTCTATATCATTCACAAGGTGGCGCCACGCTACTATTATTATGCGATCCAGATAGAAAATTTGGTATTTGTATATTAACTTAGCGTAAACACCCCAATTTTGAGCTAAACTACTAAACCGGAACTGCTATAAGCTTTCGCGCGTCTCGTGAGCATTAGCTCAAATTTATTGTTTATCCCTGGCGTGGTATAAAGGTTGAACCAAATCAGTTAGCGTAGAGAGCGAAAACGTTTGTAATTTTGTGTTTATATTTCGCAGTGGCTGAGTTGCCTGGTGGCAAAAAGGAAGCAGGGGCAACTGCCTTTTTCCTAAATTCTAGCCTATCGAAAAATATTTTGTCATATTTTTAAACTACAAAATTTGAAGCTGAAAATCCCTCCGAAGTTAGACGTTTGAGCACCCATGATGTCCTCTGTCAGAAAATTGCAATTTTCTGCCTTCTGCTAAATTCGTAACCCACGACGCCGCTGGTTATATGAATTACATTGAAAGTAATTAGATCTACTGCCACACGCTTCTACTAAATATGCTAATGGTAAAAATATTACTTTTTAGTTTTTATTTGGACCAGAAGTCGAGCGCAACGAGCGAACAAAAAACCCAAATGTCGTTAAGATGGGCCCACCGTACAGCTTGTATCCGAAGGCCAGCGTCCGACTTCCGGTAGCGGCAAAAAGCGATTTCCCAGAGTAACTGCATGGTGACGCTGCTATATCAAACGCTACAATCAACGCTATGATACGATACGGTAATTCTACGTACGCGGGTGATGGCTGCAGGCAAAAACTTTTTATTTAAAATTGCGACTAAACCGCTGCAGATAGAGACATGCTTACTATTGCCAGTCTATAGGAACTGGTCATCGCCCTAACCAAAGACATTGGTATCGCCGGCCCCCTATATGAGTTATCGTTTAACTATAATACATTCATTACAGACAGACGACAGACGACATATCGTACCCAAGCTCGGCCAAAAATAAAGTCGCCGTAGTGGACGCTCCAAGCAACGGAATACTGTCCGTCATGGCCGCGCCGTCTAAATCGTCTTCTTTCGTCGTTTCGCTCCGTTGTGAAGAATCTTCTGCAGATTGTTGAATCTGTTGTTGTTGTTGTTGTTGTTGTTCCATTGTTATTTCCTTTTGACTCATGTCTGAGTCTTCTGTGCTCCAATGTTCTTTTTGTATCGCCTCCGTTTCAACTGCTTCTACACACAGAGCAAAAAAAAACTATTTTTTCGTACACAACATTATGTAGGCCACATTATGCATCTTGGCCGTCCGTCGGTCTGTTTGTCTGTTTTGTACACAGGCTCGTATAGAAAAAAATAACCAAAATAAGAACACGATCCTTAGGGTAGATGTAACTGGCGTGCCAGCTTTTTTGAAAAATTTGTAAGCTTGCTGATTAACAAGAAGCCCAGCTGTCGCTAGAATAGCGGACCGCATTGATTGTCAGTGGCCTTTAAGATCATCCAAGATTAGTGATTTTCATGTATTTCGAAAGAGCGTGTGCCATTTTTACTAATGATCAATAGTAACCTTAGCCTTATCTCTCATTATTTCCGAGATAGGGCCACTTATAGCTTAAAATTTTGCATTCAAGACCTATTCAACGGTATTATCGCCGACCCGCTACAAATTACCGTTTAGCCACAATACATCCGTGACAGAGAGATGGACAAACGACGGACGACGAACGACAAGCGTACCATAAGCTCAACCGTTACATAGATACGGTCGGCAAAATCCTCAATAGATAAGTTCCTTTGCATCCGGTTGTCTCAGACGCCGATTAAAAACTTAGCTTAATGACGACCTAATTTATTGTCAACGCTTGCGACGTTTAGCGACGGACGGTCGCATATCATGTTGGTACTCGGCGGTTACATCTTCAGTTGGTAACGCTGCTACAAACTGTATTCGATCTGGTCAATAATATGTTGCCGATGTATGTCCTGCAGTCCGAAACTCATTTCAATGAGCGCGCTCAAAGTTGCATTGAGTGAGATCGAACAGGCGTAGGCCTACATTTGCCACTCGAAGGTATGACACCAGTACTAGATTTAAAACATACTCGGCCTCGCACTGATAGGTCTACTGTTTTCACAACTTTCTGCGTCATAAAGCAAACGACGTACGTGTGGTCTATGCGATCTGAGCGTGGTAAAGTACGAAACCCACTGTTTGGAGTGGTATCAGCTCCTATGTCCTCGCTAGTGCTATAACTAGTAGGCTACATACAAATCTGTAGTTTGAGCAAACAGCTCACAACAAGCAAGCTAGGAAGTGTTCTGCACTGCATATTAGGCCTAAGTGTACCGAGGTGTCGTCTTGCTACGTGTCTGCAGGTTATATTGGGCTATTGTGATCAATTACCATTATAAGGCTTAATATCATTACCTTTTATCGGTATTTTTGCGATAGCTCAACTGTTCCAAAAAATGCACTGTGTAATACAGCAACTGTCTATAACTGAAACCTCCAACTGCAAAACGCAGCCACAACTATGCCTGACCGTATTAATAAGCCTATGGGCTTACAAACCAGAAGAGCGTAAACGTTTTTCAATGGCCGTATATTGTACGGCCTATAGTAGGCCTACGTTCTTGCAACGTCACGCGAAGAGGGTCTGGCAAGGACAATAATTTACTCCGTTCAGCACGGTTACAATAGCAAAATGGCTATAGCTTAAAACGCCAATAGTGGTGAGTTGGTGACATTTATGATATCGGAGATTGCAAAGGCAGCGGCTCGGGCATGGCCACTTTTCAGCTAGTCCTAATTTGTTGCGAAAACTGCTTCAACTGAGAAAAAGCAGCACCGTAAATACTTAAGCGCTTTAGAGAACGTCAGTTCACAGCCTTACTGGCCCTAATGGGAGGAGACTGTGTTTACCATCTGGGACAAATTTCCACCTCCTTGCTTAACAGTCATTGCATGGCACAGCATTTTTCAAAGGGCCGACGTTTTTTTCAGAATTTCAGACGACGAGCTATATTAGCATTTATGATATCCTAGCAGCGCCTTGCATGTACAGAGTGCGGCAAAAAAGTGGACCCCTAAAGTTTTTCGCCATTTTTTCAGCAGTTGTTTGGGATTTTGATACGAAATTTTACAGCTTTATTTGGTCAAACTTTTTACATATAACTGACAAATAATATGTGATTTTGTTAAAAAACGACAAAGTTGTAGACTTTTTAACATGACCGCCTACCGATTTTTTAGCATTAAAAATGTTCAAGCTAAAAATACTATTTATTTTTCAAAAACTGGTTATACGTTACTGCCGATGACGTCACAGTGACGTTTTGATAAACAGTAATTTATATTGTTTAGAAATTATCATTAAATTATTGTTCCTTTAAAGCAATCGCCGGCTGCCCACCGGATTCATCATCCAGCAGTGCGATTGCGTACGGGCTACGTGGCATTGCTAGAAGCGGAATTTTAACCCTAAAATTGTTTTTCCAGTCGGACTTACAGCGACTGAAAAACAATTACAAAACAACCTAGCAAAAAGCTTGTTAGTAATTGAGAGATATTACAAATTTGGTGTTTTTCGTGCAATATATGACCTATTTATCTGACACAGTCGAATCTTATCGACGTTAATACATTTCATAACCACACTAAATGGTAATTCGACTACAAAAACACACAAATAATGTCTACAACATGCAAACAATAAAGAATGTACAACAGACTAGTAACCATCACATCAAATGTCTCTACGGTCACACACCTACGTTTAAATATAACAACAGGTATTGACTCTGAAACACAACTCTAAAATTTACCTTTAAGATTAACCAAATGTCATCTCACATTAATATGTCTTCCAAAATAGGACAAAATAGCACGATCAGAACAAGTAACACACATTATCCTAAAAATTGCACATAAAAGTTACTTAATGCTAACATAGCTAAAACAGAACAAATCAGTGTAAGCCTACACGTAGACAGATTTAAAATCGAATGCTGCAACATTATGAAAAATATAATAAATATAAGTAGCACAGATAAGCAAATATGCCTTAATAGTCGCTTCTAATATAACAGCTAATGTCGTGGTCTTAGTATCACTTATATTATTTACAAGCTGGCAAGCAAACATCAGTGTCCGTTTTATGCTTTCATCTAGCACAAAAACTAACAAACTAAAACAAGTGACGGAAGTGAAATAAGAAAAATAGTATAGGCCTAAAAGCCAAACAGTAAAGAATTAAAAATACAGTAACAACAGACATCGGAGCCTAAGAAACAAGTAAAAAGGGAGAAAGCGAGATTGGAACTGAAATAAGAAAAAAAATATGCACTGACTATTTGACCGGCAGCCGATCAGATAGCCACGAAAAAACGCAGTCACCACCTAGCGAATGCCATTAGACACAGTATACGCGCTACTGACTAGAATTCGCGTAAATATTATGGTGTAGGGTTTAGGGCTTAGGATTCGAGTTAAGGTTAGAGTTAGGGTTTAGGTTAGAGTTAGTGTTTTTAAAAAGATTTGTGTGAGAATAACAAACAAAAAAGTTAGCGTACAACATGGATGGTGCCTTAGATTCGGCCATTGGCTGACATTATGGACTTTGACTATGCACTTACTTACTTACTTCTTTACTTATTTATGGTAAATTTAAGTTTTTTGCAGGCAAGCAAAAAACTTGCCGACTGGTAATCCCTGACAGCCAGGCTGCTTGCTAGGCTTGATGTGCTAGTTGGCTACTGGCGAATCCGTGATACCGTACTTGCTACGGTTAAGGTCGTCAGTTGCTCGGCCGCCGCCGTCCTTGCGGCTGTACGAACGGCAACCGCAGGGACACTGTCTTAGCCAGTACCTATGAGCACCATTCGGTACTTGTACGTACTGTCTAAGGCTGTTTAATAGGGTGTTTACGCGATCCAGCAAATGTCCAGCAAACTTCCAGCAAATGTATTCAAAATACACGTGCTAATGATGGACGTTTGCTGGAAGTTTGCTGAACGTTTGCTGCCATATGTTATAATAAAGCTGGACGTTTGCTGGATCGTATAAACACCCTAGACGGTGACCAGTCAAATATCTGAACCTCACAGGACCGGTCATGACTGATCACGTTTGACCGGTGACAAAAATAAACCGGTCATATAACCTATAAAATATTTGGCCGGCTGCCGGTTAAATATACTGTGCCAAAAAATAACACGAGAACCCGTAAGCTAAAAAAATTTGCTAGCCGGAGGAAATCCGTGCAGTTCAACCGGAAAATGTTAGCTGTCTATGAGAGAAAAATTTCCGGTACCAGAAATGTTTTGACGATTAGCAACTTTAATTTCTTTCCGGAACTTCGACCACGATAAACACGACAGCTGAGTGGGCTGTAATTCAGTCTGTTGTCTCCTAACATTAGGATGCCAGTAGCGATAGTAGTCTACCTGTACAAGAATTCCCAGTGGAAACATTACTATAGCACATGCACAGCCTGGTTCTATGTACCATGCTGGATTTGGCACACTACGGACATACCACAGCACCAGGCCACTCATCAGTACATTCTCACAGAACATCGGCACATAGCACACCAAGTACCAGTAACGTGTCGGACCTGCTAGCCAGTTTATGCAAAAGTCGAAAACGTAAACTAATGGGGTTATAAAGTTGTACACGATTTTGCCGATCGGCGGTTCTATGCTGAGCCGCATCTGGTAGAAAACCAGCGCGAACATGAGCGTGTAATGAAAACCAACAACTGCGAACAGCCAGTAGTGAAACAACGAGGCGAACAACACGAAAATTAAAATACGCGAGCCTACAATAAGTGTTCGCCAGATGAGCAGAGTCACTGTGGCCTTGGAGAACAGTTTAATCTGATTTTCTTTCCTCCTCTGAAGTCGCACCTGTTGAGAAAACTGGGCTGTCGTATAGAAAATGTTTGCCAATGATGTAATTAGCTGAATGTAGCCTACGAACAACACGGCATTCGTACAAACAAGTGAATAATGTAGCCATACGGATATGTGATCAGCGCCTTTTTCTCTACATTATCAAAATCGCTTTTGACAAAGATGTTGCATAAAAAGTGCATCATTTGGTGGTTTACGGTTTACGTTAAAACTTGAAATAATTAATCGCGCTATTAATACGGTTTTTTACAATGTTATGCTTCACAATGCTAGAGATTAAAATGGTGAAAATGTCATCTACGATAACGAATCCATAACGCAAGCTTACATATTGAAGTACTACGATAAATGATCACTTAAACTGACCAATAGTACTTTCTTGTTGTCCGTGGACGATGTTAATGTACATCGCCAGCGTGATCTCTGAGGCATCTTCAACGAGAGTAGCAATCGCTGTCAGAAACGTTTCTGTACTCTTTTCAACAGCCACTTTTCGGTGCCAGCAGTCCGAGTAATTAGCATCTTCGCGTCTTCTTCTTTCCTCGTTGCTGACGTCGCCTGAGTGGTGTTCTCTACATTTGAGATATTCTCTTCGACAAGTGAGCCACAGCAGTCGAACTTGTCTACCAACCATACAATTACATAACTTAGTCAAATACAACATTTGTACGATTTACGTTATTACAACGGGAAAATTTCTTTCATTTAATTAATAACGTCACGTATAACTCTCAAATCAACGGCACAGCATGATTTTTGTGACGTGAAATAAACAAGTAAAAAACGTGATTTTGTATCTTTTATTGAATTCAAATTAAGCTATAAAGGCAAAAAGTACGATAAATAAATTACGAAACAGTCACGAAATAGTAAGTTCAATACTAAGTTTAGCTAGATTATGTTACTCTGACAAATTGGTTCAAAAAGTAAGCCATATTTTCCCTAACTACATAACATGATTGTCAAATTTTCTACTTACCGGTAATGTAACCAGTCTACGTAATCAGTGAAAAATATGAGACGTCACACACATGACGTTATTAACTTATTACTTATGCCGCATGGCATGTCACCTGACAAGTGGGTCCAGAAAAAGAAGAGACAAGATCATCCTATTTCTTCTGTATGTCGGATGATGGTCTCTGTTGTTATCGTAGTACCACCACGTCGCACTGACCGTAGCCCAGCTGACGGCCGACAGCAGAACGAAGCCGATTGTAAGTAAACCCCAAACTGGATGACCTTCTTTAAGATACATCACACCGGCCGCGATATCGCTGCCAACATCGAGGAGATAAAGCACGATGCCAAATATAAGTATTGCGGGTACTTTGAGGATGCCCTCGATTCTGCCGCAGGCTTGTTTCAGTTGCGGTGAAATGCACCTTTGTTCTATAGGCTCATTATTCTGCGGATTGTTGTCTACGGCAGCCATCATCGGTTCCATTTCCGACATTTCTGGAAGTTCTTGGCGCATTTCACACGCCGAGTTCAGCAACTGAACATCCACCATTTGTTCTTCAGTCATTATTGGCTCCGGCAAAGTTTCCACGGCTGCTGCTTCCACGGCTGCTGTTGTGGAGGGATGCAGTTGCTGAGGCGGAAGTTCAGTTTTACTGATGCCTTTTTCTCCGTCGAATGTTAGCGTTGTTCTGTCGCCACTTATTTGTACAGGCGAACATGACGCCTCATCTTTCATAGTCTTAACTTTATCTTCTGGTGTTAGACCGAGAAGAACGGACTGGCTTGCTTCTGTCGGAATAACCACATCACTGTTGTCATTAAACTGAGATAAAGTCGCTGTTTTTGCATGTACTGAACTGGCAGATGTGACCTGATCGCCAGTAGATGGTTGTTGGTCCTTAATGCGTTTTTCTCCGATTTTAATCACAGCATTCGTCAGTTCTGCGTCCTGTGCACTGTTGTCTGAGTCGTCAAAGATGTGTAAAAGTCTCGTCATCTGCCATTCAATCTTCATGGCTTTTTCGTCTGGACGCGTTTCGCACTCCGTGTTCAGTGGTTTGACAGTCACCATTCGTTCTTCAGTCGATACTGGCTCCGGTAAAGTTTCCACGGCGGCTGCCGTGGACGGGTGCAGTTTCTGAGGTGGAAGTTCAGTTTTTCTGATGCTTTTTCCTCCGCCGGATGCTATCGTTGTATTCGCGCTATCACCCATAAGTAAATGCGAAACCGACGCCTGAAACTGACTTGCATATGTCGCAATGACCGCATCAGTGTTGTCATTGCACCGAGACGAAGCCGCTTCTGCTGTTGCTGCATGTACTGAACTGGTAAATGTGACCTGATCGCCGGTAGATGGTTGTTGGTCTTTAATCCGTCTTTCTCCGGTCTCAATGGCATTATTCGCCAGTTCTGCGTTCGTTTGCTCTAACTCGTCATTGTTCGACGCGCGACCAGTTCCCGCGTTTTTTGATGACTCTTGTAGCAAAGAAGGACGCTCAAGTTGATTTCGATCTATTTCAGATGACATAAGTAGAGGCGAGCATGAGTGGTCAGCTTGATAATTCTCAGCAACATCGTTAATCTCGCTGCGGCCTATTTCATCACATTTAGTTAAAATGTCAGTTGCTGTAGGCCTATCTTTTGTTATCTGACTGGTGGATGGTTGCTGGTCATTAATCTGACTTCCTTCATCCTTTATAGCAGCAGCAAGTTCCAGATTTATTTTGTTTGAATTGTCTTCGTCCGTTTTGTCTTCATTGCCAACAGAAGTTTTAACAATCTGTCTTTCCATTGCAATTTCTGTATCTTCAGACATCCACGCCTACATTTCTTTTGCTTCAAAACTCTTCTACTATCGCATTCGTTCCACTATAGCTTTTACACACAGAACATATGTAATTCATATAGATATTACTGCATTCGACCACAGGTAAGAATGTAAAGCTGTACACATTATAATGAAACAAAAAACCCAGCTGTCGCTAGGGTAGCCGACCGCACTGGTTGTCAGTGACTTTCAACATCATCCAAGGTCGATGATTTTTATTTTATTAGAAAAAAGCGTATACCACTTCCTATTAATAAAAAATAGTAACTTTGGCCGCATCTCTCGCCGTATCCTACATATGGTCAGTTTTCCATTGAATTTCCCAAGCCTCATCATTGAACCCTTAATTTGAAATTGCACTAGAAGGCTGAAATTTTGCATGCTTAAGTATAACATTGTTACTAACACACATGGCTAATTACTCGTGTGAAAAATTTTTCCTACGACTTAAAGCTTGGCCACAGTACATAGGTTACAGCGTTAGAGACCAACGAACAGAAAAACAGACAGACGGACGACAAACCATGCCAATAGCTCGACCGTTACTAAAGTACGGTTGGCTAAAAACTTGAATGACAACAGGGACGGTCGTGTAACATCAAGTAACTTTTAGGCCTAATATTTTCACTTACTGGGAAAATTCAACGCGAAATAGAATCAGTAGGAGCAAATAGCTATGAACAGATGACAACATGGTTCCAGTCACCCACAGAAATTAAAAATATAAGTGTTGGGATTTGTAATCAGAATTTGCACTAAAAGTTGCAGCCAAATCGACATACGATATGTTCTAACGATTTCTGCCTTTGTTCTAGTTTGCATCCATATCTCAATCGTAATTTGGGTGCGTTTTTTGATGCAAGAATTAGGCCTAGAAGCCACAATATTAAACCTGGCAAAGTACAGCCACAGTTTCATGTAAAGATTTGGCAAACATTTTGCTAAACGTGTGAGCATGATGAACGCACGTAGAAGATAGACGTTGACTGAGTGTAAAGTAAAATAGTTTTACGATTTTAAAGATTTTGCATAAAATGACGACTTAACAGACTGTTTAACTAACACGACTGTTTAACTGGGGCCTATAAGTTGCTCGCCGCAGATACTTACATAGCATCGTTATGTAATGTTACATTAAATTGGCGCCACACGACAAAAACTATAGGCTTATATACTAGCTAATAAGAAAATAACCGATCATATCGTATTAACTCCTTAAGCGTCTTCAATAAAGTAATACTCACTCAAATTAATTAGAGATATAATATTACAAATAGGCCTAGTAGTAAGTTTTGCATCAGAACGCATATACTGCACCTACCAAAAAACAGTCTTTCTGCAGTAGAGAGAAGCAAGTCTAACAGCTCTTTAGGCTATTACGGTATGCGCGTTAACACTGTTCATACAGCAGTGACTGCATTAAACTGTTCGCCCTTGGTACGGCAGCTGCGTTGCTATAGAGACTACCACGCCGTGCTGCGTCAAGCGTGGCTTGTCTTGTTCAAACATGTCTCGCATCGCGTGCGTGGGTGTTATTCGACGTTTCGGTTTTATGACCCGACAATCTTTATTACACTATAGAAGGTCGACGAATTCATCGCTGTATAATAATCGATGTAAAACGCAGGGACAAAATGTGACATAGCTTAATTAATGGCTAACTTATTTTAACTGATACAAATATACAAGAAAAAAAATCAATAGCTTACGTCAGAAAATCGGTAAGCATATTTACTCCGCGACACATTGAACATAGACATCGCTACTCATATTTAGACAGTTCTGGCAAGTGACATCAATGAAATTATTTTAATTGAACAGTTATCAAAATCTTAACAAGTAATTTGAGCAAAGCTCATGAGGCGCGCGACAGCCTTAGCAGTTCCTATTCGCAGATTGTCTTGATCTATCTCTATCACTATCGTCGCAGTTCACCGTTGAAAACTGCGCCGCAGCCACAAATTGCAAAAAAAACATTAAAACTTCTATTTTGAAGGTTTAAGGTCATTGATATTGACACTAATAAGAAGCTTGTCACTATTGCTTGTTATGATAAGCAGCATATCTCTGCCTATCTGCAACCTTTTTCACGCTACACTAGCCAATAGCGGTAAAATAACCACTTTTTAGGGAGGTAGCCGTTTTTGAAGCTCGCCTGAGCCGGCCTCCTTGAACTTAGGGGTCGGGACTTGGACTGTTGAAATCTACGTTTAATGTTGAAAATTTTGTACGTATTGTCTTTGGTCTATCTCCAGCCATTTCGTCGCAATTCAGTGCTGAAATGTGCGCTGCATCTACAAATTGCTAAAAATTCAATAAAAACCTTTTTTGGGAGTTCAAAGTCGTTCAAAATCATCGATTTTATAAGGCTAAAAAGCCTGTCACCAGTGCTTGTTATGATAAGCAGCATGTTTGTACCTATCTGCAACCGTTTTCACGCTACATGAGCCAATAACGAAAAATAACAACTTTTTAGAGGGGTAGCCGTTTTTGACGCTCGCCTGCGCCAGCCTCCTTGAACTTAGGGGGTCGTGACTTGGACTGCTGAAATCTACGTTTAGTGCTAAAAATTTCATACACAGGTTGTCTTGGTCTATATGTAGCCATTTCGTCGCAATTCAGTGTTAAAATGTGCGCTGCATCTAAAAATTGCGCAAAATTTACCAAAATCCCTTTTTGGTGGGTTCAAGGTCGTTTAAGATCATTGATGTTGACCAATCTAAAAAGCCCGTCATTAGTGCTTGTTATGATATGCAGCAAGTCTGTACCTATCTGCAACCGTTTTCACACTATAAGAGCAAATAGCGGCAAAATAGCGGCTTTTTTGTCTTTGACGCCCTCCTTCAAAAGGAATCCCCTCACCCAGTAGCACGAAAATTTGTCACTAAAACTAGAGTTTTGTGGCATCCCACAGTAAAGACTTAGTGATCCTAGCTTACACTGTTTTGATACAGGTGACGAGCGTAACAGACAGACGGACGGACAAACAGACGCCTAGACGATGACTAAGACGCGCGAAGCATTTTGCTGTCGCGCACAAAAACTGATTGTGTAATTTATTAGTAAATTATTATGTTAATGTTTGTTCACAAGTACTTTGAAAATACACTTTGTTTTAATTTCTGCCGAATGTAGCAATAAGCGTCTCCAACGCACACTGCATGCATACTATTAAAATAAGCTATTTCTAGGGGCCTATTGTATCGTCTATTGCCCAAGCCTACCGACAGTGGACGAGAACTAAGTTTTCTAGAGAGCGTCTATGCTATAGATTTAGCAACGGACGATAATGATTTTAAAAAGTAATGCTTTTATTATCCTGTTTCGTATTTTATAGGCATTGCAGAAATAGGCGCAAACGTGGACCATGGTCTTAGGTGTTCCTCTGTCATCAAGCTTGACGTCACTGAGCTGTACGTTTAACTGTTTAATTTACGTCGAAAACATCGCAAAACATCGTCGTCGACGTTATGCCTATTTTATATCGCATGATACATATTGACTCATAAACATCTGCTGATATACAACATGGACGCATCGCAGATTGTAAAGATGCGTTGTCACTGCTTGGACAATCTCAATTAACTGTTCGATCAAGCCCTAATCTAAGCGCTACCTCTCCCTAAAAGAGCGGATACATTTGAGTTCGTCCACTTGCGTTAACGCGCGTTAACGCACGTCAACTTAGCGCGCTAATACTCGGCTGCATGCAAATTAGGTTACGCTGTAGTGCGGAAAGGCGCAAATACAAAATTTCTGACAGTGAAGAAAACGTGATGTCAATAGGACTGTACGTAAGTTCAAATAAGAAAAAACGCCTCACATCGAGAAGGAGAAGCCAGTAAATCCATGTTTACACCATCAAGCAAACATCAAGCAACCATCAAGCAAATGTATTTAAAATACACGTGCACGACGTGTGCTCTAATTGCTTGATGTTTATTTGCTTTATCGTGTAAACGGGGTATTACAGACTACACTGTGTCCCAAAAAAACATCCCCGACATTTTCAACTGTATCTTGAAAACCAATTACCAAATTTTAATAATTTTTGGTACAAATATTCCTGACATAACTTGCCATCAAATGACCGTTCAGTTTTCCACCTCAGTCAATGTATGCTTTTGCACTACCTAGGAAAAGCAGATCAAGCGAAATATGCATTAAAATAAACAGAAAACCTGAAAAAACATCCCCAACATTATCGATCGTACCTTGAACAAAGATTAGCAGATTTTAATAATAATTGGCAGAAATATTTACGACACAACTGGCTATGAAATAAGTGCTTTAGTTTTTACCTCACCCAACGTCTGCTTTTGCACTATCTGGGGAAAGCAGACCAGGCATAATATGTGTTAAAATAAATGGAAAAACGTCAATAAATTCTATCTGTCCTAATTTGTGGGCTCCAACAGCAGGTTTGTTACAAGGTTTGACTGTCTTGCAGCAGTGTGTCTACCAGAAGAAGTTTAAGAATGTTTGTAACGTCAAGAAGTGACTGGTAGAGCCTGTATTGTTCAGGAGCAGAACATTATCAATACTGCAGCTGTCAAGTGGGCCAGTGTACACGTGTCATAGTGGGCCAACACTTCAAGCAGTTTTACTGTAGGCAGTTGAAAAATGGACAACTGAATGAA
>Ga0056128_1006151_pt1 | contig 15157 bp, 7 predicted proteins | sample WorMetLIZISLAND2_FD_71113 | JGI IMG/M metagenome (GOLD analysis project Ga0056128, IMG submission 71113) | Marine gutless worms symbiont microbial communities from Max Planck institute for Marine Microbiology, Germany - Olavius geniculatus... ...
TACCTAGAAAGTCCTACCGCTCTGATGTGCTTTGATGTGAGACGACTCGTCAGAACTTTTCAGTAGGCCTAACTATGTTGCACATTTTCTACAGCGACGGCTTTCCATAACTTTGAGGTTTCCCCGTTTTCCGGTCCCGCGTTTTCCACCCCTGCGAGTTGGTGCCGGGTCTTCCAGTCTCGCGATTTCCACCCCTGCGATTTGGTGCCGGGTTTTCCAGTTCCGCGTTTTCCAGTCTCGCGTTTTCAGCGCCCCCGCACGGCCATTACGTGCAGCCTGCGGGCACAGGCTAACGCAGCGGCCGGCTAGGCAGCCCCAGTCAGCTGTACTAAGGTCACCACCTTCTGTAACCCATAAATGAGTTACTACTCATTTTACTGTCCCACGGAGGGTAGAAGGCTGAGTCGACCTAGGTACTTTAATTCTAAACGCGACCAAGTGAAATACTTCCTGGTGCAAACTACATTTTTCTAGCTGATTGGCTCAGTGAGTAGTCGTCTTAACGTGAATAGAATATGTTTGGTGATCGCTTCAGCAATTTATTTGAAATTGAGTGTACAAAATTTTATTCGCATTTCTTCAGATTTGAAATTTCTATTGTACGATGTCTATAGGGTTACTTTTTTCCGGCCACAGTGTAGTTAACTCATTCAGAGTGACATTTGTGCTTTTCGTGTTTTTTAATTGTTTTTTTGCTTTGTTTCTCTACCACTGTGGTGAATAAAGATGTGCATTACCCCCGGCGTTATTCGTGAGCCGGTAGCTGCGTACGGCGAACGGCGGGCTGTCCGGATCCTCCGCAGCCGGCAGCGACAACGCCGTGCCTACCGGCGCCGACTCGGGGAGTTCCAGTTGGACTTGCGGTCTCGGGAAGGTCGGTGCGTGGTCGTTGCGGTCTGCGAGTCGTACATCGACACGGATGACTCGGAATAGCTGGTCGGGAGGTGGCAGAACGACGACCACGTCCAGTCTCAGCGAACAGACCTCGGCACCCGGACACACCTACATCGACAACGAAAATGCCGGACACGAAATTGCAGAACAGAAAAAATATTGCATAAAAATAGATTACAGTACATTACAGAGTAGTGCATTTTTTCGAAGCAACGTAAGAAAACAAGTCAGAACACAAATTGGCTGCGGTTTCGACCTCAAATCTCCATTTCCGCTGGTGGTCAGAAACCTAGGTGACGCAAAACAGCACTGTAACTACGCCATGTGTGAATAGCTCCGTCCATAAAACATTGGCTGATTGTATTTTAATAGGCCTAATTTGGGCATGCAACACCAAAAAGAAACCTGACGTAAACAACTGTGATTTTGCCACCTCACCTCAATGCTGTTGCTACACTACTTCGTGAAGTGCAGAAGTCGTAGTTTCAATCAATCAATCAATCAATCAGTATTGCCTTAGTAACAGAGCTACTTCAAAATTAGACAGATAATAGATAAGTTCGGACGATGATATCCGGATATGACTTTCTGAAGAACCAGGTTTTAAGGTGACGACAAAACACTGGGAGTGACTGAGATGTCGTTAAGTCCTCTGGTAAAGTGTTTCAGACACGAGGTCCAGCAACCGTGAAAGCCCTGTTACCGACAGTTGAGAGTCTGACAGGTGGCACCCGCAGGCGACTGGTGGGATTATTTACAACAATATCTTACTAGAATACGAATATGATGGGAAGAAAACTATAGTTACTTCAATATTATTCGATCGTCAAATAACTGCAGTTTAATAGAATACTGGAATTTCTGCTTCATAAATTTTTGTATGTGTGTTAATTTTTTAACGGCGTTAATTCTTTAATGCGTTAAAGCGTTATTTAAGTTAACGCGCTAAGTCGACAACTCATAGTTAGGCAAATACGTGGTAAAAAGCCTTAGGTTTTCGCTTTGTTTTTTTCCTTATTTTTCTTTCTTTTTCTACTTCTCCTCCAAAACTGGACAGGGGGCCAAGAAGAAAATTAGAAGGAAAAACGGCCCTTACATGGAAGAAATTAGGGCTAAATTTCAGCGAGATCCGTTGAAGGGTTTTAGAGGGAAAAGCATTTTACCAGATTTATAAATCGACGGCTTGACGAATAAACAGACAGTCGTGGACCAAGACTCTCCCAATCTGACTTAGCCTACGGCGCCAGGCGGCCTGACGTTGGGCCCTGCCCCAAATTTCTATACGTAATATCGTATATACCTGTTCGCGGTCGATGGGTGACTCTGTGCTGATGACGCCCGTGGATTGGTCCACGATGAACCCTGCGGGTGTGGTCGAGCGACGCAGAAACCGAAACCGCAACCGAGCCAGCTGATCCGGGCCGTACTCCGCAGTCAGGTTAGAATCCTCCACGATGTTGCCGACCTGCGTGCCGGCTGGACTCTCTTCGAGGAGCGTGTAGCGCAGATGAAGCCCCGACGACGAAGTATCGGTGCCGGCGGCAGCGGATGTGGTGGTGATAAACAAGAGAGATACAGTGGAGGCCAGTAGCAGAAAAACACTGCGAACGACGGGCGACGGACCCACACCACGCCGTGACGATCGCCGACCGTTCCGCGCCGGCCACGGTGGAAGCAGCGACAGAGGCGACAATTTACGGTGGTTCGGGCGTGGAGTCCTAAATTGTAGGACTCCATGGCTCGAGCGTCGTTGGGTCGTAATGATCGAGTCGGGTTGCTTGGCGGCCTGCATAGCTCTATACCACGCGCGAAGCTGGTCACTGGAGACGCACTACTGCTAGAGTGAACTCGTTCGTTATCGTTGTTTTGTCGCGTCGCTTCTGTAGTGTCCAGCAGTTAGAATCCACTTTCGCGCGGTCTTTTTCCCGCCTGCAAACCGATGTAAAAGTGCCATATGCACAAACTAATAAGATAATATCTACAGGGTCAACGCTAATTTAGTAAAAAAACGCGAACACATTCAAAGATCAACGTTGAACACCAAAAATGATCCAACCAGTAATTTCTTTAGAACTTTGTTAATCTAAGTATAAACTTTTTGACTTTTTAAATAAGTACATCTATGACCTCATATAATTTTAGTCGACAAACCTGCTGCTTCGTTTAGATAAACATGTCGGACTTAGACTACTCTCCTTTTTGCGCACGATTACACGACTTAAACGAATTACTCATATATACGCCTTACATTTTTGCCATTTTCAGTTCGTTTCTTGATGGATTAAAAATCACTCGATAAGAGTCTATTCTGAATTTCGGAAGCAAAATTACTGTAGTGTCGGTCTAAAACGTGTCTTTAATGCATCGTGATGGGACCAAGCATGCAGTTAATGAAACGTAGCAGCAGGCGATATAGCACTCTAAGACATTCGCCGGGTTCTGGTGATGTCCCTGGGTGGACATCCTTTAATTAACTCGTTGGTCGTTACCAGAAGTCGCCACTGACGCAGCCTGCATTACGTATATTTTCCGCTCACCGCCGTAACATCTGCGTTCTGCGCTCTTTATAATACTTACTTAGTCGGACGTTTCTCCAGTTATTATAGACTTCGTTCCCGTTGCCGCCCGTCAACGCCACTCAACCCAGCTGGTGGTCTCAACGGTCTCCTCTCATAAATTCAGAGATATGGTTATGGAGACCGAGAGACGCTTCGAGGGCATTGAAAAAATAAAGCCATAGTCTGGCTCTTGACAAAAGTCTTAAGACTTTCCAGATCTCTGCTATCATTTATTATGGACGGTACTATTAAATATTTCGACAACAGTTAAATAGTCATGGAGTCAAATGATAATTCTGTTATTGTGGTAGCCATGGTTAACCATCGACTGGCCTTAAGTAGCATGCATTGCATACTTTGTCACATCGACATTGTACAAAGCTGTAATTTTACGAACACTAGCTGTTGATTCGTGAGTGACATTAATACGCCCAAACATTTGAAACGTTGCATGACAAGTTTTGGACGTGGTCTTAATAAAAGTATCCAAAACAAAATTCAACCTTCATACTCCCAATTGATTTATCAGTCACAGAACGTACGGGTGGCTAATGGATTCATAGTTTAGAATGGGATTGTAGTTACGCCGCTGCGGTCACAGACACAAGAATACGTCGTTAGTGTGATACAGAATGCTTTGAGTAATTTCCCTGGATAGTTTCACTGCGCAGAAAAAAAACTGCACCATGACGACAGCTATCATAACAAAACGTATAAAGGCCTATATTACGTTACAGTGAACGGTGTGTAAAGTCGACAACTAAAAATACATAGGCCTAGTTCTACTCGGAAGAATATTAGCTGGTAGCCTATGCGTGCATCTTCGTACTTCACACACACACAAAAAAACTTTTTTTTAAAACAAAGCATTAAATTACTCAAACCACTACTGACGTACGGTAGGCCTACAAAGTAGAAACACCTCAGATTCAGAGGGATTCGGCTGACGTCCTGCATGCGCCATATAACTTGACTCAAGTTTACTTTCTCACTTGAATTATGGCATACTGAAGTTGAAAACAGAACACAGCCGTACCTTCAAGCAGGAGATTCCTTCTTCTGTCTAGTTCGTCGCCGGTTTATGATGCGAATAACTCGAGCAAGGATGTAATCCGAGTCTGACATCGACACATTGTCTCTCGGTGCGATCGATCAAGTAGGCTATCCGTCAATCAATCGATCATTAAACTAGGCCCTATCTGGTCGGTTTCAGCAGCTGACGATTATGTTTTACTGCTTTCGGCGATAACGAATCATACGTATAACGTCGATCAGCGCCAGCGAATGGAACTTCGTTTTCAACGTGTCATCCGTTTTTCGCAGCCGAAGTCAGCGCGTCTGTCTGTCACACGTCTGTCGTCGCTAGTATGCTCTCGTACTGTTTACTGTTTTCAATCGACGCGCGACGGTCATTCATAGAGACAGGCAGAGTGAGTGACCAGAGCGTGGTCAGCTAACGACTGCCTGCTTGGCTGTTGCAGCGCAACTGAGCGTGAGCGAGAGATCGAGCCTCTACCTAGCAGTCAGCGTGGTTCCCCAGTGATTTGCACGGCGTGCCGACTGCTGTGCTTAGTGCTGAGTGAGACGTCCTCGACGCCCACCGGGGCACCTGCCATAGCTGGGCGGAGCCAACTGTCAATCAACACTGCATTGACTTGACTCACTGATGTGTAACTGCAGAAGCTGGCAGATCTTGACGAGTAGAACCGTTTCCTCGAAAAAGGTGTGGGAAAATGATAAGGGGAAAGGAAGAAAAGGGAGTGGTCTCGTGGGACTCTTGTCCAACTTTCAGAACTCAGAACAGGGTTAAGCTTACACGGTGCACGACTCAGTGACCACTGGTTCCTCCTAATTTTACGGTTCAAAAGTCTCACTGAAAATTAGAATTGAGTAATTTTAATGATCTATACTTTTTAAAATGTTGGTTAACCTTTCTTATAGTGCAGTGGAAATTATGTTTCTACCTTGCAATGAATATTGACAATACCTTAATTTATCAGTAGGCTAGGCCTATCACATCGACAAATAAGCCTACAATATTTGGCTTGATTGTTTTTACTTGCAATGCCTTGATGGCAGTCTGTTAATTGTTTCATCTGGTACAGAAAATCCACCTGTGCATTCTCTTCACTGTAGGCTACCAAATGTCCATCAATTTCAGTCGTCGTATTGTTGCACAGTCGGCAGCTGCTGCTGCTGCTGGGATGAGCCATGGATGATCGCAAGTAGAGGTTCCGGTAAGTGGGGTGCACCCCTGAAATTGAGGCTTGTAGGTTTCTACACTATGTGGGCCTTTGTTTACCGATGCGTTCTACGCCGGCGCCTGCCATCTGGTACAGTATGTAGGCATGGCAGGTTTTACTACATTAACCCGGCGTTATCAGGATTAGCCGTTACGCTAGAGCCAGTCAACTGAGTCAAGTGGTTCGTGCAGTTCTCTCGCAGTCGACTGGCGTTGAGTGAGCGACCCTATCACAAGTCATTCCATTACGCGCGCCGTGATGATAAGCACTAGTCCATGATGTCGTCGCTGTAGGTCCGCTGCCGATAAAACCAGCAGACCGTGTCTCGATTCTCGCCGCAATGCAGCAGGCCTATATCTGTTGCAGACATGGACCTACGTCCAGCAGTTAGGCAGCCAGAATGACGCTGGACAGATGCCACTTTGCGGGTATTTTGTTTTGTTATCGGTTATAGGGGCGCATTTAGGGGGTTGCTCCGGACGCGTCTTGAAAGTAAAAAAAAATAATAAATTGAAGAAATTAATCAAACGACAAAAGTATTTTGCTAGGCTTAATGCAATTTTTTTCGGTTACAGGTCCGAGTCCACCTGGCCCCCTTTTCACATTTCTGAATATCTTCCGGTGTTTCAGCGGGCAATTCCGATTTCCGAGTATAGAACAAGTGAGCTGAGCTGGCCTATATCCTGAGTTCTGTTTTAGCGTGGAGTGACCTAATGCAGACACTACGCTGCCCCCCTCTCCCGTTCGCGCTATGCAGCTATACCAGTAAGATTAAATTCTGAGAAACATTTTAACGCATGCACGCTGGAAAACTTGTGAGTAGTCATCTTACGAGACAGAACCATCACTGGTGTAGCCAGGATGGAGACTGGAGAGGTCGGGAGCAAGGCCTGGAAAAGTGCGCTACCATAGGATTCAGGACTTTGCTTACCGGGGAAACAGCAGGCAAACTGCTAGCAGTGTACCGGTATTTTGCCAGATCCTTTACAACACTTTGGCGTATATTACATACGAGCTCTTCAGCAGGTGCCATCATTTAGTGACAGGTATATAGGCCACTATTGTAGGTGTAGGCCTATACCTTATGTATGCCTACGTTTACCTAAAATTACCTGTTTAGCAGCACACGAACTTTCCTGTAGCTGCATCGAGCGTATTATTATGACAACGTAATAACGCGCCAGTGGTCAGCTGCAGCAGCAGCGTAGGCTGTACACAATGTACAGTTACTGTAGTCAATATCACGCTACATTGATCACGATCACTGAGATGCAGACATCATCAGCGTCAGCAGTCGCAGCAAGACATCCAGTTCAATCGGAAGTCATTCGCCATAATACATGAGACTGTGCTGAAACGTCGCGTGATGCATGTATGCCGTCTTTCACTGCATTATGAAATTACGTTCTGTCGGCTTATAGTGGAGTCTCTGTAGCGCCGCAATCATGCGGTATAAACCCGTAATTAATGCACAGTGTGTATAGGTAATTACGTATACCTACAGTGTATTTAGGCCTATACCTGCGTAACATGCAGCAATTTTTAACCGCATGCAAAATTTTTCATATCGTGTGTGCTATATTTATCGTGTGAAGATGTTTTCGAATAGTCCGAAAGTATATAGACCTCGATTAATCCGATTAAATATAGGCCCTAAGCTTAGTCAAACAACCGACGCACACGGCATGGAATTTTGTCGCTTAGCTCCCCAGTTGCTCATACAGTATAACCGTTGTATTCAACTTCATTATCGAGACAGATCTAGGCCCAGTTCCATAGAGTGCTGCATGCACACATATCGAACTCGACTCTAGCGATAACTCTGTATCGCGCTCTTGGGTCTGCTTTGGTCTACTATGCGTTCCGTTTATAATTGTATCATCGCCATTCGCCAAGTTTAGCTATCTCTGCACCTACTGGTGAAACGCAGGATGAAAACCCATGTCATGAAAAATTTATTTTGATGGTCAGCCGATCTCGTATATTCTCGTTGCTTTTGTTCAGATAAATGCGGCAAGGTATACCGGAAACGAAGACACATATTAAGCTTCTTCTCGAGGCATTACCCGTTTTATCCGACATACTGTTATTGAGATATTTACTAGTAGGCTTAATGTTTATCTGCTAATGAAAAGAGCAAGTACTTGTCATGGTGCAATTTTGGATGTTCGATATTATGTCAACATTTCGTATAAATTAGCAGTTGGCACTATGCTGCTGCCAAATCGGAATAAAGGCTAGTTCACTATATAGTCACCGATTTTCATATATTTAGCCTATATAACAGCAGAAGTTCTGCCGAATAAAATTCATACAAGGCAAAGCGTGTGCCAGCTATAGGGTAGCATGCAGTGTTGTGTCAATGGCAGAAAAACGCTTTCCACGCATTTTTTGCTTTTGCCGTAAGTTCTAAGACATTTTCAGCAAAGATTGCCTGCCATAGATGCACACACCTCCACAGTTGTAAGTCGTAACTATCAATCACTCATCAGTCAGCTGACAACGTTGAATGCAACAGGCGGCACGGCGTGGCGTGGCGGCATTTCCTCCTATATCTGCTGCTGCTGCAGCTGGCAGCCTGGCAACATCATCCCCAGGATGCGGTGACGTCATGCACTGATACGAGCTCAGACGCTGAAGCCTGGAAATCAGCGGGATAGAGAGAACGTAGGCCCTATATAATGATTTCTTCTGGCCGTGACCGTGAGCGTATAGCACCCCGCTGCTACTCATCCGATTTTATCCTGCAGCACTGATTTCCTTCGATCCCTGCAGTGAGTGTATCAAAATGTGGGTTACTGACGGTGAGTGGCGTAGACCCGGTCGCTGTCTACAATTTAAAACGTACGCACCACGGCTAAAAAACTGGTCCAAAAACCCTACGTTTTTTATTTAAAAAACTAAAAAAAACACAAGTTTATTTTTTAATTTGTAAAAGTTTTTTTGGTTTATTGTAAAATTTATTACATAATTTTACAGAATTACATAATTTTTATTTCATATTTCAATTTTGATTTTAACTAGACCTATTTAATCTTGCTATAATTTATTAAAATAAGTGTGTTTATGCCACGAACATGGTGTATAAGATGTTTTTCTGGGTCGTAGTTTTGTGTACGGTGTTTATGGACACTGAACCAGAAAAAAACTTGTTAAAAACCTTCTAAAACCTTTTAATTTTTTTTTAAATTTCAAAACATTAAAAAATTTGTAAACCTCAAATTGTACTTTAAAAACTTATGCTTTTTCACCTATGACGGTGAGTGACGTAGCTTCGCCCTTTACAACGTTCGTACGCACCGAGCGTCACGCATGCATGAGCAGTACGAAACACCCGCTCTGTCACACTTCAGGAATGGAGGTGTGAAACCCCCACTCCGACACTGATTTTCCGTGCTTGATGAGCCATCGCATATGTCGCTTGCAATGCATGCCTGTCGTATTAACGTCATCGTTCACTTCACCATCAACAGTCGTACACACAGCTGTCATGCTACGTCTTCCGAGTTGCTTCTCTCTGCAGTGCTTCCAGGAGATGCAGTAACGCTTTGGTCGCTAGGCTTCCCGTAAAAACTTCCAGGTAACATTCGGAAAATACAAATACCTCTCGGTTTCAGGTACTATTACTCGGGTATTTACCTATCTTTCTGTTTTGAAATTCGCGTTAATGACATTTTCGGCAAGATTAAGTAAATAAGGGTGGAAAAACCTGTTGTTTTTTTCTTTTGAGGGTTAGTTTTTTTGTCGTAGTGCATAAGGGAATTGTGGCGCCACAATTGTGGCATGTTCAGTAAACGAATACACGAGGCAGACGGTCATAGACTACTGACTGCAGACAGACAAACTGCGTGTTTAGTCATTTCGAAAGTCGAAACTGGAACTGACCGCACCATATCTTCTCGGTGCAATGGTCGGACGATCATAACGTAACGTGTGCGGTGCGACTGGCGGGAAAGAGGCGGAGACAGCTGTGGTGCTATATGTCAGTGCCACACACAGATGCACGCACACGTAGACAGTAGCCAGATACTCGGCGTCACTCACTCGCTCTCAGGTGAAGTCACGGGAAGCAGAACCCGTTTAGTGATGTGCGATTTCGAGAAATTACGTTACCAACTGAATACAGGCCTCGATCCTATGTGAGTGTCAGTTAGCAGCAAGTCAGCAACTTCTAAGCACCGCTGCGTACGGATGGTTCGGTTCGTCGGCTGCGGTTTACTCGCGGTATAAAACGCATTATGTCAATACACTTTCCGAGGATTTGAATAATAGTAGAAAAATAGCTGGGGTTGACTTTTTGGGCTGCTGAAATTCGTTCAAATTATAGAGTAAACCGTACGTGTATTGGGGTCAGGCAGTGCGCTGAAGGTCAAAAAAAATAGCTGGGGATTAACCTCAACCCCTCAATCAATTCTCACCCCTCCCGGCAGTTCACAGAGCAAACTCTGCACTTCCACATCATAATGGCCTGCAAATAAAATTCAAAACAAGTAAGTATACGTCTAAACGTACCGATTGCAAAGTGTGCAGTCAACGATGGCATTTGGAATCGAACTTATTAGATGCAGCACCGCTTAAAGTATCGGTTCACGGTGCATCACTAAAGCAGATGCGATGCCGGCAGTGATTAATGTACCTGCGCATCTCTAGTTTACAGTCACTCGTCCATGATCAGATGCTGAACGCATCTTATATACACGGCCGAGACGCCGATTGCACAGATCTAAAGCTCGCCCGCCAATTTGACATCACACGCAAAGTCACGTCACATCATGCGACTATGCATTTCCTGGTTTCATTTACCAAACTTTTTGCTTTAAATTTACTTACAGACTAATTATGGCGGGCAGCCTGTATGGCCAGCATTTTAAAAGACGCATTGCTTTAATGTGATTAGACTGCGAATACAGTCCGAAATTACATGCTGTCATTCCGTTTCTTCTTAGTTATTTTATTCGTAAATCTTCTCTCTGTCTCTAGCGGTAGGCTTATATGATCACGCTGAAATTTTGCTTCGCATGCTAAAACATTAATTAGTTATTTAAAACTTTGTTTCTTTTTTGTCTTGGTTAAGTTACTCTGTTTATATTGTTTGCCATTTTGTTGTACGCAAATTACACACTCCATAGTTCAATTGGTAGGCCTATCCTTGTAAGTTTTAAAACTGAGAACTTTTTAATCAAAAGACACCCAATACATTTACAAGAAATTATTTTATTTTGATATTTCATCGTTATGCAAACTTTTATTCGTCCTTTATGAAAGGATGAAAGTTCGTCGGTTTCTAGCGATAGGCTCACCATTAAAATTTTTTTGATAAAAATCAAGCAATTGCTAAGCCGTTGAACGCGCGAAAAGAGCCCAGCAGCCTATAGGCCCCTCACGTAGCGTGACCACGTCATCATTATCTCGGCATCTCAGAGTTGACAAGCATCTTTTTTTGCTGCTGAATTCGCCGTGCTACTAATGCTGCAGGAGCTAATAAACCACCGCCGCACACAGGTAAGCACACAGGTAAGCAAAGTATCGCACGTCAGGCGAGCGAGATGATGATGCTGTCGCAGCTGCATGCTTCTCCATACCTGCCCTGCAGCCGCTGACGCCTTACCTGTCGCCTGCATTACGCCAGTAGCACACAAACTACAGCTGAAACCATGCATAGCGAGATTTGTGCATTGTTTCATGACTAAATACATTATAAATTTAGGCAGCCTCTTAAAACTTTTTTCGTTCCGTCGGCCATCGGACGGTTTACCCATGCTTGTGATTTTAGAAATAATGCTTATTAGGCACTGGCGTAGGCACGAGCCTATACAGGTACTCAAAATACTGCCAAAATGCACCAAAAGACGTCATTTTCACACAGAAAATTAAAAAATTTTCTGGGGAGGGGGCACAGCCCCATCCCAAGACCCCTTCCCCATACGCCACTGTCAAGTGCTCCCACTACAACTAAATTCTGGCTACGCCACTGTTATTAGGCCCGTTGATGATGACCAATTGATGATGATGATGATGATGATGATGATTTACTGTATACTAATGAAAGATTGGGCCTCCGCCACTAATTGGCGTACCAATTAGCTATTATACTCTCTGGGGCGACGTAGGCTACATTGGTTCATTTGGCTGGCTGCTATAGCTACGCGATTCTTGGCGTGTCACATCGTATGGATGGATTCCAGTCCAATGATTCCAGACTGATCCAGCCGCCGGCTTTGCAGGCACAATGCACGCAGTAGCCTAAAGATGTTTTCCACGCAACAGTAGCGGTCATTGACGCCGCTGTCACAGCAGTCCGGTCACCTGGTCTTTCCTTTCATTGCATGCATAATACGCTAGCTCTGTCATTATACTGTATGTCAGTCACGACTTATCAGCCCCCGGGTTCTGATATACGTAGAGTAGACTTAAAGTACCTTAAACCGCTTACTGTCGCCTCCTGTAGTTTTAAGCCGCAATACGGCCGTGCTCCTTCTCTTCCTTCCGCTGCTATAGACTGAATGCTACAGTAATGACAGACACAGTGGCTCGGTTAAGCCGCTTCGTGGTCTCTCTGCGCCGTCTGCGGGCTGTATATTCCACATAATGCTGCACTGATAAAGACGTACTGCGCTGCTATCGGCAAAGTATTATGCATATAATGACTTACTATTACACAGGTGGTGACGGCTAATTTTCCTTGCAGCGTTATAACATAAAAACATACTCTTATCCGGTGCACGCACCGTTATAGGCCTAATTAGGCGCATACAGATTAATCACGATTAATCGGGTAGCGTTTATACTGCAGGTTCATTAATATGAGTATGAACGATTGGAACGAAGTACAGTAAATCGATCAATTGAGTTTAAAAATAAAACGCAAAAACCCGAAAGTCAGCTTGAATTAGTTACAAATTATGTCACTGTTATGGTGTATAGCCAAATAAAATCGACTGTGACTTATACAGTGGTTATTCAACTTATTCTAAGTCACGCACATTCAAAATATCGCTCTCGACGTCTTTATGCGCATTTCTGGCGATTGAAATAATTGTTTTCCGTTAAAGTCGAAACACAGCTACACCAACGTAGACAAATGTTTCATCCGTAGGTCCTATTCAGCGAACTGAAGGTAAGGCGATGCCACCCACGGCGGTGATAGCATTTAAGTTCTAGGATACAGCGAAGGCCCACACTGGGCGCCACGCAGGATTGCCAGGATACGTGGTGAAGATAGGCGTCCAGAAGCCTCCCGCACAGGTGTAGTCTGCAAACTGCATTCAGTCAAATATCACCTATAGCCTCAAGTTTTGTAGTATTTCTATATGATAGCCCATTAATCAATCAATCAATCGATCAGTCATTTTTTTTATTTCAAAGAACAAGACTCATGAGAAAATAAAGACAAACCACACAAGAACAGACATTAACTGTAAAATATCAGTAACAGTAAAACTTATAGCCCATTACGGAGATTTGGCTAGCATATCGTAGACGGTATACTTGGCAAACGTTTCCTTTATCAAATAATCAACTTTCTAGCTGGTCGATTGACAAAAAAATTCGACTGTCCAATTAAAAATAGACCAACAATAAACAGTAGGCAAAATAATTATTCTTGAGTTTACCGTGAATATAACAGAAATAGCGACAGACAACGGACGCAAGTTAATAGCGTAACCAAAATGGATGGAATACTTGCTGGCGGACTCGTGTATAAAAGCTCGCTTGGAGATATGTTTATTCGCGGTATCGGTCAGTGGGTCGTCTGCGCATAACAAAACGATCTCAGGGCTACCGTTGACACGCACGTGTTGACGAAAGGCATTGCAAATGAGCCGGGACACTGAGTATAGGCCCACAACACTGACATGACGGGAACGACGCGTAACCAAGTGCCACTGAAATTACCGACGTCAAGCGACGTCATGGGATGGCCGAATGATGCAGCGGGTTGACTGAAAATGCCGGACATGAAATTGCAGAACAAAAAAGATATCGCATGAGCAGTGGCGGATTCAGGGAGAAGGACGAGAAGGGCGGCCTCTCCCTACTGCAATTTTATAACCAACTAAAATCTTGCACCAAAATGCATTATTGCTGCATAAAATTAAAAATAAATTGAGGAAAAGGCACAGTCCCCTCTACAAACCTCACTCCCTATTTTTTTCGTTCCGCTTATTCTAAAATAGGCGTATAAGAATAGATTACATTACAATGTAGTGTGCATTTTTAACAGCTCAAGTACACAAGTCAGATCAGCAATGTAAGTTGTATATTATTTCAGAATAATACATGTTTGGCCGACAATAACTAGTGACACCCACTTCATAGTTTAGTGGCAATTAAATAAAGTTGATCACACAGCAAAATTCACTGTGAGACTACAGAGGAGAGATGCTAAATCTAAATTTACTCAATTTATTCAGCCGCTATAAAATATTACTTTCATGTTTTACAATTTCATGTCCTGCATTGTCGTGCTTTGCAGATTGGTCCGTCATTTCGTGTCCGCCATTTTCAGCGCCCCGCGATGCAGCCTCCGGCCAGAATCCCATCAGGACGCATGCATCCCTTCATCCCTCCATCCAGCGCTCTAGCTCTTTGTCAGGGGCATCAATTAACGACCATTCCGTTCGGCGTGAAAATGAGTTTGCTGGGAAGCCTGGGATGCTCGCTGGTTTATTTAACAAACAAGTCCGGCCGTCCGCATGTCCGATGACCACCATACAGCACGTGTTTGTGGAGGGCTGCTAACATGCGCATAGTTTATTGAACATTTGCGAGTCCGACATCTGTAGAAACCGTATACGTGCGATGAAGGTCTGCGTGTGCGTTCCACACACAGTACTGCCCGCGGGCGTCGCCAATCATGCTAATTAAACATTACCGCGCGACGATTCAACACAGTCGGTGTCATTATATCGCCTACAGACTGACTCCCTCGCCGTCGCATAACATCACCGTCCTTCATGCAGTCAGTCGGTCACACTTAACTGTATGAACTGTTGTATTCCCGCGTCTACCGTGTCATTGCTGACCATATACCCACCTATGCAGACCTTCTACATTATGTATAGCCTATACCGTGTCAGTGTCTGTCGAATTATCTACCCGCGACTGGAGAAAAGTAGGACTAAAATAAAAGGATTAAAACAGTCATTAGAAACTTGCGTTGATGCGCTATACAAATGCTTTTTAGATTAGATTAGATTAGCCAAACTAATTTTGTTACAGTGATTATTTAATTAATGTGCAGTTTTAAATCCAGAAAGTTGAAACAAGACAGTGGCGTACAGTGGCGTAGCCAGAAATTTCAATTGGGAGGCCTCGTCTCCCTTCCCCTCTCATCCCCTCCCCTTTTGTCGCTTCCCTTTCTGCCCTCCCTTTTTTACTCCTCCCCTCACTTCCCGTGCCCTCCTCTTCCCCCTCCCTTCCTTCCCTTAAAAGTAGGACCCCTAAAATCCAGCTAGGGGT
>Ga0056128_1006152_pt1 | contig 15157 bp, 16 predicted proteins | sample WorMetLIZISLAND2_FD_71113 | JGI IMG/M metagenome (GOLD analysis project Ga0056128, IMG submission 71113) | Marine gutless worms symbiont microbial communities from Max Planck institute for Marine Microbiology, Germany - Olavius geniculatus... ...
GGGGGAAGCTGTTAAGATCTGTTTTGCATCTGTTTCATCAGGCATTCGTGCAATGTGTCCGAACAGGGACAGGCGCCTTGACTGGACTATGGCTGAGAGATGGGGTTGCTTGGTTAACCTACTGACTTTGTTGTTGCGCACATGCTGGTGCCAATTGCCACTCCTTATATCAGAATAATGTGTAATGCGGACGTTCGCTTTCACTAACTTTCACTCCCCCCTTGTCCGCTTTTGTCTGCGTTCGGCTTGACTCCCCTCCCTTTCGTGCGGACATCTTTTATGTATGACCTCTATGCTAGTAATAGAATTTTCTGTGTTGTATTTTTACTTTTTTTCTTCCTGGCCATTTTGCAATTTTTCGATAGACAGTTCATGGCTGAAACAAGGCAGAATGATGATGTCTGGTGAAAAGAAATGCTAGCATAGTGATGACACAGGATAAACTAGCGCCAGTGGTAGAGTCATTTAGAGTCGTTTTTCCTGAATTGATTAAACAACACAGGAACTTTTTGCTGAGTGTCCTTAAGTGTCTTGTGTCGATATCTCAATTTGTGTATCATCAAGTGTCTGATGTGACCAAAGCATTATGTTCCACGACAAACATATACATATTAATTTATTTTGAATGACTGAATAATTTGATATTAATTGATCTAGTGAGCTAATGAATTAATTTGCTCATGTCACTTAACAGCGGCTCTGAAGAACTACTACCGTGTGAACGAGACTCTGCCAGAACGTGTGATTGTGTTCCGTGACGGCGTTGGAGATGGGCAGTTGGAGACGGTTCACGAGCATGAAGTGAAACAACTCCTGGAGTGTTTCAGTACCGTCGGACAGGACTACTCGTATGTAGCGTACAGTTTTTTATTAGGTCATTGCTAGCGGTAGATCGGCGATCTCGCGCTAGAGAGCGGAAAATTACTAGCAGTAGATCGCCATTTACCTAATTACATTTATCTTGTTGTTAGTGTAAAAATGCAGCCACATTTCTTCTTCACTGCATTGCTAAGACTGTGGTTGGAACTGAAATGTTATCCATTACCAAGCTTTAAATAAAATTTATTCAAAAGCACTATAGTTCTAAGTCCGTGTTACAAAAAACAGCTTTGGCTCGAGATGGACTCTGATATAATACTGAATAAGCCTGATGTAAATACGTGACAGTGTCATGGCATGGTTTGTAGACCTTCTACGTCGTCCAGGCATATAAATTCTACCATCTTCCCAATAATGTGTCTACCCGATCTACCTCTAGCAATTTTCCAGTGCTAACAGCAAGATCGCCGATCTACCACTAGTATTATTGTTTTTTTTAGGTGGCTTACTGGTGTAAGGGGAGGGTCTCAAACTTAACGATTGAATGGTCCTGGCTTCGATTCCTGGTTAGGACACTATAAAGTGATTACTACTTGCAGGGCTCCCAGTTGTCCTGAAATCAGCAATTGTCCTGAAATTTTACTCATTTGGTCACAATGTCCTGATGTGGACCTTTGTTATGATGTCGTTGCGGCATTGCATTCATTTTGTACTTTACTTAGTTAACAGGACTCTTGGCTTACTTACTTACTACAGTTTTTGCCTTAGTATGTTGATAACAGTGCCTTAGTAGCATTTTTAGGACTGCAATACTGATCTGCTTCAATGAATAACATAATGAGGACAGGAAAAAACATGCATTTTCTGTGTCTTGAGCCTCGTGAAACCGACAAAAATGTCCTGAAATTGTCCTGAAATTCTGTAAACATTGGGTCCTGAAATTTCACTTTTTGCTCCTGGGAGCTGTCAGTACTTGTTGTTAACAAGATGACTCATGAACTGTCTCCAGACGAGTAAATTACCTCGGTACAATTGCCAACAACCAAGGTCAGCTCAGCAGGTAACAGACCCCCGTCCTCCAATAGACAGCATTATGAGATTGATGACTGTCTGGAGGATAACAGGGAAGATTATTCAAACTACCGTTATGTTAATTACATACGCATGCGTATAATGGAGTTCTTACAAGCTAAACCCAAAATTGTAAGAACTCCATTATACGCGTGCATGCTTTTTTGTGTTTTGTGTTTCTGTAAAGGTTAAACTTACCGTTCCATTACCATGTGTTTGTGTGCATTTTGCCTGAAAAGGCCGTCCCCGAAATGACCTATATTGTGTCGGGTGGGACGTTAAACCCTACTCACTCACTCACTCAGCAGGTAACACTGATCTCATATCGTACGTGGCGCTCCATACTTCTGTGATGGATTATTAAGAGCTGTGTAGGTCAGGGAAAACCATGACAGGAAAAGTCGGAATTTGGGTACAGAGGACCTGCAGGAACCCTGTGGGTAGTAAGTGCGAGAAGTAGAAATGTTCAAGAGCTGGAGTTGACGAGTACTTTCTCCAAAAACTGCTTGCTAGTTTTGCATCGTCTGTGTTTGCTATGGTTGTCGATCATTTCTCTGATGTGTCTGGCTGATGTAGGCCAAAGGTTGCGGTAGTGGTCGTCAAGAAGAGAGTGAACTCTCGTTTCTTTGCCACCAATGGTGGCATCGGCAACCCGCCATCTGGAACTGTTGTTGACACTGAGGCCACCCGTCCCGAGTGGTGAGTGACTGTCTGGCTCTTTACTGGTTGGGGCTTTCGGCCAAAAGTAGTTTAAATCACGGTTAAATCGCTTAATGGTTTCCATGCCTCCTGGAGAGTCTTGGATTTTTTTTTTAAACTTCCAGGACATGGACAGTTGTGGAAATTAAGGCTTAAGGTCTTGGAAAGTCCTGGAAAAGTATCCTTGAAAATCACACGTTTTTTCATAGGCTCAATTTGAAGTGAAAAAGAGACCACATGTAAATAACTTACCTGATTTCTGAGAACAGCTAATGTCATAATTTTGCCACTTTGCTGAAGTTTCTGCAATGGTCTATACTCTATTATAAGTAAACAAGTGATGTTTTTATGCCTGCGCCAACGTAGTAGCCAGAGACATTGTCTTTGGAGTGTTCGTGCATGCGTGCGTGGACTTTATCGCAAATATCTCTGGAACGGATGGAGATATCCGCAAGCGGTAAACAGTGTTATCAACCACGATCTCTCCTGCATTGAACAAAAACAAGAAATTTGAGCTAAGGCTCATGAGACGTGTGAAAGCCTATAGCAGTTCCTGTTCGCAAACTGATGTGATTTCAGTTGGTTCTTCAGGGCACTGTTGCTCCGACCCGCTGCAGTATATTAACATTGATTATCATGAAATTTATTCTAATGTGTTTGATAGGTATGACTTCTTCCTGGTCTCGCAATCTGTCCGCCAGGGCACCGTTGCTCCGACCCACTACAACGTGATTCATGACACTACTGCACTGAAGCCAGACCACATGCAGAGATTGGCCTACAAGCTGTGCCATCTCTACTACAACTGGCCGGTCAGCGTCCTCTGTTCTCATGCCAGAATTTATAAGTCACCTTCTGCATTTAAAAAAACTTTGCAGTAAAGATTTTAGTTTAAATTGTTTTTTAGGCATCGCTGTTTGAGTTTGGCAGTGACAGTTATTTTTATCAAAGACTGCACTGCCCACCAAGACTATAAAATGCTTCTGGTCATGAGGATGACTCAAGTAAGAACTTCCATCAGTTTATAATTTATGGTTTCGTTTGACCAGCTTTGATTTTTTTTGTTTATGTGCTGGATTAAACTGGCTGCTTGTCTGTCAGATTTCCGTTGCAAATCATTCATTATGTTTTATACATGGTGTTTCATAAAAAATGGCGCTCTCTTTTTTCTTTTATAATTCACTCAAATGATGATCAATTCACACAAAATTTTTACCACATGTAGCTGAAGAAGTACTTATTTGAAATATTTAGATAAAGTATGGTTGTTAGTTAAATATTCTTTGCTAGTTGTAATTTAATGCTGATGTCTTGGCGTGCCACAAGTACAAACCTGCTTGTCGCAACCCTTGCACATTTTGTCAAAATATTTTGAATAAGTATTTCTTCAGCTAAAGCAGCTAAAAAGTTTATTTAAATTGGTCACCGTTCGACTGAGTTATAAAAGAAAGAAAAAGGGTGGCTTTTTTATGAAACACCGTGTATATTGTTGCTGTTAACTTAGTGTTATTGTTTATATCTGCAATTTACAATATTAAATATTTACCAAATTTTGATTTATCGTTCCACTAACATTGAAGTAATCTACTATGGCCGAGTTTTTGAAACATTTCATCTTACGAACTGAAAACCCGTAGAAATCCCAAAAGTTGTGCTTGTTTACAAAAACCTTTCTGTTTTAAAATTTATCATAAAACACAACATCTAATAAAACCCCGAAAACCACTGTGTTGGTTTTTTTAACAATATATACCAGGTGGCGCAAAAAAACGTCCTGAACATTTGCATGCATTATTCAGCCGAATGGTCGAAATGAATCGGCTCAAAAGCATTTATGTAATGAGCAAACATTAACGAATATGTGTAGAAATTTTCGCCTAAAACATTTCAATATTAGCCGCGATACAAACAAAATAGCGTTACATGCCATGAAGCAATTTTTGCAAACGGTTCATCATTTGCATTGCCGCTTGTACGCAAGGCTATGCCAAAACGTCACAGTAGGCCGAATCATCAGCAACTGATGAGCAGAAAAAGTGCTCCATATTCCTCCATATTCTTTTGCCACTACTGCTAGACATGTTTCCCATTGCTGTACGGCTTTTTTGATTCTGGCTGTCTGATGGCGACATCATGCTATTTGTTTGAGATAACATTCTTTTGCCGTATGCATAACAACGTCGTAACTTTACTTCCAAACTAAAATCGAATTACGTCGGACGTAGTGCTAAGTCTCGGTATGCATAACGACTACGTAGCACTAGTCAGACGCCTACGTCCGAACTAACTCTAGTCGTTCCAGCGACCTGTCGTAAATATTTAGTTCGTCGTTGTCAATGTAAACTAACGTCGCTATGGAGAATATCACGTCATGTGTCGTAAAGGACTTCTGGTAAATCAATTACACTATTGAAACTAATTGCAGTATCAAAAAGTTGCTGAATAAAACTTATAGCATTCGATAAGTTTCATTTATTCGCATCGCGCATTCTTACTTAGCCCATGGAGCTGTAACTAGGCTCGAGCACGCCTGAGACTGCAGCAGACGACAAGTCAGGCCATATCGGTATCTTTTTAGCTGTAGGCTGGCCGAGGCAGAGTGCGTTTAGCCAGGAAATTCCAGAGTCAAACTGCCCGACATCAACTACGTCGGTAGTAGTTAGTCGCTTGCTACGACGGCATTTTGCATGCCGTCGAACGCAACTTTCTAGTTTGGAAGTAGTTAGTCGCGACGTAGACCTTACGTCCAAACTAATCTACGACGTTGTTATGCATACCGCCCCTGAAGATCTTTAACTTCGCAAATGGTTCACGCCTTGCTTCGCAGACAAGTTGTTGCAAGGTATCCCAAACTGAATAATGTAGTAGGTTGAAATCTGTTGTATGCGGTTTCCATTCCTGTGAGCTGACAAAATTGGGCGTGTTGTGTTGAAAAAAAATTTCTGAGTTGCTTTGATGCCATGTGGTGAGAAGCTGTCTTTACATGATGAAACTTTTAACTCGCTTTACGTCATTAAGCGACACTCAGTGGTGTCATAAGTGAGGTCAGTGAAATTTATAAGCAAGTAAGAGTGCATATTGGTCTACAAATGTGCAAAAGGAAATTTGTCTTTGTGAAGTATATGCGCCGTTATAGTTATGCAAAGTTTGGGACGTTTATAAGCGCCATCCGATATAAATATATAACTGGTTTTGTGCGGGCCTGTATTAATTGTCTGATGTGCTGTTGGTGTGTTAGGGAACTATCCGTGTGCCAGCTCCGTGCCAGTATGCTCACAAGCTCGCGTTCCTGGTCGGACAGTCGCTTCATCGCGACCCGGCTGTGTCGTTGGCTGACAAGCTCTACTACTTGTAGACTTTTGAGAACCTCTACGATGGTTCAGTACGATGTGACTGTTGCCATTTTTTATTTTAACGCACGATTGTCAGCGGCACTTGATGGCACGTTATGTGACATTTGGACGATGGCTTGCGCATTTTTGTTGCTGCCGCTGCCGGCCGGGGCGGACTGTGTGAACTTTGCAGAAGTGGAATGCATCGGAATGTGACCAGAGAAATGTGGGTAAATTCCTGTCAGTGCTGTGTCTTGGGGAAAATGTGAATTTGTTTATGATGGCTTTTTTTGGCAAGCGTAGTATTTTCGGCTTTCTCTTGTGCTAGTTTCGGACACTCAGAAGATAGATTGAATGGTTGTATTTTTTGTGACAACGCATTACATTTCGAAATGTGAATGTCATTGATCTAGACTTCCAACACAGTGCGTACAATAACGTGTGAGTGAAGTGTTTTTTCGTGTTGCCGATGTCAGAAGTAACGGCTGTTGTGTCGGTTCACATTGTCTCTGGTCCAGCTTTTAGTTTAAGCATTTGTCCTGTGGTTTGTTGTCGACCTGCATGTTTGAATTTAAATCCGAGAATAACTCCAAATTTGTTGCTTACCGATTTTCTAGAAGATCAGATTGTGGTGTCTTTCCGAACACCTGAAATACTGACTTTTTAACTGATAAAAGATCCGTCTTGCTAGTACCGGCAGATTCATGCGTATTAAATTTTCACATTACGTGTTAATTATACCCATATCATTAGTCTGTTTTAGAAGCAGTATTAACGTGTTTTGTGATCAAGGTAACGTCATTGCAACTCGACTGGTGCTCACTGCTGTAATGGTGAACGAGACTAAGAAAGGCGAATATTTTTGTTTCGGATTTGTGTAACCATATATTGTAGAATTTCTGCGATTGATTTTAATTCATTAATTTGATGATGATGACGACGACGATGATGATGATGATGATGGTGATGGATAAGATAAGACAGATTTTTTGTTTTGATGGTGACCTAGTATGAATCGTCATTGTTAATGCTTTTGGCGTTATTTGGTCCATCTTGCCTTTTGCTTTATTGCTATCATATATCTAAGGAGTCTGAAGTTTAGTTTTGTGTTATGGCTCATTGATAGCACTTGAGGATTTAAAGGCCTTGATGCTGAAGGTATCTTAGTAGTTCCAGGTTATTCAGCGCCTCTCTAGCTCCGCATATTGGCACTACATAAATATGATTCGTAGTGTGTCTTGGACGCTTCTCTGCTTGCGGGTTTACTGCTTGCAGTGCCTGAGAATGTTCAATGTTCATATAGTGATTCATCCACTGATTGTCATGGCCAGTTTGTCATTGCTAGTTACGGTAAATTGGGATACATGATTATATCGTTTCATACAGTCTGCTGAATTATTCTCAGTGTTAGCAGAATAACCATGGAGTTTGGTAAGTCAACTTTTTTGTGCATGATTTGTGAGATTTAATAAAACAATTTAACGATATAGCTGAATTTGCATTAGCATCTGTAGTAGTAGCTTTCATATTCAGTAGCCTTAGTGCATTAGTACTGCAGTTACGGAAAGATATGCAAGTAAAACACTAATTGTTGAAGTTATTAGGGCAATGAAAATGTTGTCGATAAAACAGATCAAGCTATTTTTCCATGTCATTCTACTGTAATTGACAGACTAAGTTTGAATGAGAAAGGTAACGAAAATGTGCTAGAAAATGCTCTGTTGCTTCTGTTGTTTGGTTTTTGTATTTTCCTTTATTAAAAAACAAATTTTTGTGTTGAGGAGACTTAACGTTTGTTTTTGCTGCATCTTGTGTCCTACATCAGCAAGTGTGCCAGTGGAATTTTAATCGTATGATTGCGTGCACTCTAGGCCTTTTTGATACATATTTTCCGGTTACTGTGTTTTATGTTGCATTATGTTTGATAGTTTTGTTAACTGTAACAATGTTTGTAACCGTCTCTGAACTGGATTGTAGTATGACATAGATACGTGTGCATTGTTCTGTTATCATAACAAGTATGGCTGTCTTGATTACCCTAAACTGTTCTCGAAAGTATTGCAAATATTTTGAGACATTTCAGAAAGACTACCGGCATATTTTCTGCATAGAAATATAGCCACTTAGACTGATAACATAGAGCCAGTGACATCATTTGGTTTGAGTTTAATTTTAAGTTTGTTATAATATGTGTCGTAGTGTTGTTGGTTACTGGAGAAATTTTTCCATTGTTACTTTCTGTTCAGGTTCTGCAATAAAATGATGAAAAGCTTGCATTGGCTTAATTTAGATTTAGTTTTACAACTGGCACGTTGTTTACAGTATTTTTGCGTATATTTCACCCATTTGCCGGAAAGCCCCCCTCGGAGGGATTTGCATAAAATTTTGCGTGCCGGGTCCCCTCGGCGACGTAATCAACCGTGCCAAATTTTATCTCAATCGGGTCAGGGGTTCTGATTCTGTGGGGGGGAGGTCGAATTTTTGGCTTTCCCATAAGAAAGAGAAGTCGCCGTTAATACAGGGCTTGAACTACCGTTCAGCCTGTGATAGCAGCTTAAACACCAGCTTTGCGGTATTGCTATCACTTTGCCTGATGCCAGTATTTTTTTTTCGACGTCTTTGAGAAATCTGCACGTCATAGCTAGTGATTCTCTGCACTTTTAGTAGCTTGTTTCGGTATCCATACTAGACTTATTTCATGCATGAGGATGTAGTAAGCCGACCGTTCGGAAGGTATTGCGAGTTTAGGGAGTGACTATGACAGTAAAAACACAAATTACAGTGCACAGAAGAAGTAGAACTCTATAACGCGCATCAAATATTTTATTCATTAGAAGGCTAGAATTGTTATTTGTGTCATTTGACACTCAAATAATACATTATTTGACGAATTTTTGTAGTCCCGCGATTGAGACGCGGCCAATCCCGGGATTCGGGATTGGCGAAAACGGCCGAGATCGCGAGATTGCAAACACTACTGTCGGCCAAAACAAGAAGCCTGCGGCTGAAATTGCGGATCTTTATTTTTGCATTAACTTGAGGACTGTTAGTATTCGCATAGGAAATGTAAACAAACACTGGCATAATAGAATATAGAGTTTATTAGTGTAAATTTAGCAGTATTAAATTACGTCTAACGTTTATTGGCTGTACTGTTTGGTGTATTTATGGCGAAAGATTACGACCATTTGTTCAAATTATTAATTATTGGAGACAGTGGTGAATAAAGTTATTATTTTTTGGAGTTCCGCTTGCGACTGTAGGCCTAAGAGAACGTGCAGTGCAAAAAACGGCTTTGCACTAGTATATCATCATCATCGTCATCATCATCAACGAATATCCTGAAGGAGGCCCAAGGCCTTTATTTTTGTCCATCATAAACGATTTCGACATGAATATCAAAAAAAGTAGAGTTATACTATTCGAACTGGCTACGGTTCCATCAAGACGGAACTGTAGAAAAAGAATTATACAGTTCCGTCAACGTAAATAAATAAGCGAGGAATTTACGCCAACGCAACAGACTCGGCCAATTTTTGTATAAAGTCTGTAATGAGATATTCTTGGTTGTAACTGTAGCCTAGTGCGTAAGCTGTTGACTTCGTGTTTTGTAGGTTCATTTTTTCGGTGTCGATATTAGTGATTGCGTATGAAATGTATGTAAATCATACAAAAAAATTCACAAGGGGCATTAGTGTTTTGGCTAAAGGAATAGGATTTATTCTTAATATGACTATGGCTAAGGATAAGGTTGGAGTTGGGGTTAGTGTTTAGGGTTAGTAATAGTGTTAGAGTAGGGTTAGGGTTATGGCTAGTTTATTTGAGAGAATTTTGTGACGATAGATAAACACCCAAACTAGATGTGTAGCATTGATGATGTAATCAAGATGAAGGCGTAGTCTGTTTGGTACTTTGCCTACTGGCGAGCCCGTGATGTGTGAGCACAGCTGCATTGGTGTTGACGGAACTCCGAATAAAATTGGAGTTCCGTCTTGACGAAACTGTAGCCACTGCGTATACTGTTGTAACACTGAATTCCGGTGCTAGATGTGTAATCATAATTACAAGATTACCCAGTACACTAAAACCCGTCTGAGTGTCTCTTAAAACTGCTGACACTACTAGCTGATACCACTTCATCAGGCAGCGTATCCGGCAGTCTTGAAAATGCTCGTTATACCCCATATTCTAATGACACTTGAAAATGTTTAATGCAGAAAAGTAGTCATAGTAGTGATTTTAGATAATTGTAGTTTCTCACAGATTTCACTGATAAATTAGAGGTTTGCCGATGCCAGTAGACTGTCACTTTCAGGATGCTATTGTGCTTCTTGTCACAGACTATATAGGAGACCAACAGTTGTAAGCAGTACTCTGTTTTTATCATAGGTTTTGTTACACTAAAGTCTTTTTAAATTAACTCAAACTTGGATCAGCAAGTAACCACAATCATTTCATTGGTTTGCTCTGTTTTAGGAGTTGGTAAAAGTTGCATTCTTCAGCGCTTTGCTGGAGAAGTTTTCTCTGGTAAGTTCCGTTACTTTTGGCTTGGTCGTAGTCACAGCGGTTATCTAATATTTGTTTAATTTCATTTTTTTCCAGAAATTTTTATTAGATCTTTTACGCATTTGCTTACGTTTGGTATTTGTGCAGGGACATATATCACAACAATTGGTGTTGATTTCAAAATCCGAACGGTGGAGATTGATGGTGAAAGAGTGAAACTGCAGATCTGGGACACTGCAGGACAAGAGAGATTTCGCACTATCACTTCAACGTATGTCATTAACATACTATTATTATTTTTTATTTCTTGTTGCCAGACTTTGCTTATATAAGCCTGAGTTTTTGCCTAAGTGGCATACAGGTTAGGCTACTTTTGCACGTAAATTTAAAACATTAAAAAAACAGTGGAGATAATGTTTCTGGATTGGCTAGTTTATTCAGAGAATTATCACTAGACTTTGATGAAATTTAGTTGAGGGATTAGACAAGGCCCATTGGGGATGTGATTAGGTATTAACCGATAGCAGCTGACTATAATGCTGTCAAGTGTCCTCACAGCACCTCTGAATTTAGCAGGTCACAACACCATCCTTGGCATAGGTTTCAGATCTTTGATTGTTTCCAGCTTTACATATTTTTCTCATTTACTGTTAAGTTAAACTTTCATGGTGGTCCTAACTCTGTATAAGCAAATGGCAGTTATTTTGGGTCTGCCTTTGTGCCTAGTATTTGGCAGGTTTATTTGGTGGTTTGGTGATGTAATGGGTAAACATCAGACTTGTGATCAATAGGTCTTGGTTTGGTCACAGTCAAGTGGTTACACCTTTGATGGGTGACTGTCTGCAGACAGGTAAACCATTCTTGGTATATAACCAACCGCTTAGATCAACCCAGCTTTCCATTTTTCTGGTTGGGTAGATCATGTATGGACCTGCCTGACTGGAGGTAAGGTGCAGTGCATTGACCTGTGTTGGGTGGCAGGCAACTCTGCATGATTCCATATGGCAGGTGATGCTCTGTAGCTTCGAGATGGGTTAAGAGCTATGAACAAACTTGAATCTTTTGTCGACTTGTATCGATGTTGTCATGTTATAGCTACTATCGAGGCACTCACGGCGTGATAGTCGTCTACGACGTCACAAGCATTGAGTCTTTCAATAATGTCAAACGTTGGCTTTATGAGGTCGATCAGAACTGTGACTCAGTCTGCAGAATTCTCGGTAAACTTTACTGCTCTTTGTTGTTGATGATGTTCCGCTGAACTAAAAGTATGGTAATCGCTGCCAGTGCTAGTTGACTAAAACTAGGAGCAAAAATGTTGTTAGTGAATAGTGAATACAAATGAAACTAGAAATTTGGGGCAAAGCCCAACGTGAGTCCGCCCAGCGCCCTAATTCCGATTGGGGGAAAAATTCATGGGGGTGAAATTTCCCCAGTAGCAAAGTCATGTGGCCCGCACTCAAATGCATTAGTATATGCAAAACGCGCACTGTTGACTTAGGGTGGGTAAACATTAGTCACGTAATCTCTGGTGTTTGTGGACCAAAGTTCACCAAATTTGTTTTGTTCAATGCGGGAGAGATTGCTGTTGATAACGCCGTTTACTGCTTGTCGATATCTCTATCCAGGCTAGAGATATTCACACTCAAAGTTGAATGTTGTCATAAAACGTAGTAAATTATGGACGTTTTTTGCCATCCAAAATTTCAAAGGGGCAGTGCCTCACAAAATTGTACCCACATTGTTATCCCCACCGAGTGGCACATCACGTGGAAAAATTTCATAAGGTTATTTTCCCTGGCTGCAAAGATCTTTCACCTAATATTTGACTTTTAAGCCAATTTTGGACCCCCCTTTGAAATAATTGTAAGGGGGACCCCCATCTTTAGTGGGGGGTGCGCTAGCAAGACTTGGTCATTCTCTAGTGCAAGTATTGTTGAGACAGAAATATGCAACAATGGAGTTCTTTACTTGATAAAGTTGTTCATCAGATGCTGTCTGAATGAAGAAATTACGTTGTATATAATATCCCATATTATATTATTATATATTATATTATCCCGTTGGAGTATATTGGACAATGTAGTTGTCATGGATATGTCAGTATATATGAGTGTTGCAGGGAGAAATAAGTGCATTTTTTATATCGCTACTGTTGCGAGTTGCGATACTCGTCTATGTTCCCTTAAAATGTCTGGAAAAGTCAGGGAATTTGATCATGACTGGAGAGTGGCCTCCCTGTACATGTCCACTGACAGTTACCAATCTAAACAGTAACCGCTTGATAGCGATCCGACTGGAAATCAAACCCATGGCCTTCTAATTATAATTCCAGCATTCTAAGTGCTATGTCGTCAAGTCACGATGAATGATGCAATGTTTATGATATGCTTGGGCTGTTAAACTGCCTTGTAGTGGGTAACAAGGATGACAATGACAGGAAGGTCGTACAGCCTTGTGATGCACGCAGGCTTGCTGAGCAAGTCGGAATTCCATTCTGCGAGACAAGCGCCAAGGAAAACAAGAACGTCGAAGAGGTAATTAATTTCTATGCATGTTTAGTCGCATCATTTACTTGAACAATTTGAGATCTCAGACCTCTATCAAGAATGGTGCTTCTACCTGTGCTTAAGTTTTTCACAGGCACTGTTGGAATTTTGTAGAAATTTTCCTGTTTTCAGTCCATTTTTGTGTATGATTGTGTGTTCATAATAACAACTTTGGTGTGCAGTGATATTGCCTTGCACATGGCATGGTAGAATATTGACTTATTGTCAAAAGGTCATGCCGGGTCGTGGGTTTGACGCCCGGTCGAGCCACAATCATGTACTTGGATGGGTGACTCTCTGCAGACCTGTAGATAAACCATCTTGGTAAAGGCAAAGGTAAAGGTCAACTCAGCCTTCCATCCCTCCAGGGTAGTTAAATTGAGTGTGAGCCGGCTTGGCTGGGGTTGAGGTGGTGCACATTCACCCGTGTCGGGTGGCAGGTAACATTGTGCGAACTCATATGGCTGGTGATGCTCTACTATTAACCATTTTGTTGGTTCGTTTCTCTAATTACAGACCTATTTTACTGTAATAGTTTTTTGAAAGCCAAGAAGGACCAACGTCCAACAAGCTTTACTACTACATTGCTACTACAACTACTGCTGCTACTGCTCAGGTCAGGTCAGGTAGTCGCATGGTCGTGAGTACCAGGCAGGTGGGCGGTTGTTGTCTCTTTGGAGCTGGTCTATCCACCTGCCATGCGGACGACTGGGACGACGTTTCCATGTAGGGTCTGGGAGGCGTCCCTGAGACAACCTGACGCAACTGTGGAGTGCCTTGTGAGCTGGTACTTCGAGACCGTAGCGTCGCTCTTCCACCGTGACCGCGCTTAATAGCCAGCTTCCATTGATCAGCAGGTGGGCGGGCGGTTGTTGTCTCTTTGGAGCTGGTCTATCCACCTGCCATGCGGACGACCGGGACGACGTTTCCATGTAGGGTCTGGGAGGCGTCCCTGAGACAACCTGACGCAACTGTGGAGTGCCTTGTGAGCTGGTACTTTGTCGCCAAGCCTCGCTAGATGTCCGAAGATGGCTGAGCGACGGCAACAGATGGTGGTCGATAGAGGAGGGAGACCGGTGCGAGCGGCAATCTTTTCGTTCCATACAAATTGATGCCGTGATATACCTAGGATGCGACGCTGGCATTTCATATGGAATGCATCTAGTGATTTGCTGTCTGCCACTGTGAGGGTCCAGGTTTCAGATGTGTATAAAAGAACTGACTGTACCAAGGCAAGGTAGACGCTGAGTTTAATAGAAAGGGATAGTCGTTTTTCTTTCCAAATGTTGTCTAATGAGGACATTATTGCAGAAGCTATTACTACTACATTACTGTGCTGCTACTACTACAACTACAACAACTACTACTACTGTTAATTAGTTCGCCCGTAAGCGATAGCTTGCGGAAGCGGACTTAAGTTTTGCTGGCATTTCTTTCCTTTTTTTTCCCCTCGCGTAATCTCCGAGCTCCGTGGGCCGATCGCCGCGAAATTTTGCACGATGCTCCTAAATATGTTCAATTTTATAATCCCGGGCCGAAATTTTGGGGGAGCCTCCCCCAAAAAATTTTTAGGAGCCAAAAACATGCAACATTTGGCCTGATTTCGGTTGACTTCAAAGTTTGGCAGCCAATTTCTCCGGAACAGATGAAGATATTCAAAATCGGTGAGTTACTTGTTCGACACCAATTCCTCCCGCGTTAGGCGAAACAAGTCCGGTGAAGTTTGGTCCAGTAACCTTGGAGATCTCGATGTTGAATTAAACCCACAGAAAGCACATTTTTCGGAAGATTATATTTCGGCCCCTAGGGGGTGCTGCGCCCCCAAATTTTTACACGCACTAGAGAATGACCAAGTCTTACTAGCACACCCCCCACCGGGGACGGCGGCCCCCCTTACAACTTTTTTCAAAAGGGGGTCAAAAATTGGCTTAAAATGTAGCGTATTAAACAAAGGATCTTTGGAGCCAAAGGGAGTAGCTTTATGAGACTTTGCCACGTGACGTGCTGCTTGATGGGGGTGATAACGCAGGTACAACTTTTAGGGGGCATCGCCCCCTTTAAATTTGGGAGGGCAAAAACGCGCAAAATTTAGTACGTTTAATGACAACTTTCGACTTTGAGCGCAAATATCTCTGAACTGCATAGGGATATCGACAAGCGGTTAACGGGGTTATCAAATAC
>Ga0056128_1006155_pt1 | contig 15153 bp, 10 predicted proteins | sample WorMetLIZISLAND2_FD_71113 | JGI IMG/M metagenome (GOLD analysis project Ga0056128, IMG submission 71113) | Marine gutless worms symbiont microbial communities from Max Planck institute for Marine Microbiology, Germany - Olavius geniculatus... ...
ATCCCATGGGAATGGGAATTGGTTACAAAATTGGGAATGGGAATGGGAGGGAATGGGAATTGACTGGATGGGAATGGGAGGGAATGGGAACATAAAAAGCCATTCCCGGTCATCTCTAGTCGCGCTGTTGTTCAATATTCGTGTGCCTACGATTCGAACTTCTGTTTTGACATGGTGTTTGCAGACTACTTACTTATTTACTTTGGACTGTGGGGTTACTTTTCGTGAGGTCCCTGTTGGGTCGAACGCAACCCAGCTGAAATGTTTAGCAGTGCAACATTTTGCATATAGAAACAAACGTTTTGCTGATTTTTCATGCGTGATTATATATAAACACAAAACACAAAGCGTTTGCAAAACAGTTTCGAAAATGTTTTTTGTGTTTTTTTTTGTGTGTGTGTGACCGCGAGGTTAAAGTTAGCACTGGCCATCAGCCTGGGAGCGATTGCACGTAGCCTATACGTGTGGTAGGCCTACCGTGTGAATTGAACTGTGATTATTTGTGCTTGATTAAAAGCCGCGCGCAGAAAGTGCTTTTGGCATCGAATTTGCTCCTTGGCGCGTGGCTCAAAATTACATACATCTGATTGCTACTAGGTCTATGCTAGCAGAGCCAGGATGGCTGGTTACTGATGCTGTTTAACCCGATGATGACTGCCTGCCTCTCGGTTGCCATGGTTACTAACAGTGTAGGAAAAGTGACCTATACAAGTCGGTCCTGGATGACGTAGCCATACTTTTAGTTAACCCATTCTGTCTCACGCTGATACTCCGTAGCATAAATGGCTCGCGAAATAGTCCTAGAGATGGGTTAATCGTATGCCGTTGTAACTGAAAGCATTTCGTTTTATCAACTTGGGAAGATAAAATCACCAAAAAACAACGATTCTGATTTCGTCTCCAACTAAAAATTATGTCGATCCAGTGCCGACATATTGTGAGCCATAAGCTAGTCCTGCTTTGGGAAACGTTTACGCGTATTTTATTTTTAATGCGCTTTTTGTTTTTCGAGATATTATTATGAGCCTGTACGGGAGAAAAAGACAAATAGAAAAACAAACAGACGAACGGACAAATGGACAATTTGTAGTTTTATAGTTATAATGTTGTTTATGATTGTTATTGACAGTATTGTTTTACCTTTTCTTTCTTTAAATGGTAGGCTACATTGCGTTCTGTTATTTATGTTGTACCGGTATAAAAAAGTATTTGATTGGAAGCAAGCGCTAGACGAGCCAAAAGCGGCAAAAAACGACTTTTAGGGGAATCCCTATTTGACGCCCGCGTGCGACGGCTTTCTTGAACATAGGGAGTCGCGACTTACACTGCTAAAATTTACGTTTAATGCTGAAAATTCCTTAGGCAAGTTACCTTGGTCTATCTCAAACCATTTTGGCGAAATTTACTCTTAAAATGCGTGTTTGCAAAAAATCACTAAAAACCTCTATTTTGTGGGTTCAAGGTCGTTCAAGGTCGTTGATCTTGATCTCAATCAAAAGGCATATGTAACTTTCTATTAGTGATTAATAGTAACCTAGGCCCTATCTCGCACCGTTTCTGAGATACGGCGACTTATTGGCCAAAAATCGCAAATTTTTTTTCGTGTGGCAGTAGAATGCTTAGCGCGTCTTAGCCATCGTCTGTGCGTCTGTTTGTCTGTCTGTCCGTCTGTTACACCTTGACACTGTATCAAAACGGCAACACCTAGAATTACGAAATCTTTACTGTTGGCTACCACAAAACTTTTTCGTGTCGAAATTTTGTGTCTTTGGGTGAGGGGTTTTTTCTCGAAGGAGGGCGTCAAAGAGGGGTATCGCCCCTTCCCAAAATGCCGTCATTTTGCTGCTATTGGCTCGTTTAGTGTGAAAATGGTTGCAGATAGGTACAGACATGATACATATCATAACAAGCACTGGTGACGGGCTTTTTATTTTTGTCAACATTGATGACCTTAAATGACCTTTAACCCTAAAAAGAGGTGTTTTGGTGAATTGTTCGTAATTTTGGTCTATGACACACAATTTAAAATGTTGAATTGAACCGAAATGGTTAGAGATAAACCAAGACAACATGCATATAACATTTTTTAGCATTAAACATAAATTTCAGCAGTCTAAGTTTCGGCCCACTAGGTTCAAGGAGGTTCAAGGAGGTAGGTGTCAAAGACGGCTATCCCTAAAAGTGGTTATTTTACCGTTATTGGCTCGTTTAGCATGAAAACAGTTGCAGATAGGCACAGATATGCTGCTTATCATAACAAGCAATAATGTCGAGTTTTTAAATGGTGTCACATTGATGACTTTGAATGACCTTGAACCTTCAAAATAGAGGGTTTTAGTGCCTACCAAAAAACTTTAAAAATCAAAAAGGTCAACAAAACCTCAAGAAAATACGTATTTTATCGTATTCTATTTTAGCGCTTACTGTACGTAAACAAACAACAATAAAATACTTATGTGTATCCTATCTTTATTACAAATAACTCGAGCGCAAAAAAACGTTTAGACATAGATCTCCGCGTATCGTATGCGTATGATACGCGTTTTCTATCTCTTGAAACGATGTTCTGCACATGTTGTCCATACTTTAAAGTAATCTTATTCGTTTTAGCGAACACGAATCTTCGAACACTGGTCGGCAGCAAGAAAGTAGGTCAGTGTAGTTAACTCTGTTCCAGATGGTGGAGACAGCCACTTGCGCTGAAGTGAATGAAGAGCTTAGTATAGAGGTCGATCGTTTGTTTGGTTAGTATTGTATTCAGTCATCACAGTCAGAGCGTGACATCTCTATCACGCACAACAATGATCACTACGAACGACGTTATCGTTGTCGGACACTGACCTATTAACCACGGGGCAGACAAGGTTACAGCCCTAGGCCCACAAAACAACCAAATATTATTTAGACTTAATATTTTTATTTAAAATTTGTGTGTATCCTATCGCAGCACGGGTGGGTGATACCAACGTATGTCGTCCGTCTGTCTGTCTGTCCGTCTGTCCAGTGGATTGTGACCACATCAGTTGGTCTACCTGAAATTTTATAGAATAATTAGCCCAGTAACTCAGCACTCTCCAGACTTAACTTCAGCGATTTAATACAAAAAGGACACGCTCAAATTTGAATTAGAACAGACCTAGGGTGCAGAAAATGTAACTACGATGAGTCTCCGTATTTTAGTGAGGTGCTGAAAAATTGTACTTTTTAGTACATTCCTCCCCAATCTTTAGCGCTAAGTTCACATTACCATTAGCGATATGAAGTACCTTATCAGCTTTTTAATGACGGGAAAATGTTTGACCTTGAATGACCTTGAAATGCTATTTTTTGCGAAAACCTGTTTTCTCCATCGATTTCAATAGATTTATTTTCGCATGGCTTTCGAACAACTATGTGAAAGCAAAAAAATACATTTACATTGTTAACAAAAAATGTAACCCAGAGATTTTTTATGGCGATATATATAAAAGGTATGCGGATATTTGCAAGGTCTTTACGCACGATAGCAGAATGCATCGCGCGTCTTAGCCATCGTCTAGGCGTCCGTCCGCCCGTCTGTCCGTCTGACCGTCACACTCGTAAGCTGTATCAAAACGGTGCAAGCTAAGATGAAATCTTCACTGTTGCTGTCCCAAGAACTCTAGTTTATAGTGAAAAAATTTCGTGCCCCTGGATGAAGGGGTTCCCCTCGAACGAGGGTGTCAAATAGGGGTACCCCCTTAAAAATACGCTATTTTGTCGGTATTGGCTCTTCTAGTGTAAAAACGGTTGCAGATAGGTACAGACATGTTGTTTATCATAACAAGCACTGGTCACAGGCTTTCTAATTTTATCACATCGATAACCTTGAACGACTTTGAACCCCCCCCCCAAAAAGGGGTTTTTAGTGAATTTGTCGCAATTTTTGGCTGCAGCGCACATTTCAAGAGTGAATTGCGAGGAAATGCCTGAAGATAGACCAAGACAACCTGCATAATGAAATTTTCAGCATTAAACGCAGATTTTAGCAGTCCAAGTGCCGACCTTTTAGGTTCGAGAAGGCCTGCGCACGCAAGCGTAAAAAAGGTACCCATCTAAAAGTGTTTTTACTGACATTGCCTCGTCTAGCATGAAAACTGTTGCAGATAGGCACAGACATCCTGCTTATGATAACAAACACTTGTGACGAGTTTCTTAGAAATGTCAACATCGATGACCTTGAATGACCTTGAACCCCCAAAATAAGGGTTTTTAGTAATTTTTTGCTATTTTGGGTTGCGACACACATTTTGAAAGTGAATTGCGTATAAAATTACTATTATTGTATTGCATGCTAGTACACTGATTGCCAAAGTGGCAGGACCGCTGATATCGCGCGTCACGTGAGCTTTGCCCAAATTACTTGTCATTAGGCGTCAAACGACAGCGCAGTATCGAAAGCTTTTTATCTTTTAGACCTAGTCCTCTGATAAAGGAATTGCTGGGTTTGCTACGTTATCACTGTTCATATTATATCTGATAATGTGCGTGTATGACAGCCTACTGCAAAGCATCTTTCGTTGGGGAAAGTTTCACACACTTGTTCGCTTTTTGTCTGTCCGATGCAATGCATAGCACTGGACAGAGTATAAAATCATCTTTGTGTCTGTGCGTGCATGCATCCGTCCGTCCGTACGTCCAACTTTTCTTAAGCTTTCTTCCTTCCACCTTCCCCTTTTTTCCATTTCTCTTCTTTCCTTTCTCCTTCTCCTTCCCCTTCTCCTTCCCCTTTCCCTATTCCTTCCCCTTTTCCCTTCTCAATTTTCCTTCCCCTTTCCCTTCCCCTTTCCACTTTCCTTTCTTCTTTTCCCCCTTCCACTTCGCCTTTTCTTTCTTTTCCCCTTTTCCTTTTCCTTTTCCTATTTCTTCCCCTTTTCCCAATTTCTCTTTCCCTTCCCCTTTCCACTTTCCCTTTTTTCCCTTTCACTTCCCCTTCCGTTTTTCCTTCCCTTTTTCTTTTCTTTTTCCCGTTCCTCATTTCCTTCCCTTCCACTTCCCCTTCCACTTTTTCTTCCTCTTTCTTTCCTTTCTCTTTCTTCTTTTTCTTTTTCCTTCCCATTCCCATTATCTTTTTTTTCGTTCCATGTTCCCTTATTTTTCGCCTTTTCCTTTCCTTTTTCTCTTCCCTTTTCTTCTTCCTCTTCCCCTTTCTCTGACTCTTCTCCTTCCCATTACCTTTTCTTCCCCCTTTTCCCCTCACCTTCCTCTTTCCGTTCCTTTTCCCTTCCACTTTCCCTTTCGCTTTCCTTTCCCTCACCTTCCTTTTTCTTTTTTCCTTCTTCCATTTTCTTTCCGTGTCCACGTCCGTGCCTTCAACATTTGAAGCGCCATATCTCCATAACGGTGCCAGATAGACGCATGGTCACCATGGACCACCAATAGGAAGTCGACTCACGGGAGTCGAATGTTCACGTGACCCATGACGTCACTTAACCCCAAAAGGTCAAGTTCGTGACCTCATTATCTTTGAGGCGCCATATCTTCACAACGGTGCAAGATAGACGCATGGTGACGATGAACCATTTATAGTAAAGCCCTGGTGACGAATCGAATGATCTCGTGACTGACAATGTTTATTGGTTAGTTAAAATAATACAGAAGGATGAAAGGATCATTGCTGCTGTACAATTTGAAATTAAACTGTTTGATTTTTTCTACCGGTCTAAACGACTCACTGATTATATTCATACGGACATTTACTGTAAACTATCGAAATGCATTGGACAGACTCCGTCTTTGTATGAACATTATCTTGTTTCTTGAAAAGCCATTATCGCAGGTCATCAACGTCAGACATCTTTGTTTTTGGGACACACAGTAAACGGACAAACTGTTCAGCTGCTTTACGTGTCACGCGAAATAAAGGATCAGATGTGTTTGTGTTTGCTAGTCCTTTCAATGTGTCATTTGATGCTTTACTAAACGCTTTCCAGCAAGACACCTTGCTTTTTTCTAGAAAAGCTGCCCATCACATTGTCGCCACTAAATGCATGGAAAGCATGCAAGGCTGCTGCCTTTATGTCACCCAGTGCAAGGTAGATACACTGTAAGTCCAAGCTTAATGACACAATGTTTTTCTATGACATAATGCAGAAGTAGAACCGGAACATCTGTATCAAGGGAGTGAACGTGGAGCGTTTTAGCACCAAAGAATGCTTCCTCATGGTCGTTCTCAAGGTGAAGCGAATTAATCTGATGTTGTATTGTGTCAAAACGATGCAAGCTATGATAACGAAATCTTTACTGTGGGCTGCCACAATGATTCTGGTTTTTTTGCGACAAATTTTCGTGCTGCTGGGTGAGGGTATTTTTATAAACAAAAGCGTCAAAGAGGGATATCCTTCTAAAAAAACCATTTTTGCCGCTGTAGGCTCATCTAGCGTAAAAATGGTTGCAGTTAGGCGCTGGCATGGTGCTTAACAGAACAAGCTCCGCTGACAAGCTTTCCGACAACTTTGAACCACATTCAACTCCCAAAATACACGGTTTTAGTAATTTTTTTTGCAATTTCAGGCCGCAGCGCACATTTCATGAGTGAATTGCGACGAAATAGCTAGATATAAGACCAAGACAACCTACACATAAAATTTTCGGCATTGGGCTTAGATTTTAGCAGTTTAATTTCGGTCTTCTAAATTAAAAAAGTCCTTTGTACGGGGGCGTGAAATATGGGTACTCCTTCAAAGTGTACGATTTCTGCCAAAATCCACTAATTTAGTGTGAAATTGGTTGCAGATAAACATAGAATTGCTGCTTACCAACACACGAAATCTTTAGCATAGAGCGTATATTTTAACAGTCTGAGCTTCGACCTCGTAAGTTCAAGGAGTCATCCATACGGAGATCTCAAATTTGGGTACTCTTTCAAAGCGCATTATTTTATTGCACGTTGTACACTGGTGATTCCCCAGGTGGCAGCGCTGTTGCTGTCGCGCGTCACGTGAGCTTTGTTAAAATTATTTGCACAAATTGCCAGCAATCAATTGCAAATAGTTCACAAAGCTTACTAATGAGCTCGGCATCGCCACTGTGACTACCTATATACTCTCAAAGTAACATTTATTTGCATCCGCCTAGATCATAGACCTTACGGCTTGTGCGGTAGCAACAAGCTGTCGTATAAGCCATGTGCCAAGTCAACGGCAAAGCCAAAAATTCGACCCCCCCACTACTATTGTTTGTTCCAACCAAGTACATGCCGCTTTGAAGTCGCTGCCGTCCTCTGTCGTCACAGACTTCGAGTCAGCAGCAATCAATGCCGTCCGCGCCAAGCTCGTGCCGACCATCGCTATTTCTTCCACTTGTGCATGCCAGGCGACCCGGCGCAAGATAGGAGCTGGGATTGGTTCAGGCGTACCGTGATAACGAGAGCGTGCGACATTTCTGCGGGGTGATCGACGGCCTGGCCTTCCTTGCCGAGTCCGACGTTGCCGACGGCATGCAAGTGTTACACGACTGCGTTCCAGACGTAGAAGAGGCAGACAAGCTGCAGACGCTCCTGGCGTATTTCAACGCAACGTACGTCAACGTGGGAGCGCGTCGTGTGCAGAGACCGGCTGCAGCAGCTGACGACGACGACGACGACGGTGCCTCTGTTCCACGTATCGGAATCGGGGATTCGCGGCGTTGATCGAGCACAACCACCCGTCGATCTGATGTGCCATAGAGTCCCTGCAGCAGGATGCTGCCGCGGCGTGTACAACACTGTTACAGAATGCACGTGGCCAGCCGCCAGCCAAGCGTCTCACGAGGTCAACGCAGACTTTGCAGCGCCAGCTGCACACCATCTGTGCCGCACGTTGCGATGGCCAGAAGTCTGTGGAGAACACTCTGCGTGCGGTCGCGCACGCCGTCCGCTTCGAGTAACAGTGACGGTGACACACTTTTCTATGAACTTTTACACTTCAGCTGTACATAATATCGCTTTTTTCTTTTAAATTACTTCACAGTGACATTTAAATTACTACCTGTATACAACTGTATATGTTGCATATATTTTATGCTGAAAAATCAATACATTTGGATATTTGCTAGTTGGTCACAAATGTATTCGATTGACACATACGTACACTCAGCAGCATAGGGGGAAAATATCCGAGTATGCAAAAAGCGGGGGAGAAACGTCTGGGCGGGGGAAGTGTTCGGGGGAAGAAATGTCCTACACCCGTGACCACGAACGCACTGTAGACTTTTATGAAACAGTTGCAGAGTGGGTGGTGACGACTGAACTATGAAGGCTTAAAGAAATAAAAAAAAAACCTGTGCTTCCGGTTGCAGCCGGCAAAAATACTAGTGTCGGTAATTTTTTATTATTACCTCCGCCAAGGAGGTAGGCCTAATGTTTTTGCCAGACTTTGTCTGTCTGTCTGTCTGTGTATTAGCAAGATAACTTAAAAAGTTATGGACGGATCTTTCTGAAATTTTGAGGGAATATCGGGCATGGCATAAGCTACAAGTGATTCAATTTTGGGGGTGATCCGGCAGGAATCCTGAATTCTGGATCACTTTGAAATTTTCGTTACCATTGCTTGAAAGAAAGCATGAGCGAAACTGCTGCAAAACCGAAGATGGTGCTGCCACCTTGCGAACAACATTGCCTTGGCGGAGGTGTGCGGGCTCTGACTGCTTTCTAGTTTATTTTTACATCATGACGTGTCATGTAATATTACCCGACAACTCATAAAAACAAACTGACACACGAAACAGTACTCAGGAGAACTCCATCCTCATCTCCATTTGTTTGTTCATAATAAAGCAAGACACAAATCACAGTACAATAATATGTGATAGCAGAACCGGACACACAAGGCACAGTAGTGCACTAACAGTGGCCCACAGATAAGTGACACGGCAAGGATAACAAATTAAGGAAATCAAACTAATTCTACCAAACTAACTGAAGTGAATAAACATGATTAAAATATGATAACCCATTAAAACTGAAGCATAGTTACGGCAACATATTTTCGGAATATATGCATAGGCCCTACAATATTGTTCAGTAAAACTTCGAAAGCATAATAACCACTGCACGGATATTTTTGAAGGTCTAATCAAAAGTTTAGGGACGTAGGCGTTTTTTTTCTAGGAACGGACGGCAACCGGAAGTACAGTTTTTTCTTTAAGCCTAATGCAGACTGATTCAGAGACGTGGGTGTACAGTCTAGGACAGATCGCGGTTGACGATTAGATTGAAAACGTGCAGAATAAATGCAGCGATCAGCAGGAACACGATCGTACCTATAACACACCATATCATCACAGACTCACAGTCAGTCAGTCGGATTTTTCACCTATCATCCATTCCTCGGGGTTGAGTACCAGCCTGCATTGCTGGGCTTAAGGCTGCAGGGGCGCTTTCATCTGCGTAGGATGGCAAGTAACTCCCTCCATTTTGGCCAAATTTAAGGGCAAAATCGAAATTTTCACCATCCATTGCAGTGTTCATGGCAAAACTGCAACTTCCGGACGCGCCCACGATGCCGCTGTTCCCCAACGCGTCCTGGAAACTGCAATAACCATAACACTGAAATCCCACGAAAGGCTGCAGCTGCACGATGATTGTCGACAATAATTCCTGCAGTCAATAAATCCTAGCCCACCACTGCATATTCCGAACAGCGTTCAATACAAGACTGCTCGCATTTACCGATACTGGACGCCAGACTTTGCACGAACACTTTCTCGACCACGGCCACGTCAACGTTTCCGCCGCGCTGTGACGTCACGCCAGCTGCGGCGGCTCCTACGTCACTTCCGGTCACGTGACTTCTAGTCTTCTGGTCTTGTGCGCCGACTTGACACTGGTCTGTATCGTCAGCGTGTTTACTGATCGGAACGTGATCTGAGTTGGAGTGATGATGATCTTCTTTCGCCAGGTGTTTCGAAGTCAAAGTCCTTCTCAACCGTAATTCCGACTCGTCGTTCATGTCAGCGTCTTGGCAGCAGCTGCGTTCGCCGCCGACTGACCTACATTTACTCACGGCAAAACGCAGCAGCAATAGTCAGTGATTTAAACAGACTTTTTTTCAAGACCAAAACCGAGACCATAACAAATTTTTTTCATGCAACGTCAAATGTTTCAACGTATTAACGCCACTAACTGATTAACAGTTTTCGTCAAAGTGCGTTTATAATAAAATGCGTCATCAAAGCTTGCAATGTAGTGCATGTAACTATTGAGTTACCAGTTGATGGTAACGAAAATAACACAATTATCATCTAACTCCGTAATTGTTAACTGCAGTCGGAATGTTCAACATTAATAGCTAGGAAAAAAATCCTAAAATTCTGAAGATTGTTTTGTCAAGACCAAGACCAAGATCAAGACTGTTTTGTCCTGAAAGCGTCTTGAGACCAAAATCATCTGGTTCGATCGACGAACGTAGCATAAGCGCCAGGCCGCCGCCGACCTTTGGACTAAGCAGATTGACACGAGCCATAGATCCGCTTAAACTGCACTGCACTACTATAACCGCACTGCACTGCACGGTTATTATAGTACTATAGCACATTCACCATAGTTGTAACATACGTCTACAAACTAAATTTTTTTTTTATAATGAGCCCTTTACGTTTTTAATTATTTTGTTTCAAATAAAAGTCAGTGTAAAATGACAGCTATGTAAAATATTTTTACTAATCTTAGGTGTTACCAATCAAATAATAACGAATTTTGTATTTAGATTTGCTGACTTATGTATCACATATTTATAACTGAAAAGTTTGACGAATAACAAAACGAACTATTTCCCGAGGAAACGGAATTAGTTAATACGTCACGTAGAAATAGATTGTGTTGTAGTCAATTTAACGTTTACATATGCTTTCACCATTATTTCACAAAAAAAGTTTTTCTTTTTATTTTCTAAGTTTTGCCAGACATTTTCATTATTCACAGCGTTTATTATTAGGCCTACGTCAATGCGACATAATGACTTGACGTCGTCAACCTGTCCAGTTGCTGAGTCTGGTCGCCAGGCGGCGGCAGCGTCGCGATGACGTCATTACTAGCGTGGGTCACGTGTTTCCGGTCGTTAGCGTGGTGCTGGTCGTCAGACGGTGACGTCAGAGTTACGTCGTCATCGTCCTTTGCTATTTCCGGTGTGTAGCTGTCGCCACCAGTTGTGGTGGACCGAACTCGTTGCCTTAGCGACAGATTTTTTACATCCGGTTGTCTGTCGTCGTCGTCTGTGGAAGGAACCTCGAGTGGTGACGAGATCGGATGATCTACCAGCTCCGGCGTTCCCTCGACGCCATCTAAAGCATCGCTACCTTCTTGTTCCATTGAGGTAGGTCGAGACACCAAAGGTTCGGAAATATATGTTTCGACTATTTGATTCTGGAAGGACTTTTGGACGTCTGGAATGCTGGTGCTTGTATGTAATCCTTCAGCAGTGGGTGAATATCGGTCCCCGCGGCTATCGTCCGAAGCGCTGCCAGCGTTGCTGCCCTGTTCCACAGTGGCGTGTAAACCTACTGAAGACGCGAACGCTGACGGTTGGTGCGGTGAAGTATCCGTATCGGCTGGATGATTTGGAGCTGTCTCTTCAAAGTCTGGAATGTTCATGCTTGTACTTGTTCTTTTATCATTCGCCGCTGTGAGAGAATATCTGTCATCGTTATGGTTTTTCGAAGCGTTGCTACTTTTTTCCGTTGTGGTAGACGACGGACATATTTTCGACAACGGCGTCGCCATTTGATTAGTTGAAGAATCGTTCTTCGCTGTTTGATTCTCAGATGGCTCCTGAAAATTCGGAATGTTGGTGTGACCCATATGCGCTTCTTCAGCTGTGGTATTGGGAGAATACCCATCCCTCTGACGGTCTATGTCAACTGCTGGGCTGTTGCCATCGTTGCTACCTTGTTCTACTGCGGCAGATGACAAACCTGGTGTTAACAACGACGAAGTGTAGGTTGACATTTGATAAGCTGAGAGATCTGTCACATCTGGAATGCTCGTAGTTGTTCCTTCATCTGCTACCGCTGTGTGAAGACATATATTCTCGTTATAGTCTAGGTCAGTTGCGCTTTCGTGGTCTGAAGCCTTGTCGGCAATGCTACTTTGTTCCACTGTAGTAGGTACAGGTTGCGAGTATATTGCCGATAACGGCGAAGTGCAGGTTTGATCGGGTGAAAGATCTGGCTTGGTTTTTTCACTACGAGGCGACTCTTGAAAGTCTGGAATGCTGGTATTTATCTGCCTTGCTTCGGCAGTGGGAGAAGATCCGTTCCCGCCAGGGTCATCAAAGGCGCTGCCATGTTTTGTATATGTAGGCGATGTAGAAGTGCTTGTCGACACATCATGGTACGAGTTTGCCTCGGTGATGAGCCGGCAGACAAGTGAAGTCTGTATCAGTGGACAATTATTGTTGTTCCCGGACTGGACGACATCGCTAACATCGCTACCTTGTTCCACTGCAAATGGCGAACTTATTGTCGATAACGGCAAAGTACAATACGTCGTCGTTTGATCATCATCATGCAACAGATCTGCAGTCGCAGCTGTTCGATTCTCAGGATTCCCAGATGACTCGTGGACGACTGGAATGCTGACACTCACCGTCAGCATTGCTTCAGCTGTAATAGAAGATCGGTCCCCGCTATGATCATCAACGTCGCTGTCATGTTTCGTTATATATGTAGGCGATGTGGTGCTTGTCGACAGATCAAGGTACGAGTTTGTCTCGGCGGGTTGACTGTAGAGTGAACTCTGTATCAATGGACCCTCTTCCACAGTGGGTGATAAAACTGTTGTCGATAATGACGACTTATACGCTGCAGTGACGTCATTCTCAGTCGTTTCTTGTGCCGGTGCAGCGCAAGTGTTGGTGACGTCCGCCATCTTAATGACGTAAGAAAATCGACGAGAATCGTTGGTTTCATTTGCGCATATCCCGCAGCCAGAAGAAAGATCTGCAGTGTCAGCTGTTTGATTACCGCATGACTCCTGGACGAATGGAATGATGGCATTTGCCGTGAGTATTTCTTCAGCTGTGGGAGAATATCTGTTTTGATCATCCGCAGCGCTGTCATGTTTTGTGTATATATTTTTCGACGTATTTGCCGACGTGTCACTACGGTATGGAACTGTACCGATGACGGATTGACCGACGGACAGCGGACAATAATTGTCCCGGGTCTCCATACTGTTGCCAGTGGAAGATGTCGAAGAAACTTTTGCAGTGTCTGGATGCACATCGTCTAGAGTGGCGTCCGGTGGACCGGAAAAAAACCTTAGGTCGTCGTTTGTGTATTTAGATGTTGCGCTCGTGTCATGCAATAAACTGCAGAATGACGATACACCAGCGTTGCTGAGGTCGGCCGGTTGATCGACGGGCAAACTCTTCGTCACTGAACACGGGATGATGTTCTCAGCAGAGACCGGCGTCGAAAACTGAACGTCCTCTGGGTCAGTGTCCGATGGTCCCTCAATAAGCTTTAGGCTGTTGTCGGTATATCTAGACGACGTACCTCTCGACCGTAATAAACTCTGTGTTGATATTTCAGCAGAATCAAACTTTGCGTCTGTCTCGGCCGGTTGGCCGAAGGGCAAATTGTACCCGCCATAGATCGGATTTATACTTTTCGGCGTTGAAGAAATGTGAGCCTCCTCTGAGTCGCCGGTGTCCGCTGTCGCCAGAATAATAAGCTTTCGGTCGTAATTGGTATATTTAGAAGACGTACTTGTCAACGGTAATAAACCGTTAGTGGATATCTCAACATTATCAGGGAACGCGTTCGTTTCCTCCTGTTGACTGACGGGCAGATTGTTGCTAAATGTCTGGCTGATGCCATCCACAGTTACCGGCGTCGAAGAAACGTTTGCAGTGTCCACATGAGAATTTTTCGAGTCGCCGGTGTCAGCGTGTGGTCCACTGATAAGCGTCGTGTCATCATGGGTGGTAAAGACCAGCAGGCTGCAGTGTTTCGTGACGGTAACACGTCGCAGTGGTGACGGAGGTGTGTGCCTGTCTGTCTGAACTCGGTCACGTGATACGAGGACGTGCCAACACGACGTAGCATTCTTCGCACCGCCGTCCGCATCATCACAGCTTGTGACTACAATCACATACATACATACACAACCAGGGCTGGAAAAACCTAGGTTTTTTTACAGAAAAATAGGTTCTAGGTTTTTAAAGGTTTTTAATAGGTTTTTAAAATCTTTTAGGGTTTCTTTTGGTTTAGTGTCTTATGATCACCGAACACAAAATTACGACCCAGAGAACAACATCTTGTACACTCTGTCTGTCACATAGCCACGTGGTTTTTAAAAATAAATTATGGCAAAATGAAATAATCAAAAATAACGATCAAAATATGGAATAACAAAAGATATGTAATAAATTTCACAACAAAAAACCTTTTAAAAACCTGAAAATTGGACTTCTGTGATTTTAAAAAGTTTCTTTTAACTAAAATCTTAAATATTTTTGGATCTTTTCTCCAGCCTTGGACACAACAAAGTCATCATCATCATCGTAGAAAGGTTTGATGATAAGAACAAAGTCACATACGCTCAGTCTAATGACAGAGCCAGCATAAAGCATATATTCTACATCAAAATTAAAATTTGCACCGGAATTATCAACCCCAACAGCACAATAAGTGACAATACCGTATTTAGGAGATCCGAAACGACTACGAAAGCATACTGACTGTAATTTCTCAAACGTTCTCCTCAAATGCAAATATTTTATCACTGCCCACATGCACATTTTTATCTTCTCGTGTAAAGTAAAGTAAAGTAAAGTAAAATGTAAATTTATATAGCGCATATTGTTAAAATTAACCTCTAATGCGCTTGTCACACTAGGATTGTTTTAAAGAACTGTTTGAAACTGTCAATGTCACACGCTGGATCTCTGAGTTCATCTGGCAGCGAGTTCCAGATCGTCGGACCAGCAACTGGAAAAGCCTGACGTCCGTACGTGTTGAGTCTACAGCGGGGTACGATTAGCCGGTGTCGGTTGGCAGAACGTAATCGATGTCGCGATGCAACTTCGATGGCTGGCTTGATATGATCGGCAAGGTACCGAGGTGCTTGTCCGTGCAAACAACGGTACGTCATGAGGCCGAGCTTGAAGGTGACTCTCTCAGGCACATCCAGCCAGTGCAGTTTGTCATGAAGGA
>Ga0056128_1006159_pt1 | contig 15149 bp, 7 predicted proteins | sample WorMetLIZISLAND2_FD_71113 | JGI IMG/M metagenome (GOLD analysis project Ga0056128, IMG submission 71113) | Marine gutless worms symbiont microbial communities from Max Planck institute for Marine Microbiology, Germany - Olavius geniculatus... ...
GAGCAAAGCTCACGAGACGCGCGAAAGCCTATAGCATTTCCAGTTCAGTAGTTATAGTTTCGAAAATCGCATATCACTTGGACTCGGCCCATCGGGACCATAATACACATCGGCCAAAGGCGCGTGTGGCGTTGGCGACGGTGGTGCCTCCTTGTGAATGATATAAACTTGCGCAGCCCGATATCGCGAAAAAAATCCGTAAAACCCCCTATTTTGGCGTTCAAGATCATCCAAGGTCATTGAATTTGGCGCAAATCGACAGCCAGTATACGATTTCCTATTAGTGATTAATAGTAACCTAGGCCTTATCTCGCACCGTTACTGAGATACAACGAGTTATTGGCCAAAAATCACAAATTTAGACCACCCCCCTCTCATTTAGCGACCCCGTTCGGGGTGACCCCTTTCGAATTTACGAAAAAGCTTTACGGTTCCTGAAACTAGAGTCTTCCAGGCAGCCGACGGTGGAAATTTGGAGATCCTAGCTTGGACCGTTTTTGCCTGATCCACCCGTGTGACAGACGGACGGACGGACAGAATTGCGATGGCTAAGACGCGCTGAAAGCATAGCTGCTTTCGCACGTAACAAAAATGAGGTCTTATATTAGCTGCATTAGGCATTAGACATCTCACCCCTCCATACGTCACACATAGGTTCCAAAGGTGAAAACAAGAAGCTCAGCTATCGCTAGGAAAAGCCGACCGTACAGCCTACGTCCAAAGCGCAGCGTCTGAATTGCAGTCATGGAGAGAAAGCAATTTGTCAGAGGTGAGACAGTTGCATGCACGCTATGTTAACGAAACGCTGCCTCGAAAGCTACATTGAATGCTAGTACAACAGACATCGCACGTGGTCATTTCGCCAAGCGATATAAATAGCTACTGTTCTATGCAAGCGGTCATCTCGCCAGGTGATATAAACAGCTACAGACTAAATGAACAAAAAAAATATCAGGTGCAGGTTTTGCAAATATTTCTGACAATAAAAATGCCTTGCTTGGAAAAACACGCTAGAGCCTATACAGTTCCTGTTGCAGTACTGAGCTTCAAGATCATTCAAGGTGAATGATTTTCATGTCATTTGAAAGCCAATATCCGACTTCCTATTAGTGATCAATAGCAACTTAGGCCCTATCTCGCACCATTTAGCCGCAATAGTGCGTAACAACCTTCAAGGTCATCCAAGGTCAATGATTTCCATCTAATCTGTCAGGGTGTATGCCACTTCCTATTAGTGATTAATAGCAACCTAGGCTGTATCTCTGACCGTTTGAAAGATAGGACCACTTATGGCTTTAAACATTCCATTCAAAATTGCGGCCAAACCACTGCAGATAGACACCCGGTTACTATTGACAGCCTATAGAGTCGCCACCGCCCTATAACATGGTACCATTGCCGACCTTCTATGACTTATCATTCACCCACAATACTGCATGATGGGCATAATGCACCGTAGTGCATTATGCCCCTTCAAGGTCATTCAAGGTGAATGATTTATCTCTCATTTGAAAGCCAGTATGCAACTTCCTATTAGTGATCAATAGCAACCTAGGCCTTATGTTGCACCGTTTAGCCACAGTACATCCATGATGGACAGACAGACAGACAGACAGATGGACGACAACTCATGCCAATAGCTCAACCTTTACTAAAGTACGATCAACTAATCACCTGATGTCAAAAACCATAAGAAAATAATGCATATCTTGCTCTGAGTGCACAGTCTGTGTGCAACTGCAACAGCTGTCACTAACGGTAGCATGCAGAAGACTACAGAAATTCAATGCTTGTATTTCCACTAGCAGACCTATCACATGTTTGATGGTTATGATGGGGAATTCACGTCATAATGCAACCATTAACACCTGATGTGCTCAGCATATGAATGGTGATGTGGCATAGCAATAACGTGTTATGTTGGAACAACGAAGTTACTCTACACCCGACCTGGTTTGTGCCCTAGATGGGTGAAAACAGGTAAACTATCCAGCTAGTATGACTCATCAAGTCACCATTCTACCCTATTTGGGATGGCAAAATCATGAGTATCAGCTTAAATTTGGGCTGAGTAGTAATAAATGATGACGGTGCTGGTGGCTTGGTACAAAGGTCAATGGCCACCTGTTGCTTGTGCTAAATTCATCAAATAAACTGAGTGAACTCTTGTAGTGGCATTGCCATGATCACAGCATCATAAACATCATCATTCTCTATTACTACTATTTTCACCACTACAGCATATATACTAAATTATATGTTGGCATTTGTCGCCAACTTCTTTTCTTGCTGTAGCTGTTCATACTTGGAAATTTGTGACCGACAGAAACAATAAAATTACACTTTCTGTTATTATAAACATTATTATAACTACAAAAAATTATTAAAAGTAGAGAGAAACAACTACTACCACTTTCAACTACAAATACATAAATACACAAGCTTACACTTAGCACAGTTTGCCAATGCCAGTATTACTACAGATCAGCAAAAGCAGAATAATGATGGCTACAACATACCTTCAACATCAGTTGCCAGAATAACTTCCATGTTGCCCTGTGGTGTGTTGTGTGTGCATTCTTCCAAAATATACAAGTAATGTTCTTTTTCCAGCCGTGGCCGAAATGGCCCTGTCTGACTTTTTTTATACAGAGGTGGAGGATTCTTTCTGGAAAATACATTTGTTCCCTTCAGTAAACATAAACAAAACATAATATGTAAACTGCAAAACTCTGTAATACTAACCAAGTCAGCACTCATATTAATGGCACAGTATAAAACTATGTATTTGAGCTTTGCAGATAAGAGATATTCTTAAACAACAAGGTAATGCCATACCACGCTTACATAATATGCTAGCAACACCAACAAGAGGTACTGTGGTTCAATAGAAAAAAACATACATAGCAGCTATATACGTTAAAACACCAAGTACACTACCGACACTTTACTTTTCAAAATGTAGAATTCTTATGTCTTGTGTTCTTTACAATATGACAGTCTCATTATGTGGCCTCTACAACCTGCATTACATGCCTTACCCATTCATATGACCTATGATCATATACCATAGGCTGCCAACTGCAATTGCAAGCTGTCAATTGTTTATTACAAAAAAGATTTGCTTTGTCAACAGACAGTTATAACAAATAAAATGCTAACAATATTAACAATAAAAAAAATTATAAACTCATGAGCTGAGAGCTGTATGAGGTATTTACTAGTGCATATTATTATGCCTGTTAAAAACATCTTAAATAATGGAAATGACATGTAACACAACAGTTTATACTCTGACTAGCTGAAGTTGTACTGTTGCTGCAGAAGTACACCGAGTAATGGTACATCGCAGACTACATCTTAAAAGTCCAGACATCATGTGGCTAAAACAACATACACTACAGCATCAGCAACAGCGAGAGTTAAGACAAAAAATGCGATCATGACAGCCTTAGTAGCATTTTAAGGATACCTCTTGCTACCCACAAAAAGTTTCGAAGACTGAATAACAAATTCCACTCCATTAAATCCCAATTTCCAAGTACCATTAACATCAGATGTTACAGAATCCATTCCTAACATGATCTAATCACAAAAGCAAAAGCTGAAAGTATCAATAGTAAAAAGTGATGTATACTGGAAATGCTGAGAAGCAATTCCTATTCCGACAGCAACTATTCTGATACTGCATATACCAGCATATACAGTTAGAGCTAGTGACAGTGAGAGGGAGGTTAAGTAGTGTTGTTACAATTATCGAAATTGGCACCGAAACCGGAGTTTTTTTTAGCAATATCAAACCCTATCGAAACCGCATCATCATCATCATCATCATCATCATGCGTAGACAACTGAGGTCCGTTGTGGCGACTCCCCACGATGTCCACGTTCATCTACACTCTGCCACATTTGTCTCCAGCTGGCCGGTGTTCCGTTGCCGATCTGCTGTATCCAGGTTTTCGAGGATGCCCAGGAGGTCTTCTCCAGTTCATCCTCAGACTCTGACCACCTTTCATTGCAATGACCTGACATAATGCTTGGTGTGCAGGTATGGTGGCATCCAGTCTAACAATGTGACCAAACAGTGCTTGGCGCCTCTTGCTGATTATATCTGTAATGTTTGGCAGACCGGTCCTGTCGGCTATGTCGATGTTCTTGACATGGTCCTGTCACTTCACACCCAGTATCTAGCGTTGGCATGACATATGAAAGGATTGTAATCTGTGTGTGTCGTCTGTCAGTAAAGTCCATGTATCAGCTCCATACAACAGGATTTGAAGAACACAAGTTTGGTACAGTCTTAGCTTGGTGTCCAGACTTAGACCCTTTTGACGCCAGCAGTGTTGCATTGAGTGCATAACGGAAAAGGCCACTCCAATTCGTCGATATAGATCTGGATAGCATCTGCCAGAAGACGACTGAATACAGCCCAAGTACCGGAACTCTATAACTGCTTCAATGGTGTTGTTAGCAACCGTTATATCTGCAGCAGAATCACCAGAAGCCAAGTTCTGTACCTTAGTTTCCTGCCATGATAGGAGCAAACTAAGGTCCTCGGCGGTCTGGTAAAATTTTGCAAGAGCTGATCGTAACGTCTCTGTCTGTTCAGCCATCATCAGCACGACATGATCGGTGTAATCAAGGTCTGTGTACAAGTTGTTGCCAACATGAACACCAGCTTCTCGACGCTTGAAGTGACCATCTATGACGTGGAGATCGCATTGCGTGCACATGTAAGATTTTTTGCAAAATAGTTAGAAAAGAAAAGCGTGAAACGATAGTAAATATTTCTTCATTTTCGGACGTTAAACATCTTTGGCAATTGATTAACGTGAGTGAAATCGGAAATTTGCGGGTAAGTAATCATGCTGTTTCGCCAACGTATCTGGCTATGGCAGACCCGAACCATGACAAAACTGTAATTAATTTGTCCCTTGGTATACCCGCAATACAACAAAACCTATACATCACTTCACATATGAAGCGAAAAGAATTCAAACCGGACTAAGAGTATCAGAACACAGGCGTGTTTTATTAAATTTAGTCCGTATATCACAAAAATTACTGCAAAATGCATTGACCAAAAATCGTACTTCGCTACTCCAAAGGGTCAATATTCCAGTATTACTGTAAAATTATGAAATTATTAAAAACAAAAATTAACAACACATTCACTTACAACGAATATGTAATACAGCTACTAGTAAACACAGCCTATAAATAAAAACATTTGCGTCTAACGTAACGGATCACCAAATTCGAGTGGTTGGGTTGTTTAATTTTTTAACAGAATTTTTCATTATTTTGACTAAATGAGTAGGTTCCTACAGAGCAAGTGCACTACCCTACGGTTGCATAGTGTTTAAAGAACTGGCTTCAACCTACCTCTTTCAGTCTTGTACTTACGAACTCGGCTTCATGTTTGTAGCATTGGCCTCGTCCTGCAGTGTTTGGCGTCGTATATCACTCAGCAATTAAATTACTGGTTCTTCTCATAATGGGTACTTGCTGTTCTGGTAATTAATGATGGTTATTGGCATACATGATTTTATCGACTTTGAGTTTCTCCAGTACATTGCAGGGCATTCAAGAGGAGGAGGGAGAAGAGAGGTAAGTTACCCCGGGCCTCTCGTCTTTTGAAGGCCCCAACGTCACTTAAAAATCTAAAGTACATCAGGATGTGCCATTTAAAAAAAATCAAAAACTTTCTCCCAAAAGGACCTCGAGATAATGTTTCCCTGGGCCCCGCTGTGGCCCTCGATATCCCTGGTTCATTGCACTTGACCTTAAACCAACATAACTCCAAAAAGTTAAATAACAGAACAACTAAACATTACATCATATGTATGAATCACGAATGAAAAAAAACATCAGCAAATATAATACACAACTTTCATCTTAGAGGTTAAAAATTAGCACTCCAGCAGTGTCATAAGATTAGTCTCTCTAGGAAAAGTTCTAATGTTATACAATCTTCAACCAGTAAGGTGCTACACCAACATAGTGGTAAAAACTATGCTACATCACATCATTTTACGTCAACAATTATTTTAGTCATCAACAGTTAAAAGACAGGTTTCAAGTTCTTAATCAGTCAGCCCCGGAAAAGAAAGCTGCCTGCCTGCACTAAATAACTCGCCTGTTTACGTAACCACGTATATGAGCAGCGTTGTCAGTAACAGTTGTCATCAGTAAACAACAACTGAATGTAAACTGATGGTAATATTTGACTAAAAAACGAGAAACTGGTATTAGATGAGTATTAACATATACAGACAACTGTAAATTACCTCATCAAACAGCATCAAAAGTTGTAGCAAATCAAGATGACGACAGTACTTATACTACACTGCGTTAAAACCCACTCACGTTTTCTTTTATATCTCCACAGAAAATGTTTAGATTTGCACAGAATTGTCAGGGAATGTTTAGTAGAAAACAAATATTCCATCTGTGGAAGTTAAATATTTTTTGCAACTGGTGACGCCATGCTGACATCATATTTCCGTGTTTGTAAGTTGTGGGTTTTACCATCGAAGGCAGGCATTAAGTGAAATGTTAAAACAAATCAATTGGTCATTGTGTTAACTAAACCCAAAAATATGACAATTTGTCATGCAATTTTCCATTGTGAACTGTTTTCATGGTTTACTTTCTTGGTTGAGTGTGAGATCCTCAACTGCATTGATGTTGGCAGGCACTGCACTGCAACACTGCGTACATGACCACTTGCCCGCTATTAGTCAAACTGCACGATACTGCCGGTCATATTAATTTTTTTATTCAAAAGTTTCATTCCATTAATATTAAATTGCCTGTCCATTGTCCAGAAACATGATGCAAAAACTTGTGGCTTCATAACCATTGCTGACTTGCAAACATTTTATCAAATGTCTTATCTTCAATGGCAAGACACATGATTTACAAATGCGGAAATATGACGTCAGCAGGACATCACCAGTAGCAAAGAATATCTAACTTTTCCACCAGTGGAGTTCTTGTTCCCTCCTAAACACTGCCTAAAAATTTTGTGGAAATCTGAACATTTCCATGGAGATATACAATGGGTGTTTTTTTCTGAAAGTGTATGTGGAAATTAGACTAAAACGAACTACGAGAATTGACAATTGATGCATTAATGACTACCACGTAAACAAATGCTGTTAGCAATATAATGAAGAAAACTAAAAAAAATATTCTTTGAATCAGAAAACTCGTGTTAGTATATCACGATCACTGTCCCATGCGTGCTGAAAATTACATATCTGTAATGCAACAATGTAACTCACACACCAAAAACATAGCTACAGAATATCAAGTCAAAAAGACATCAAACTCTCCCTTTTTCTTTGCTATATAAGAACTGGATTTTCAACTCTTTCGCTGTTAAATGGTGGGAAATTTGCAACAAAACAATCGCTAGAACAAAGTCATCAGAACAATCATTTTCGCTAAGTAACAAACGAGAAAATTGGTAAAAAACGGCAAAAGTATAGACAACAGTTTGGTGTGTTGTTTTCGTGACTCAAGGTGTAATATGCTAGTTTTTCTTCTGAATGATCCCCAAATGCTCATCTGCATGTGGTTATGAAAAAAGACGAAAATGGAATAGTCAAATACAAAAATGACACAAAGATGTTCATCATAATGTACAAAACAAGTAACATTCTCAGCATATGGAGTCAACAAGTAGGGTAGCTTGACAGCACAAAACTATTACCTGGAAACGAAAGTATTCAGCAAATATACAAAAAATATCAACAGAATTATAAGCCTGAGGAAATTAATGATTAATCGCTAAAAAACCAATCAATCCATTTTTTATCTGACCCAAATTCGATTACATTTTTGGAGTTTTTACTGACCTAAAATGACTATCGTGATCGATTGTAATCTAATTTTTATTTTCAACAAGACACATATCGTCATAATGTTAGTTTAACAGTCTGCACTAAGCGAGCTTTGACTACACAGTTTGTGTACTGCATCATCGTCATTTTTCTATCTTGCTTTGGTTTGTGAAAGACAGCAACAACCAGTTGTTCTACAGTTTGTGATGGACTACAAAATTAATCAGAATTAGTCCATTAATTTTAATTTAATGTTTAGACATTAATCAATTGGCAAAAATTTCTACCTACAAAATTACCCTATCAGATGTAAAATGCATCCCAAGATAAGTCTTTAAACAAAACTAACAAATGCCAATTAATAATTATCAATAATTAACCAATTATTCTTAAAAGTGTTAATCATGAAGTATTTCTTTTCTGTACCTAAAAATCAATCTCGATTTGTTATAGGAAACGTTATAGTGCTGTCTGTGGTACAGACAAGACAATTACACCCAAAACTACAGTATACACAAAGTATTTCTAAATAATGTTAAAAACTAATTGTAAGCAAAAAAGGTGATTTCAAACGTTTATTACAAAAATGAAGGTCTGCTTGCATAGTAGGCTAGATATTAAAAAAATTGACTGAGTTAGCTGAAGATATAACCTCTTTCTTCAAAGACATGAAGATACTGCATTTCCCCTTCAGCCACACTGATTAAATTTTATAAACTGACAACAGATAACCGAATGCATTCAAGAATACTTCACATCAAGACTCAATGCCAACAAGTATGTAAAAAATGAACACAGCATCTGAACTCTGCAATATCTGCATATGTACAGAATAAATTAACAACAAACTACAGTAACTACACATCAGGGGGACCTATTCAGCAGACAATTGCAGCTGCCATCCCCTGGGTGCAATATTAAAAAATCCTGTCTAAAACGTGTCGAAAAATTGCAGACATGAAATTGAAACATGCTGGGGGCACAAGTGCAAACAATGTTTGAATGCTTTTGAAAATGTATATCCGAAATGTACATGCAGGGCCTCAATGAAACAATTCTAAACATGCCCCCCGCTAAACATCATGTCAATACAATCAACAGAAACTGTTAAGACTTTGTGACAGGTATGCAGTCATTAGCACAAAATGATCAGCAGCATGAAACTTTAAAAAAGCCAAAGAAAACAGTTAGCTGCAAGTAGCTGCAGACCTTTGACTTTTTTGCATAGTATCAAACACTGTAAAAATTTCCGACATTCATCTCAACACAGTTCTCATATTAGTTGATACTGCAAACATGTACAAAAATGAAGTGTCAACAAATTACAAAACTGCCTCTCGAAGTGATAATTGAGTTAGAGAACTCCAGCGTCCGAAATGTTTCCCACATTTTTTTCAGTTCTGCAAGATTTTCCAAACAAATACATCTGTTTCAGTACACTCTAAAGAAATTTCAAATGTCAGGAATTTTGGGATGCATGGGAAAGACACCTGCAACTGGCAGCTTTGCTAGCAAAAGGCGAGCACCAAGAACGGAAGTCAAAATCAGTCGGCACGCAACTGGGCGCCGTTAATGCCCCGTACAGACACGCGGGAAGGTCTAACAAGTAATCCGTGTTGTGGCCGGCACGTGAAGTAGCGCCGGCCCTGCACGCAACCGTCGTGCTTACCCTTCGGCGTTTTCAGTTCAACTCCAAGCCAGAGGCCTTCAGCGAAATCTACGTGTCCCATGTACCTAATAATGCCTGTCAGCAAACAACATCAACTAATAATATTAATAAAAAGACTTAGATGAAATTATAACAGATCACATGCATTAGTGCATCCATTGGAAACAAAGTACAAAAGTTTAGTATTATAGTGTAATAAACACCGAAAATGGAAAGTAGCAGATCAAAAAAAATACTGTTTCATGCTCATCATAGCTTTTAATGGTAATCCATCTCAGAGGTACAAAGTGCCTTCACTCACCTACCATACGGGATCACACATTGTTACCACGTTACCTGCTCACCCAACGCAAGTGAACATGCTGTGCCTTAACCCCGACTACATGGGCCACTAATCAAGAGGGATGAAGGACTGAGTTTACCTTCATGGCTGGTTATACACCATGGGTCATAAAAAATGTGCCACTTTAATTTTGTCCATATCTTCACCAATTTCTGGCCGATTTTCAAAATTCTTGCAATAGCACACTCTGCAGACAATTTGCAATAATGCGATTATTATATATCCCACAACACGGTAAATGTGTTTCCACACTAACTTGTAAAATATAAATGTAAGCAAAAACTAACGATAATAACAAAAATTCAGGTAAATGAAAAAATGCTTCAGACCAACACTGCGATGAATGATTCGTATGACATTAGACTGTGTCATACAGACCAATCACTGCAATGAAGTGGTTTTTTCAATTTTACCAAAATGTTTGTTTGTTATTATCATTATGTATGCATATTTCATTGATACTTCACAAAATAGTGTAGAAACGCATTTACATTGTGGTGGGATCTATAACAATCACATTATCGCAAACTGTCTTGCGAGTGAGCCAGTGAAAGAATTTTGGAAACTGGGCAATAATTGGGGACGACATGGACAAAAGTAGTGGCACATTTTTTGGCCTACCCTGTATACTGAAATGGTTTACCCATCCACGTAGTAACCAACTGATAGCAACCCAACCGGTAGTCGAACCCACAACCTCTTGATCATAAGCACAAGGTTGTAACCATTTCACCAACAAGCCATTTAAATGTAGTACACTATGTCACATGTCTGCATGGTGTCCTGCTTTATCTGATAGTGGCGTTTCATGTTTATCAAAATGGAACACGCAGCCTGAAATAAACATGCCAGATTTTGATTTCATTGAATTCGATTTAGACAGCATCAACATCACTTACCCATCTCGCCATTGCAAAAGACCGATAATCCTTCACAAAGCTTCAGTTCGCCGCTCAATGTGCTGCCAGCAAAAGATGATCTGAAAATGAGCAACACGCACACAATGTTTTTGACATTTATCACAAAAACCAAATAAGACATTTATTATAATGTTGCAAATATGAACATACTACTTTTATTGGCACTTTCGCTAATTCCAAAATCTGTCCATCGTTTTGGCACAAACTGAAACTTTTCACACCGTGGACGACACCATTCAACCAAGACTGCATTGGATGTTCCCCTTTCTCTCTCATTACCGGTCAGGGGGGCAGGTCACCGCCCCACTCCAAGAAGTGTCCCAGAGACGTCGAGGGTCCGCGATGAACTTTCCTCCTGGCCAGATGATCCGCCAAGCCTAGTCGTGAGCTGGACACTGTAGCACCAGGTGCTCTGCTGTCTCATCAGCGCCGTTGTAGTGTAGACAGGTGGCAGAATCCCGGCGCCCGATACGGTGCAGATATCCTACCAGCAACGGAGAATGGACAAGTGCGTAGCTGGATGTCCCCTGGACTGTGCTGTTCCATAAACATCCATATACAGAGAAGTCAACTGAAACTGAATCTTGTTTCACGTTCTCACTTTCGACTGTGACTGCTACTCACATGTGCTTAAGTGTCTGACTTGTTTTGACAAAATATAATACTAGCAATACAGCTGCTCCTGTTACTACTAGACTACCACTTTCAGTTTTTGCTTAACTGCCCCATTTTTTACAATAATTATTTCATATCAGACATGCTCCAAAAAGTACAGTATGTTTAAAACTGTTACAAGCAGAACTGCTACAAGGGCCTTCTATCACCAACACTATCAGAGCACCAATGGAACTAATAACAACAGAAATAGTAATTGTTCATATCAGCTAGCAATACACACATATGTATAGTTTACAGTAATAGCAGTAACTATTAAGCTCACTACCTGAAAAGCCAACTGCTATGAAATGAATAGAGATGTCAAATTAACGCATTAATTAACAAGTTAATGCGTTGATAAATTAACGCACGTTAAAAAATTAACGCAGATACGTAAATTTATTTTAATTTACTAAATTTTGTGCAGCAAAAGTTCCAATATTCCATAAAACTCCAGATATTTGACAACTGAATGAATTCAAGTAATTAAACTGTTGTTGCCATTTCATCACTACTGTAAATAAATAATTATTCAGATGACAGGTTAATATATTTCTATGCTAGCTATGACGTCAGTTATTGTTAATTATATGCTTTAAAATGTGTTTTTAACTTTCTGTATTCTACAGGCAGGGCCCCCAATCGTCACGGGGCACGACATAGCTAACCCCTTACTCTTCCCCTTGACATGCCTGGGTGAGATAATAATGTGTTTAAAAAATAAAGCAATGCATTAATAAGTTTAAAAAATTAATGCTTTGTCAGCTCTAGAAATGAATTAATTAATACGTTACCTTGGTGACAATTTCTTGCCAATGTGTGAGAGATTCGGTTGACTTACAGTGCTTTCATCTGCAGCAAATAAAAACATGTTATGTTCAACAGAAAACTGCAATGAATACACCACATTACATACAAACGGCTTAAATAAAAAACACGTTAATTTCTAGGTGGAGAAAGTCCAAGGGAACATTTTCAGATAGGCCTAGTTTCCTCATACTGAGTTTATCTCAAATAACAACCTTGCGTATATGAAACCTGCTGTTAACTGATCGACCAACAACATTATGTATGGAATGAAAACACTCTAAAAATGTGGGCTCCAGGTCATGGCCTAGAAATCAGATCAAGGAGCTCAGGCAAAGCCAAAAATTCAACAAAATAGCCTAAAGCCAAACTGATCAAAAACACGCATTCAATTTTTTTACATACTTCAGTAGTCGCGTTCCCTGATAAGCGCATTTTAGCTCGAACAAATGGCCAGTTTCATATGATTGTGTGTTCCACTATTTTCCAGATTTTTGATAATTTTAATAAATTTTGATAAAAATTCAGCTAGCGTTAAGTCACACACCAGGATACTTCCCAACCCCTCTACACAGAACTACAATTAGTCATGCTAACTGCAACATTATCTTCCACTGTAAACCAAGTGCAAAAAAGTCATAACAGCGATACCTTCAGCTTCCATGTATAAGTCTGCATTTGAGCATATTTTGCACAGAATTTTCGATGCATATACTCCATTGTCATAAATATAGTGCAGAAATAAAGCTTTGTTTGCCAATTAGCTTCTGGTAGTTGCTTAAATAAATTACTCTGGTCTATTCTACATGCTTACATAAAGTTTTTCATTGAAGAAGCTTAGCTTAGAACAGTAACCAATAACACTATCAATTAGAGCTGTTGAAGAGTTAATTTTTTAATGCATTAATTAACACGTTATTAACGCACCCATTCCTGTCGAAAGGGAGAGTAAAGGCCAAAGGGGTAAGTTACCCCGGGTCCAGCAACGTTTGGGGGGCCCCATCTGTAAAGTATATAGAAAGTTAGAAATGCATTTTTAAACATATAATCAACCATAACTGATGTCATAGCTAGCATAGAAATCTATTAACCTGTCCTCGGAATAATTATTTACAGTAGTGATGAATGGCAACTACAGTTTAACAGAATATTGGAACTTTTCCTTCACAGAATTTAGTAAATTGAAATAAATTAACATAAATTTAATTTAATTTTTTAACGCGCGTTGATTTTTTTAATGCACGTTAATTTATTAACACATTAATTAACAAGTTAATGTGACAGCTCTACTATTAATATTCCCAATTAATGCAGCTCATTAGTAATAATAAGCTACAAAATTAGCAAAAAAATTGTAATTTGATAAACTCGTGCAGATTAATGTTTCTGTCTAAACAAAGACATTACTGTTAGACTAACCCGAGGGACGTTGACGCATATTGTTAGAAGATAACACATTACGATTCGTCAACCTGTCAACAGTATCATACCAATGACAAGCCATGACCAGCAACACCGTGGATAGAAAAAGTCACAGATACAAGAAGTTGCAATTTTCCACAGATAGCTGCAAATTTATGACAAAGAGGACAACAATACAAGTGCTCCAAAATGTTAACAGCGCCAGTAAATTCCCCCAAAAATACGTGATATGCAACCCAAAACAAGAAAAACCCTGCTAACGCAAAGGGAAACGTGCAACAGCGGGGCATCGTCGTATGCTAGTGATCCGTAGACATCATTCGTAGATCTCATACGTACGGCTTTGGGCTACAGTTTCACAGAAAGCCCAGTAAAACACAATCAGTTGCCAGATGGCACCTGGACGGCCTAAGGCTAAATATATGTACTCACCAGAGGGCGCCACTATCTGGCTCTGGCAACACCATATCGACTGGATATCACAGATTTTGCCCACCCCCTTCTCATTTAGCGCCCACTTTTGGGGTGACCCCCTTCAAAGTTATGGAAAAGCTTTACGGTCAATGAAACTAGTCTTCCAGGCAGCCGACGGTGAAGATTTGGTGATCCTAGCTTGCACCATTTTTGACTGATCCACCCGTGTGACAGACAGACGGACGGACAGAATTGCGATGGCTAAGACGCGCTGAAAGCAGTAACTGCTGTTTCACGTAAAAATGCTTCAAAAGCCAAAATTTACGGCAGGGGCAACTGCAGCTGCCACTGACCCATGACAATGACACTAACAATATGTGCACTTCTTCTGACCAGTGCACACTACACAATGACATATGAGCATAGATAAGATATAACATAGATAACGAACTCAGCAAAAACTCTGAATTCGCAATTCACTCTTTTGGCAGCCAAAATTACACCAAAAAATCACTAAAAACTCGTATTTTTAGAGTTCAAGGTCATTCAAAATCATCGATGTTGACATTCCTAAGAAGCTCGTCGCCAGTGATTGTTGCGATAAGCAGCATGTCTGTGGCTATCTGCAATCATTTTCATGCTAGACAAGCCAGCAGCAAATAAATAATGACTTTTTAGAGAAGCACTCCTCTTTGACAGACGTGCGCAGGTCTCCTTGAACGTACAGGGTTCGGATGGACGTGGACTGCTAAAATTTACATTCAATGCTGAAAATTTCATATGCAGGCTGTCTTGGTGTGTCTCCAGCCATTTCGGTGCAATTCACTCTTGAAATGTGTGTCACAGCCCAAAATCATGAAAAATTCAATATAACCCCCTGTGTTGGGCGTTCAAAATCATTCAAGGTCATCAATGTTGACATTCCAAAAAAGCTCGTAACCAGTGCTTGTTATGATAAGCAGCATGTCTGTGCCCAACAGCAACGATTTTCACGTTAGACAAGCCAATAACGGTAGAATAACGACTTTTAAGGGGATGTCTCTCTTTTGCCCCCTCGTTCATGGGGA
>Ga0056128_1006160_pt1 | contig 15149 bp, 10 predicted proteins | sample WorMetLIZISLAND2_FD_71113 | JGI IMG/M metagenome (GOLD analysis project Ga0056128, IMG submission 71113) | Marine gutless worms symbiont microbial communities from Max Planck institute for Marine Microbiology, Germany - Olavius geniculatus... ...
TGGTAAATCCAGCTACAGACTGAAAAAGTTTCATGCAACAATCAGCCTGATTCAAATGCTGCTTGTGTTAGCGCACCAAATCGTTTCAGCTTAATGCTCTATGACGTCATAAATTACAATGACGTCACTTCCAAAATATGCTTACATGAATACACAAGGTAAGTACCTTTTACTGATATATAGACAATAAAAAATTTTTGTTTAATATATTGAGGCTCAAAACTTTTTGAATGCACCTTGTATCTGCATAAAGTCGTAATTGACTCAAATGCTCTTATTTGTGGCTAGCACAAATGTAGGCTATTGTATATTCACAAATGCAAATGAGAAATTCGCAAACGTATTTGTTAGGGCTTTCACAAAATCAGATGCCATGGAGCTCCACTTTGGTAAACCTAGCTACAGACTGGAAAATTGTCATGCAACATTGAACCTGATTCTATGCTGTTTGCGTTAGCACTCCAAATTGCTTCGGTTTAGAGCTATATGACGTCATAATTTACAACGACGTCATATCTGCAACCGACTCATGAGAGTTCGTAAAAGATGTGCATTTCACTGATGTATAGATGGTAGAAAATATTATTGTTTAATATGCCAAGGCCAGAAACTTTTGGGATGACCCTCGTACAGACAGCGAGATGGACAGACTGACAAACTGTGCAATGATAATGCTGTCACAATAGCCGCAACTGCTGATGCCCTCAAAGAATCAAACAACTGCAGGCCTGGATTACTGAAACTGACAGAAAATCTCACACACCCTTTTAGCTGTCGGATCCAGCTGGCGTACTGGTTTTTCAATTCTTCACACTTCTGCCAAGATCCTCTCTGTGGATAGCTGCTGTGACTACGCTGAGGCTGAGTGATCTGCGACGCATCAAACCTGCACAAACAAACAAGCACATCATGCTGAACTAGCATATCAGTACTGGCACAGACAGCACAAACCTCTGCCGAAAACAATGCTGCCATGATAAAATATATGATAAAAAATTGCACTTGAAAACTGACACACAAGCTGTCAGTTTAATCCAGCACATAAACTAAAAAAACTGTCAGTCTTTCTCCAGCCATTTCATCGCAGTTCATTCTTGGAGTGTGTGCTGCAGCAAAAGATCGCAAAAATCCATAAAAACCCCTTATTTCGAAAGTTCAGGGTCTCTCAAAGCCATTGATGCTGATACAACTAAAAAGCTTGTCCCTAGTGCTTGTTATGATAGGCACCATGCCCACGCCTTTCTGCAATCATTTTCATGAGAGACTGGCCAACAACGATAAAATAACAACTTTTACGGGGGTACCGCTCTTTGATGCCCTCGTGCACAGGTTTCCTTGAACCTAGAAAATCGAGACTTAAGACTGTCAAAATCTACATTCAATGCAAAAAATTTCACATGCAGCTTTTCCGTGTCTATCTCAATTAATTTTGGCACAATTCTCTCTTGAAATTGTCTCACAGCCCAAAATCGTCAAAAAATCCATAAAAACCTCTATTTTAGCGTTCAAGGTCATCCAAGGTCTTTGAATTCGATGACAATTGAGAGCCAGTGTACAACTTCCTATTAGTGATTAATAGTAACCTAGGCCTTATCTTGCACCGTTATTGAGATATCGCAACTTATTGGCTAAAAAGATTTCGCAAATTTTTCCCACCCCCTCATATTTAGCGCCCTTGTTTGGGGTGACCCCCTTCAAATTTATGGAAAAACTTTATGGTTCCTAAAACTAAAGTCTTCCAGGCAGCCGACAATGAAGATTTGGTGATTCTAGCTTGCACCGTTTTTGACTGATCCACCCATGTGATAGACAGACAGACGAACGAACGGACAGATGGACGAATAGATGAACAGAATTGCGATGGCTAAGACGCGCTGAAGCAGTAGCTGCTTTTGCACGTAAAAACTGAAATTTTGAGATTAAAATGATTAAAATAAAATGAGATAATTTTAAATAAAAGTACAGTAATACTGCAAAACCTAAAAATCAAGAAACTGGTGATATGGAAAAGGCAGAAGCCTAAGAACACAAAAACTCAAAAAAAGAATAATGACAACTAGAACTAAACAAACTGAAATGAGAAAAAGCCATAAACAACTTCTGCTACATACAGAATGTTGCAAGATGAATACAACAACTGTGTTTATGTGATCCGAATAAGAATTCAAGAATGATGAATCGAAATCCTGAAATATTGCCCCAAAAATCTGAGTGATTGGTCCTTCAGCAAATCCTCAAAATGCACTCATAACTGGCTGAGATACGCTGCAAATTGTCACTTCATTCCCTATTTCCTAGTGGTAAAAAGCTGGCAAATGACCCAGAATCCACACAACTCGGGATAACCACAAAATAATCAGTTCATGCTTGAGCCCAACTTCTCCACAAGATTTCACCAAAACCCATTTATAACTTTTTGAGTAATTCAGCTGACAAATGAAAAAACAGACAAAGAAATAGACAGCAAATGTCATAGTGACTTTTGTCACTAAAGATAAACAAAACCAGCAATTGTGACAAAATGTTATTGGGTAGACATGATAACAAACTACCAAATAATTGAAATTAACCAATACTAGATGCAAACATACAGATACTGACTGTAGCAACTCAAGCACGTCCTCAAGCAGAAACTGACGCACTGGGAAGGTGAAGCCAGGAATATTCAACATGGCACAATTACCTACAAACACCAGAACATTTTTCTAATATTACAGACAATGTAATAATCGGTGATAAATAGGGCCCACAGCTTTCCGCGGTAAATTTTGCAAAATTCCGCAGGACAGTTTGCAAAATTCCGCGGCTCACTGCAACAAAATTGTCCAAATTTTGCGGCTTATCGTGGCCTTCCATTTGTGTGTAAACTAAGCTTTATACTGTTTTAGAAAACTTCAGTTTTTGGATGCTGGCATGGCGCTCAGTTATGCTAGCAACATACAAAGGAAATTATCGATCTTTTTTAAAAAGTGCAATTTGTCAATTAGTCGCATTGTGTTAATTTACGATTGTGCCGCATACGATGGTAGTTATTAGTAGGAGTGCAGTTTTAGGCAGTTCAGTTTGATCTTTCTCTGTAATATAGTTTAAAGCCAACAATCATACTAATCATCGGTCATTTCTTAACTTCTGCAAAATTCCGCGAAATACCGTGACAATATCAAAATTCAGCGGAAAAGGGCAAATTCCGTGACTCGGCTCTAAATTCAGCAGCCTGCAGAAAACTGTGGGCCCTACTGATAAAATCCTTATGACTGTAAGTAAGTAAGTAAAGTAAGTAAAGTGTAAATTTATATAACGTATACTCAAAAAGATCTCTAATGAGCTTAATACATTTGGTCCATCAATATTTCGTAAAAATGTATGTCTTCAGCTGACGTTTGAAAGTGAGTCTGTTTAAAAGTGAAGAGTTCTGTTCTGACAGTAAAGATCGATTAAGACTGAGAATCAAGGACAGAAACTCAAGTTTGCCTTGAAATTGTTGTTAAAAAAGTGCCTACACTATACATGTCTTTATAGGTCAACCTAACTGTCATGGTGATAATTTCAAACAAAGCTTATAAAAAGATATCAAATCTTGAACAGTAGTAACACAATAAAAAATGTACATGAGTGTTACCAATTATAGAAAAATGAACAAGCCCAACTCCAGTTGTACCATATAAAACATGTTCACTGCTAGGAAAAATCTAAACATCAAAAAGCAAATTTATTAGGATAATGCACAGTCACAGTTAAACGCACCTCATAACTACACACAAAATTACCGTAATCTCCTTGCTATTGATTTCAGCAATTACTTACTAATTTGTATAAGGAGCATAAATAATTAAAAGTAGACAAGTAGAAAACTTGCTAAAGTCACTAGCAAATTCTTCATCTATAACTGTCACAAATGTTCAGCACACAAGGGGAAAACTTGCCAAAGTAACTGGCAAATTGCTCGGCGTTTAGCGTGGCACTCATAAGAATGACTTTGAGGCCTCGGCGTCTCTGCAGCAAGTCACGAATGATGATCATGAGAAAGTCCGACAGAGTATCACGCTCGTGGATCTCATCTAGCACGACGTGCGAAGTCTTGGTGAGCAACCTACAACACCGCACAACGTCCACCCATATCCATATATTCATATAAGACCGTTGACACAGCACAGCAAAACAGCATTTGAAAAAAAAACAAAAATCACAAATCATAAATCATCAGAATGCGTCTTTGTACAACATTCTAATGAAAAACGGTCAGTCATTGACATGGGTAGTTAAAAGCAACAATATTGCAGTGTATAAAAGTACACTCATCAGAAGATATATATATTAAACATACGGGTCAGACACAAGCCACTTCAGCAGAATGCCAGTAGTACAGTATAACATCGATCCCTGATCACGTGGCAGCCGCCTGCACAAAATAATTCAAAACACTAACTAAATTTTACTTAACTTCAGTGAATTACAGAGCCAATAGCCAGAACTCCTAAACATTGAAAACAACATATTTTATGTGTTTGATATTTCAGCAGTAATATTCAAAAGTATTCTGTGTTTCCAACCAAAGTATAACCTGCATGTATTTGGCATAAATGAAATACAGTCTTGTAGTGTCCAAACGTGCATTACACAGCAAGTATGTACAAGGTGGGCCATAAAAACGTAGCACTTTGCTTGTGTCCATATCTTCACCAATTAATGACCGATTTTCAAAATTCTTTCACTGACACGCTTTGTGGACAACTTGCAATAATGTGATTATTACAGTGTATATGTCCCACCACGCCATAAGTGCGTCTCTACACTACCTTGTGAAATATGAAAGAAATATGCATGTATAGCAATAATAACAAACAAACATTTTGGTAAAATTAAAAAAACACTTCAGATCAACATTGCGGTGAATGATCCATATAACACTAGACTGTGTGGGTCTGTGTCATACGGATCATTCACTGCAGTGTTGATATTGAAGTGTTTTTTTTTCATTTACTGAAATGTTTGTTATTATCATTAGGTTTCCTTACATTTATTCTTCACAACATAGCGTAAAGACACATTTATGGTGTGGTGGAATATATAATAATCAGTATTGCAAATTGTTCGCAGACTGTGCTAGTGAAAAAATTTTTAAAATCGGTCAATAATTGGGGTAGATATGGACAAAAGTAAAGTGCCACGTTTTTATGGCCCACGGTGTAGGTAATGCTCACTGAAAAATACGTAAACGTGTCGAGTGAGACTCTGATTAAAATGGCTCGATAAACTAGTCAGACATTGATTTTCACATGTGCTGCATTTTTATGTCAAAATCTGCTACGTTCTGATGCTACACATTACAAATTCCCCAACAACCATATTTACTCACTGGCTAAAACCCGGTTTGATAAGCAATGGCTAAGCAGCATCGTTGTGTACACAGCTAATAAAATTGTTAGCCTATCTCTAAAAATAATAACCAGTCACTGCACAATAAGACAGTGTACAAGTGACAGTAAAGTGAAAAAAGTGTTTCCACTGACACATAATGTTTTATACACAGATCATGCCTGCAAATTAATGCCAGCTGTAACTGAATATTAATGTGTTAAGATGACAACAAACTAATTTGGCAACTTCTTACAGGTATGCTGCACTTTCACTGTGATTTTCATACAGATCTAATCATCGGCAATCCATTTGAGAAATGGCAGTACTCACTGATCAAGTCGAATCTGGTATCCCACGCTGTGTCCAAGGGTCTCTCCTCTCTCCTCAGCAACCCGCTCAGCCACCTACAGTTGTAATCAGCAGCTCATGTAAGCACTCAGCCATGTCTAGCTACAATGACACATGCTACTGCCTCCTCACACAGGCCAAAGATACTTCGCTAATTGCAGGCAGTGCCTAATGGGCTTGTTAGAGTCAATCAATTAATCAGTTAGCAAAATATTTATATAGCACCAATTACTGAAGCACTGGCACGTGGGTGACTAAACGTGATAGGCAGAAGTGAAAAGGTGAGAATTGAGATGGGAATCTTTAAAAGTAGCAAAGCTGTCAAATGAGTGAATAAGCAGAAGTAGAAAATTCCAATTATTAAGCAAACATACATAAAAAGCTCAAAAGGCAAAAAAATCTAGCACAGGAAAAAACAGCAAGAAACTGGCTGGTAGAAGATCATAAAGCTCTAGAGGGTCAATATACTTCTATTAAATCTGCTAAATAATACATCTGTCCCATGTGAAGTGCCAACTGTTAATACAGATATATTGTAGTTAACATTGTCAACAACTTAGCTGCATGGTTAGTTGTGTAAAGAAGCGAAATGCACATAAAACACTAAGCTACTGCTAACATATAATGATTGATGACAGGAAACCAAAGAGCAGAGATCCAACAAAAAACGTGCTGGAACAGTATCAGAAAAGTACAGAGTTTCAGCCTGTCCTGGAAAAAAGTTCAAGGTACAGATACATGGCCAAGGGGTCAACCGAGGTTTATGCAAAACATTAAACATGGCCGTTAAAACAGTGTAATTTATGATGGCTGTTTGTTTTTATGCACGAAAGCAGCTACTGCTTTCACTGCATCTTAGCCATCAAAATTCTGTCCGTCTGTCTGTCTGTCCGTCTGTCACACGGGTAGATCAGTCAAAAGTGGTGCAAACTAGAATCACCAAATCTTCATCGTCGGCTGCCTGGAAGACTCTAGTTTCAGGCAACGTAAAGCTTTCCATAAATTCAAAGGGGGTCACCCCGAACGAGGGCATTAAGTTAATAAAGCCAATAAGTTGCTGTATCTCAGTAATGGTGCGAGATATGGCCTAGTTTACTATTAATCATTAATAGAAAGTCATACGCTGGCTCTCAATTGGCGCCGAATTCAATAACCTTGAATGCCAAAATAAGGGGTTTTATGGATTTTTTTTGGCGATTTCGGGCTGCGTCACAAGTCTACATCATTCACAAAGTGGCACCACGGAACTATCGTTATGCGATCCAGATAGAGAATTTGGTATTTGTATATTAACTTAGCGTGAACAACCCAATTTTCAGCTAAACTACTGAACCGGAACTGCTATAGGCTTTCACGCATCTCGTGAGCATTAGCTCAAATTTCTTGTTACTGGTTAGTAACTGAGACAACTTTTATCCTAACAGCTAGATACCTTAAGCTGGTGTCTGGAATGACAGCTACTTTTGGCCAGCAGCTTTCTACTGACATGCACAAAGATGCACAAACCATGAAACTGATACAGGCTGCGCCACTAACAACTGCCACAAATGGTGCCAGAACTTACCGAGATGGCACTGATGCGTCGAGGCTGAGTACAGACCACTCTGCACAATGAGCCATCACCTCGTGATATGTAATCATCCAATATGAACTGTGGAACCTATCAGCAATGCACCATTATGACTTTATAGTCTGTCTACTGTATTCAACAGATATACCATGAATAACTTGAATACAATCAACAAGTGATCAATTGAAATGCCGCAGGCCTCACAGCTTGCATGCTGATAATGATAATGAATGATACGCACAGACAGAAAAAATGGTAGACAAGCTATCAATTTAATCTAGCAAATGACCAAAAATAACAAAAGGTGCTTAAAACAGAGCTAAAGATCAAAAAGCTAAAAAAAGGAAATAACAATAACTGAAACTAGGAAAAAATATTACAAAAAAAACTGCAATCAAGGAAAAACATTAGCAGTTCCAACATCCCTAAAATCAGGAAGCAGCAGTCTGATAATTGTTGCCACTGGACAACGTACGAGACCAAATTGTCACAGGCAGAGGAAAGACACAGGCGATGAGCCATTTCAAATGTTACGGCAGTACTGCTATACATAAATTACAGGCTGGATGAATAATAAATAAGCTACCGATATGTATCTTAATCTCACAGACAAAGTGACATTAGCTGTGAACAGTGTAAACAGCTGCTAAAGATATTTTCATTCGGATGCTGGGATCAAGGTGGCTAACTGTAAATCTGCACATTCTTAGCTACCTTAATTTCTTATTTACTAACTTACTAGAGAAAAATAATGTGCAGAAAATATTGCTCATGACACAAAAAAGTACCTGAGTAGTTTTGCCACAGCCAGTCTCACCACTGATCACTACAACTCTGTTACCAGCAATTGTCTTCACGATATTCTGCACAGTATCAAAGTTCACTGCTCACTGAGTAACTCACTGTAGCCTAGTACAGTACAGTAAGCCACAGTTTAGCGATTAATTACAAAATTGCATGCTGCACATGGTAACACAATAACACACTTGACATTTGAAATGAACAGATTGATGCATGGAATTGATGTCAATTCTGCAAAACAAAAAAATGGGTGATGATGTTACATTACAAATGAGTGGATAAATGGTCAATCTCAAAAAAACCTAGAGAGCCACATCAAACATCTCTAATACGGTACAAAATTATTAACACTAACAATAATACATACAATTCATTCGGCAATTATTATGCAAAAAGTATTGAATAATCACCAACCTTTAAAGCAAGCCAACTAACTCAACTTGTGAATGCACTTTTTTAGTGTCTAGTGTCTGTACCAACCTAGACCATTTAATAACATAGATGTAAAAAACGTTTTTTACGTTTTTTATTTTTGCCACGTTTTTAACGTTTTTTTATTTTGTTCGATGTTTTTTATCTTTTAAAGAAATGTGCATTGAAAATCCCACCAAAAGCTTCGTGAAGCACTTATGGGACCACAGAAATGAATTAATAGGTCACAGTGATGTAGTTTACTTAGTTAGTTCAAATATACTAAATAGAAAGTTTTTTAACTAGTAGATTTAGTTAGTTTAATGCTATGGTCTTATGACCACACAGCTGAATTAAAATTAAATGAAGTTCTCTCTATCTAAACTATAAGTCTAGGTATACTGCACTTACACTTACAGCATTAGACATTAGGCAAAAAAATGAGCAAATTATGGCCAACATTTTTTATTCAACGTTTTTAAACGTTTTTTATTCTTGCCACATTTTTTACGTTTTTTTTCCTGGAACGTTTTTTACATCTATGTTCAATAATGGATACTATGTATTTTGCACGACAACAAACAAAAAATTATCAGCAAAAATTTAGCCAAATACCTGCTGCATCTGGTAACTTGGCAACTTTCTGCGGAACTTCATCATTGCATTGTATTTGTCATTCTTCTCCAGTTGAGACTGGTGACGTTTCAGCTCATCGTCCAAGCAAGCATCTCGTTCTAGTTGCCATTCATCACGAAGTTCTGTGTAACAATACGTAATACTCTAATCTGCCTGCTGCAGCATGTGTTGATTTTAAAATGTGTATCAGAAAAAAGGTCAAATTTCAGACAACAAACAATTACTACGCACTCACAAAGATAACTGTTAACACTGTACAAAAGCTCGGGCATGCAAAGTGTCAATACCAAAAATGAGTCAGCAAATAAACTTCTAATGTTCCACCTGACATATGTCACTTCAGAAATTATAAATAAAATACAGACAAAAAACCCGATAGACTAGTGATAAAAAGTTCAAACATTGCAAAATCAGAAGTTTACAACCTTCAAACAATCATGATTTGATAACGACATTGTGCACTAGTTATGCACTGAGTGCAGTATTAAATATATACCAGGTACCAGATAAATTATAACAGATTAAATGGCTAAATGTGCAACTTTGCAAAGTACATGAAACACAGTGCAGTGTGAAGCATAATGAAAGTCTTGACATCAGCAGGTAATTAAATAAGCAAACAATTAAATTACTTACTGTGTCAGTTTTAAAAGCTAAAATAGCTTCATTCATTCATTGACATTCAATGCTATAGAAACACTAACTACAATGTTTACCGGTGGTCTTAGGAGGCTGATGTACAAACTCTGCAATGAAGTCGGACACATCATCAATGCCTTCAGCCTTCAGTTTACAGGCTCCGTGGTTGCCAGGCAACGGTTGCCAGGCAGCAGCTGGCCCTTCATCATCACTATCACTATCATCATCATCATCGACATCAGCACTCCTGCCAGCAGCAGCATGATGCACATTTTCCACAACATCCATATCGCCACTCTGCATCGCAATAGACGGCCTTGGGTGTGCATCAAATTGCGAAGCAAACCCAGCCAGCTCTTCATCCTCCGAAGAAGAAATGGCAGGATCCAGATCAGCTGCTTGATTGACAGAACCCTGATGTTCTTGTTTTTTAATGTCTGCCAGTGGCGTAGAATTATCACCTTGGTCACCGTTGCCAACAACTGCCAAACTTGCAGCAGCAGCTCCTCTCTCCCAACCATCATCAACACTGTCATCATCATCAGTAGCAGTGTTAGAAGCAGCTCCAACAGACTGTTTGTTGAGTGTTTTGGTAGAAGTTGTCAAGAATAAAGCATCGTCATCACTGTCGTCGTCGTCGGAATCAGATGCCATGGCCTGCTGGTAAGAACGGCTAGGCTGCGCTGGCACATCATGCTGTATCACTGACAGAAGACTGGTCAGTCGATGCTGCTGGCTTGTCGCAATGTCAACATACTGCCTCTACAGATCCAACAATAACATGCATTCCAGAACTGGGCTCTACATTAGTCAGAACTAGCTGATACATCATCTGCATTTTTTCTGTACATCCATGTGCAAAAAATACCTGACTAGGGTCTAACTTACAGTAGAAATTAAAAAAGCAAACAATGTGAAATATCATTTATCGCTGTACTTCTCATATAATTGTCATTCTTTCTTATGACGTAACTAGTTAACTAGGGATTGCAAACCCAGAGGCTTTGCCAAACCTGGGTTTCGGGTTTGGACAGCCACAAACCCAGGTTTCAGATCGGGTTTGGGTTTGGCAAGATGGAGACTGTATACAAGTAAAACCGCTAACAACATTCGCCATATGTAGCTGATACGTTTTCATATAAATAGTGAACAAACTTATATGCTTGCTGTGTCGTAAAATAATAGCAAGACAAGAGTGTTAAATTGCAAAAAAAAGCAACTTTTATTAATTTTAGGAACATTCGTTAAAGCAAATTTTGCATGCTTACTGGGGTACATAGGGCCCCAGCTATAGGCCTAGAGCAACTTTAAATTAACTCTGTCAAATAGCTAGGCCTAGGCCCGCACCGATTTCCTCAAATGAGGTTTTTTTTGCCTGCATGTCAACCAAAAGATGCCCATCAGAACCTCAGACAAGGAAATTGAACACATCATCCGTCGTGTCATGTGTGACGTTCGACACATCTGATTTCTTCGTCCGAGAAACTCGAACAACACCTGAGACGAGAACAGGGACGTCGATCTGGAGCCATCACAGTGAGGCCGGGGAAAAACATTCTCACGTGGCCCTTCTGGTCAAGATAAAATTTTGAATTTTGTTTTTTTTAAATGGGGCATTCTGGTGTAGTTTATATTTTTGAGCAAGGATGGGCCCCCAAATGTCGTGGGGCTTGGGGAAAACTTCCCTATCTTCCCCCAATGACATGCACTCCTAAAATATGTAACTCAATGCTTCCCCCCTGTCGATGAGCCTGGACAAAGAAATCGCAGTGTGTAGCCACGGCTTTGCGATTTTTATGAACATCGTATAGCTTCGTTGCCTCTAGCACCTACGATAAAATTAGGGTTCGAACGATACTGGTATTGGGGTACCAGGTATTGGCCGATACTGGCGGGTATTGGGGTGGATTGGGTATTGGGCGATATTTTATTGACTGTGAAACCCGATACCGATTACCGCTCACGCCGCCCACCGCTGTCACTGTCTAAGCCGCAATCAAACAGCAGTTGGGCAGCGGCCACTATAGGCCTACAACGATCTCCATTTGGGAGCAAACAACAGTGGCAGGGAGAGTGGGGTGGGGTAGGTGCACCTGTAGAACGGTCGCCATTCATGAGAGATTGGAAGGATTAATTATCCCCTCTCCACTACACGCCATCTCACACTTTAGGCCTAATTTCAGCAACTGACATGGACATTATTATACAATCAGCGCATGGCGTTACGTTTCGTTCTGAGCGATCGGCGACCACGTGTGATTGTTGTCTAAGCATCGGCGCTGCGCCCATCACAGGAAGAATGGGAAAGGGGAAAGTGCATGCTAGGTATAGAGTGGTCAAAGGCAAACAGCAAGCCGGCGTAGGTAACCACAATTATCCAGTATCCCCTCGCCTCCTCACGCCGTTGCGCGTACATACACGTTAATACTAACTAGTAATGCAAACCAGGAGCGGCCGCCTATTATGTTCTACACCGGTTCATGTGTGTGAACTTGGAAGTGAAATGCTGCTATTGTTATGAACGTCAGTCTGTCCACTGCAGCGGGCGGGAGTGGCATGGTCAGTCGGTCGCCGTCCATCCGTCCGTCCATCCAGGGTTTAATTACCAGTGTCAGGTTAGGCCTACATAATGCTCACAATCCACTGGTAGAGGCAGCATGAGTGCCAATACCCTCGTGTTGCTGAGGTCGCGCGGCGCTACTTGTCGGCGCCCTCCACGTCGGTTGCGAACGTCTGTTCAGTTCTGCTGGTGACCTGTATTCTGACTGCGGCAATTGTATGGCTGGCTAGCTGGCGGAAAAACTGCTCTTCATTAAGCATAATATGAAATATGTTTAACTGTAAATAAAATATGCTAAAGACTCAAGTCATAGATTACCTGTACACTGAACACTGAAAACTCAACGTTTTGAAACTGAACATTTAGACTGCAATGGACATATGATAACTTAATCCTAGTCGTAAATTATTTGCATATTAAACCTTTAAAACACTGTTTAATACATCAAACTTCACTAGCCATAGCATTCACATAGGCTAGAGTTTGTAGAAAAATCAATACATTACATCAGTACAGTGCTTCACTGGGCAACGAGCAGGGCACTGGTATTGGTATTGGGTATTGGTATCGGCAGGACCCAATAGTATTGGGTATTGGGTAGCTTTTTTGGTATCGTTCTAACCCTAGATAAAATGAACGCATCATCTCTGAGCAAGAGCGGATTCTCATGCACAAAGTTCCTGCAGCAGAAAAAAAACCCTGCTCAGCAGGCGGAAAAGATAAACAAACAGTTTTAATTGAAATAATGAAATTGCCACATGTAGGGGCTAGAAAAGAGATGGAGGTGATAGTATGTTATAGATAACTAGTCAAAAACGTGTTTGCTGATATCTAATATTGTATAATATTCCATTAAACGTAGCGCTTTTGTGCAAAAATGCAAACCCGAAACCCGCGCATTTTGCCCACGTCTTAAACCCAGGTTTCGGGTTTAGTAAAGTGTCCGGGTTTCCCCGGGCCCCGGGTTTTTCAAAACCCAGGCTGCAATCCCTATAGTTAACAACGCCATGTCAAAATTGTCAACCTATTGCACTACAAAACAATCAAGGAAAAAGTCAAAGTAGAAAAATTAGTCTGAGTTATGCAGGGATATTAAGGCCTCAAAGCCTGTGTGGCCATGAGTCCAAATTCGTTGGCCTCAGCCTCATAGTATCTGGCCTCGACCTTGGTCTTGAGCTCATGGCACTTGGCCTCGGCCTCATAAAAATTGGCCTCAAAAATTTACAGTGTACACTGCATTAATTAATATTCAGAAGTTGAGACAATATGATTTATTGAAAAACTCATGTTTCTAAACTGCAATTACCGCTAGGACTTGGGGTTTTGAACTTAAGAAGCTCAAAGAAATCTTCGTTTTGATGTTTATAGTTAATACACAATGAGTTGTTCTCTAGTTAACGTGTTTGGCCTCGGCCTCATACATTGTGGCCTGAAGGCCTCAAAATTTTTTTCGGGCCTCGGCCTCGGTCTCATAGTACCTGGCCTCGTGCTCAGCTGGCCTCATTAACATCCCTGAAGTTATGTGCTATTAACAAAATGCAACTGTTTAATACATTACACTCATTTCCAATTTCTGCTCAAAACAGAATAAATACCAGTGAACTAGAAATAACACACCGAATTCTGCTCTGCTTCGGCCTGCCTTTTCTTGTACCGTCCAGCATACCACAGTCCAATTTCCCGGCCTCTCAAGCCAGGAGGATGTCTACCCCGACCTGATCCTCTATATCCTGAAATGACACAACAAAAGTTTGTATCTGACACAATGGCACACTGCAATAAATGACTATAATAATACAAAATGAAAAAATAACTTCACCATATAACATCAGTCCTGTGTTTAGTGAACTTGCACTGTCCCATCCCATCCCGTCAATATTTTACTTGTAGCCTTGGTTTGTCGCTTTGTGCCTTATAAGCATATCAGTATGTCGCTAATCTGAACAGCAAACGAACAAATAAATAAAAACATTGTTATCAAACAACAAAATTCTCACCACACTGCTACTTACTTGAACTCTGGGGTCCCGTTTCATGCCCTTCAACCTGCTCGAAGCAGCGTCTGTTACGTGCACCATGTCTGTAACCTCCCCACTTGCCAGGACGTCCTCTGTAGTCATTGCCGTGTTCGTCCATTAAAAACAAAATGCTCTTAGCATATTTCACCCTACAAAACAGCCAAAAAAGATACGATAAGGTAATTTGACTACTTTCACTTGTATTGTCATTGTTGTCATTTTAAAGCAAAGACTATTTAACTCAAAATTCGTCGCACCCAATTCTGTGATTGGAATAAACTGGAAAGCCAAAATATCATTAAAATGCATAACTCGAAGTCAAAATAACTAAAAGCACTGCCACCTTCAAAGATGTATCACTGCGGATGTATGCATCTGTCTTCATTCGTGACGAATCGACATTTTTTGATCAAAGTCAAGTTCAAGTTTAAATTTTAACCGGAAATGAAGTAAAGTCAACATAACAGTGTAAAAGACGATTTACATTGAAACTTTGCTATGAACTCTATATAAAATTATAAATAACTACAGTTTGTTATCATACGCACTATCTTTTCTTGGATGGAGGTTGATGTGAGTCCAGTGTTGGTGTAGGATTAGTTTAATTTGCGGATTGAGGTTATCTGCTTGCGGGCGATCTGAATAGCAGTCTGACTGATATAGTATGTTGCATACATTCAGTAGGGCTACGTGTGATATATTAGCGTTGATTGCAGCGTTCGAAGGCAGCGTTGATGTAGCGTCAATAGCAAATAGAAAGCGGCATTAACCCTATAGCGTTTAAACGCTAGCGTTCATGTAGCGTTGA
>Ga0056128_1006162_pt1 | contig 15146 bp, 10 predicted proteins | sample WorMetLIZISLAND2_FD_71113 | JGI IMG/M metagenome (GOLD analysis project Ga0056128, IMG submission 71113) | Marine gutless worms symbiont microbial communities from Max Planck institute for Marine Microbiology, Germany - Olavius geniculatus... ...
GTGTACGACTTCCTATTAGTGATTAATAGTAACCTAGGCCCTATCTTGCACCGTTACTGAGGTACAGCGACTTATTGGCCAAAAATCGCAAATTTTGCCCACCCCCCTCTCATCTAGCGCCCTCGTTCGAGGTGACCTCTTTCGAATTTATGGAAAAGCTTTACAGTTCCTGAAACTAGAGTCTTCCAGGCAGCCGACGGTAAAGATATAGTGATCCTAGCTTGCACCGTTTCTGACTGATCCACCCGTGTGACGGACGGACAGACGGACAGAATTGCGATGGCTAAAACGCGCTGAAAGCAGTATCTGCTTTCGCGCGTAAAAACTCTCCATTACCACTGCACATATGTAACAGTAATAAAAGTCCTGATAATTCTAGCACTTACTAACCACTCTGTCGAGCTGGTGCTTTTATAAGCCGAGGTGCCGAGTGACCAATGTCAACACTTGTACCAGGTGACTGCTGCTGACTGGCACGTGAGGATGAACGAAAAAGTCTGTGAATAGGCCTACAACATAACGAAAATATAAAAAAATTCACAGCCAATGCAGTTATCGACCAAATTACATGGATGAAGTAGTTAAGCAGCATCCAATGCTTTGACGCTAATAGCAGAACAACAAACTGGCTTGTCGCAATCGGTGCTGACAGTTGCTGAATAGTTGCCCTGCTTCGATGGTGAACTTCGTCTGGTTCGCTGATGACAAACTGTTAAAGTTTTACCATTGCAGCCACGAAAAATGCTCAAAATGATCACTTTCACACACTTGTGGGGTTAGCTTGACTTTTACACCTTCCAGCAAAACAGTGCACCAGCACACACCGCTTGCAAGATGGTTGAGTTTTTAAATCGTGATATGCCTGATTTTATGTCCCATGTTGCTTAGTGCTGATACAATAATCATTTTTCATCAGTGAACAACATAAAGTTCACCATCAAAGCAGGACAGCAACTGTCAAGACTGGTTGCGACAAGCCAGTATGTACTCACAACACATTATGATGTCATCGTTACAACATGACTAACAGAGAACATTAATTAAACAGCTGTATTTTGTCAAAATATTTTGATTTAATATTTCTTCAGCTATATCTGGTAAAAATTTCATGTAAACTAATGAGAATTCGACTGAGTTATAAGAAAAACAAAATGGTGCCTTATATATGAAACAAGGTGTATGTCTTGCTGTTTGTAATGATATCCTGCAAACAAAATATCTCCAAAATTAACAAATGGAAGATGATAAAACTTCTGAAGTGAATGACAAGCCAGGAACTGATCAGTTAGATACTAATGGCAACTGAATTCGATGCAGATCTAGAATCACTAGATCCAAATATATTTGTCTAATTTCTGAGTCTTTGTTCCAGTTGCCGACGGCTGATATGTCTCCACGCCACAGACTGACTGGCAGTTTAAAAACTAATCAAACAAATTTGATGATTATTCGTAAAAAGCAGTAAACAAATTTATCCACAAACTTTGCAGCACAAATCTCAAATGATGAAAAAGTGGCGCTACACTGGCAGGAAAACTGCCAATGGTCTTCAAGCAGTTAACAAAATATAAACAATGTTAGTGACAGCAAAAGTTAGTGTCTTGGGAGCGTAACAATAAGGTGTCAGCCTTATGATCGAGAGGTTGTGGGTTCAACTTCCGGTCAGGTCACTATCAAGTGATTACTACTTGGATGGTTGACTGTCTGCCGACAGGTAAACCATCTAAGTAAATCCTGAATTCCATTACGCCGACTTTCACCGAAACTTCCCCATGGGGAAAATCGCAGACACAGATAATGAAAGTCGCAAACACAGACGGTGACAAATCATCAAATCATAAAGTTTCGGTAAAAGTCACAGACAGAAATCATGAAAGTCGCGAACACAAACCATCTCGACATGTTGAGATGTTTGCAACAAAGTCGGTGACAATCTGTGACAAAACCACTCGGGTTGCTCTAATGGAATTTAATTCATTACAATGCACAGGGAAAGTCGGCAACAAAATCCGCGACAAAGTTCGTGGACTTTGTCGCGGACACAAATCATGAAAGTCGGCAACATAATTTGTGTCGCAGACTTTCATGATTTGCGTCTGCAACAAAGTCCGCGACCATGTCGTAAAGTCAGCGTAATGGAATTTGGGCTTTAATAACGAATACCAATGTCAACTCAGCCTTCCGTCTCTCCAGAATACCTGGCGATAAGGCAGGGTATGTTCACCCATGTTGGGTAACACTGTGTGATCCAATATATGGCAGATGAAGCTCCATAGCTCTGCAATGTGTTTCCCACAAAAAGCTATACACGACCTTTGACCTTTAACCATTTGAAAATTTGTAAACTTGTGAGTGCTGACCTGCGGCTGGCTGGTGCACCTTGCAGAGACATCTGTCTCTGTGAAATGATTGGCTGACCAGCAGCGTGATCCCCAGCTGCACCTAGAAACGGGTCTTCTTCCGGTATGCTCGATGCCATCACACTCCCAGCAACTGGCGGCTGCTTCTTCGTAGGGATCCTTACACCACAAAATCACTCCAGCTGATCAGCAGTTGAATGTAGCAAGAAATTAAAAAAAACTACAAATTTGGGGCAAAGCCCAACGTGAGTCCACCCGGTGCCATAAGTCCGATTGGGAGAAATTTCAGTGTGGGGGGGGTGAAATTCCCCTGCTAGCGAAGTTACATGGCCAAAAGTCAAATGCATTAGCATGCGCAGTACGCGCACTGTCGACTTAGGGTAGGTTGAAATGAGACAATGAAACTTTTTTGTTAGTGGACCAAAGTTCACCAAACTTTTTCGGCCAACAGAAGAGGGGTTGCAGTTGATCACTTGATATACCAATTTTTGATATCTCAATCCGTTGCAGAGATATTAAGGGTCAATGTGCAAAATTGTCGAAAATCGCGCGCAATGCTGACTTATGGTAAGTCGGAATGAGACAACAGAACTTTTTTGCTACTGGACCGAATTTCACAAATGTTCAACAGGGGATTGGCTGTAGTTGATCACTTGCTATTTGACTTTTTGACTGCTCGCTTCATTTCAGGTCAAAGTCGAAAGTTGTCTAAAATCAAAGCAAATTTTGAATGATTTTTGCCCTCCTAAATTTTAAGGAGGAGGTGCCCCCAAAATTTCTACGGGGTTATCATCCCCATGTCACATGGCAAAGTTTCGTTAGGCTATAACCCCTAGCTCCGAAAATCTTGAGGCTCGTACGCTGAATTTTATGCCAATTTTGGACACCCCTTTGAAAAAAATTGTAAGGGGACCCCACCCCTGATGGAGAGAGTGTGCTAGCAAGACTTGGTCATTCTCTAGTGCATGTAAAAATTTCGAGGCACAGCACCCCCTAGGGCCGAAATATAATATCCCGAAAAAGTCTATTTGGGTAGGTACGATTTCACTGCTTAATCTCCCATGATTAGTGGACCAAAGTTCACTGAACTTTTTCCATCCAACGTGGGAGGAATCGCGATACAAAATGTACTCGTCCAATTATGAATATCTTCATTTGTTTCAGAGCTATTCACCGTTAAACTTTGAATTCGTCTGAAAACGAGCCAAATTTTGCATGTTTTTGGCCCCTAGAATTTTTTGGAGGTGGGCCCCCAAAATTTTGGACCGGCATTATAAAATTCGGCCTAGTGCTGACCACCATGCAAAATTTTGTGCCGATCGGCTGACGCATCTCGAAGATCTCACGTTGAAAGGAAAAAACATCTGCAGTAAAATAAGCCTGCTCCGAAAGCTATCGCTTCTGGGCGGACTAATTAATGAGTAAAATGCATTATCACTATCAAAGTCTTCAAAACCTTTGACGTTGACTTTGATTCATCCCGCTTCAACTGGACACAGTGGGCCACACTCTGAGACCCTCCATGTCTGTCAAAAACTGCCACCTCTGCTTCCTCCAAGGTGAACCGGCCCCATCTTTTCTAATTCTTTAAAGAAAATTCAGTGCTAATTTGATCCACTTAAATGTAACCAAAAAGATTAACAAACCCAATGACATGATAAATATTCTTGCCCCGCAGTACACTGATATGCTGGTTGGGGCAACAGAAGATGACAATCTGAACTCTGAAAAAATTCCTGTTCACATTTGACAGGGCTGACCTAAGCTGGGATAAATACATAACAATTACGCAGTTAGACAGAAATAGTAGTAAAGAGATTGCATACTCAGAAACGTCTGGCCAAGAAACTCCTTCGCTATGAATGGCCACAAAACTGGGGTGATATGTTTAAAAAATAATAGTAGAATATAATATTTTAACACGACGTCCTCCCCAATCCAAGAGCTAAATTGTGATCTTATGATTTTTACCAAATCTAAGAGAAGATTCAGTATAAATTCAATGGACAGATATAATAAAACAGGTCTGGAAATTTGGGCTGCATTGCAAAATATCAGTCAGTCAGATGGCCGCACAAAAAACATTAATTATGTTAAACAATGCTATTTATGCCTGAGCTTTAAACTGCAGTCAATGCTTGAAATTCACATTTGGTGACTTTACTCAACCGATTTAAGCCTACTCACTGCTGTGAAAAAGCCAAACCAGTTCAGATGGTGTATGATGAACTTGACTGCTCAGTAGGCAGCATTTGCAATAAATTTAAGCGTTAACATTAGGCCAGAAAGTGTGGGGGAGGGGCTGTCCCTTAGTAGATCCGGGCAGAGCCCGACCTCCAGACCATTTCAAGTGTATTTTACTGTGAAAATATTGTATTTGTCAAGCACAGTTAAAAAATACTGCAAATGAATAAAACAAACTACATCATCCAAACTTTTTAGCCTTTCAAATAACTTACTACAAGCCAGAAATAATACTGGCTGCAAGTGTAAGAGCAGTGGTGTATACGTACTCGATGTCAGCCGCGGAGCCATGGAAAGGCTTCTTGCGGAAAGGTTCTGCTTCCTTCGAGTACGGAAGAACGACATCCATGGTGTTCCAGAACTTGTCCTGCAGCAGTTCCGGAAGTTTTTCATACATCTCATCCACGACCACATAGGAATCCTGCACGTCAAACACACCACAAAATCCAACATAAGTCATCCATAATTATCACATAAGTAACAATGTAAGAAAAAAAAATTCGGTGAGGCAGATTCAACGAATTAGGCAGAATGGGGCCTAATCTCTAACTCCGACAGAACATCTTTACTGGCCGCTCAACCTGTTTGTAGCATCAGACCAGCTGGAAGACTGTTATGCAGATTCAAGCTGGCAGACACTAAACATCAGCCTACAAAGCTGCTGTGAGTCTATGTCATGATACAAGTTGTGGAGTTTGCAGAATGCGGCTGACGATGGCCTCCATTGGAGACCAGCTGACAGTCGATGGCGAGGTAGGCTAAACTGGCGCCATCCCAGACAGTGACAGTGAGACCACAGAGTGATAAGAATCAGAATCAGAATATTCACAGTCAGGAGTATTTAACATTTATATCAGAGACGTGCGGATCCTGGAATTTTGGGTCCGCATTTCCGTCTGCGACTCTGCATCCACAGGGTAGGGTCTGCATCCACGTCCACATCTGCAAACCTAAGCTATCTTGCATCCGTGTCTGCATCCGCACTGCCAGCAACGATGATAATGTTTAAAATATACTGGAGCACAGGGCCAGCCCAGCCTTTTACAATATGGCATCCACAAAAAACAGTAAACGCGACTAGAATTTTGTAGTATTGTTGTTGCTAAAAAATAGGAACATTACGGTAAAAAAATTTGTTTTTCTCAGAAGCGTACACATCCATGTCCGCATCCGCAAAGACATGAATAATTGTGTCCGCGTCTGCAACTGCGTATGCAAAAAGCTTGCGGACGCGTGTCCTGTCCGTAGACTCACACAGATCTCTGATTTAGACATCATTGCAGAAAACAGCAATCACCAGTTAACAGTGGATGCAATAAAATTCCCAATATACAAATTGCAGGAAACACTAACAGCTAAGATCAAAGACAAGACAAAAAAAGTGAAAATGACAGAAGAGATAAAGCACTGCTATGATGTGAATACGAAGAAAAATATTTTTAAAATGCATTCGCAAACCTGCAGATTACTGTCGATAAGTCCATTTATCTCAAAATCGTCGTCATCTTCGCCGAACGGATTCAGCAAAGACTCGGCCACCTGCACAGTTTCAACATAAATTCAACTACTACTCGAACTATCATCTTTTTTTTACATTCGTTCAATGGGCAATTTTCCAAACTTTCTCCAGGCTGCTAAAGGTCTAAAATGTGAATTGTTGGAAATTAACAGAGCAGGACTTTGACAGACTGAATGCTTCTTTCCCCGAAAAACAGTATCAAAGAGCTGAAGGATAAATAACTTCTCACAAAAACAATTTCTATTCTACTTCCAGTGACAAGAAGCTAAACATTTAATATACTAGACCCAGGGGTTGCATAAACACAACTACTTTAGCAGGGATTTTCAACGTTACCGTTTTAATCAATAGTTTACTAAATATCTAAAAAAAATTCTTATCAGTACTATGATAAGATGATATACCCTTCCACACATCCAATGAATCATCAAACTCAAAATTATAATTCAAGACATAAAAAAATAAAAAGCAACTGCAATCAAATGCTGGCATTGTAAAAAGATGCCAAGCCTTGGTGCAATATTGGAAAAAGACAAAAAATCATTTTACCTTGAGCCATCCCATGTAGAAGAAAAACTGGAGGAAAGTGAATAGCGGGAAGTACATATCACCGGTGTGGGTGGAAAGGAATTGCCGACCCATCAGACACGATAGAAAGAACGTGTACACCGCTAACGTCACTACCTGTGATTACAAAATACTCACAATGGAATGGCCGAAAACTGAGGCTGCAGAAATTAATGATTAATTAAACGATTAATTAACCAATTAATCACCAAAAAATTGTTTCATTAATTTTATTGATCTACAAAAATGACTGTAACAAAATTCAGCATTTCTTAACATCAGTAACGTCAGTAACATGTGCATCTTGCAAAACACATATCACCATGTCACAGGCGCCTCAGACTCAGCTTGCTAACTTTGCTCACCTTACAAATTCATATATCATTATAATTATTATCAATAATTGTAGTTTTGCAGTGCTCGTATAATGTTCATTTTGCAGTGTGCACTTCCTAAGACTTCATCACTAGGGCCCACAGAATTTCGAGGCGAGCCATGGAATATGCCCTTTTCCGCGGAATTTTGATATTGCTGCAGAATTTCGCGGAATTTTGCAGTAGTTAAAAAATGACCGATGATTAGTACGATCATCCGCTTGATAACATAATTAGACTAACTATATCACGGAATTTGGGAAAATTCTCTGCGGAAAACTGTGGGTCCTATTCATCACCAGACGAATAATTTGACTAAGCATATAGATGAATCACTGTCACTTTTTCCAATTCTGCTTCAGTTTATAAAAGTTAACAACTACGAGTAGCTGAATTCGGCAGAGCTCTTTCATGGTCTTTCTGACTGACTACAAATATTGTTCAAAATGAACACTGAACAGATTGATTGAAGTAAATTTTTTTACAGATGAATCAATTAAATATTATTTTTAAATCAGCACCAAATCCACCAAATGCACGCCAAAATAGAAATCTCACATAAACGTAAGTAAAATTTTCGCCAAAAATAAACACCGCTACTGTTTTTATCTTTGTTCAAACAGGCATAATTCTATAATTGTAACAAGTCTGTGGCGAAGGATAATATCTATATGAAATTAAAACTTACGCAGTTTACCTGTGTATAGCCAATAGGAACAGTCACCCAGTCATACAAGAACAAAGAGCCACATGTGCCTCGGAAACTGTTTATCTCCTGATAACAAAGCAAGTAAATTATTATTATTATTAACAGAACATTTATATAGCGCATTATCATAGCAGACTAGGCCTACAAAGTAATCTCTACTGCGCTCGATGCGCTGTGTCCGTGGATAAAACAGGAAATGACAACGAACGCTAAAAAGTCCAACGTAAGCATCTCGATCGTTTTAGTTCATTAATATGCAGGAAGACTGTTCGGTGCAGACGGGCCCAGCGCAAGAAGATGCACTCCTCTGCACGATATCGTCACCGACAAACCGACCGTCATTACACGCAGGTTAAAAATAACCTTCCTTGGCCTCCCTGGATGGCATGACGTCATATCACCAATCTGCCGACAGATCATCACTGGGTCATCAGCACTGAACGTCAATAGCCTCGACCCTTCGACTGGCTGAAATATTAGTAATATATTTTGAAATATTAGTAATTAAATGCCTCAAACTACATCACTGTACGAAAAGTAACAATATTGTTAAACTTTCACAATAACTGCATTCAGCAAGCTGATGATTGATCAGCCAACTAAAAAAGCAAACAGATGAAGAAAAAACTGAGCTCTATGATTTTTTACATACCGAAAACATGCTGAAACGAACCCTGTTATTGCAAAGTAGGTCTAATAACATTTTCACTCTACTGCTGTATAAGTCTGCTTGCAAAGATAATCGTACAAATACATATGTTTTAATGACACAGACAATCAGTCAAGTAGTGTCTTAAATATTCACTTAAACTGATTAAATGACCTGAAAACTGTGCAAGAAAAAAATGATGACATTCACAGCAGTTACGGAAAAGCAATGACAACAAAAAAAGTCAAAAATACAGACTAAAGTCAAAATTCCATTAAACCTATCAAAGAAAGTCTGTGATAATTTTCAAACTTCTTGTCACCAACATGACTATGACAAAAAATTTGCTGAAAACTTGGTTATAAGCAAGGTAGATGTAATGGAATTTAGACCCGAGACTACAACGTACATCGATCAACGTTTTTACGGAGAAATCGTCCTTGATATTCCCTTCTTTACGTGCACGGTTCACCAGATTAGCAGCCCAGACAAGAGGCACAAAATACAAGTTTATCTTTTCCTTCGCACACGACATGTTCTGAAGCACATCCTGTTCATTCTCCAGCAATATTCCTACAAGCAGGTGACATTTCTAGAGCACATACAAACAGACCAAACAAAGAAATTTTCCATGTGACAAATAACAACAAAGATAACTTGCTCAGCACCATTCGCTGGATAACTGGAGAACCATCTTATCCGAGTGCAAATAGTTACACTCCATCAGCTACCAGCAAATCCACTTCTCAGTAATCAGGTCACCATAAAAATTATTACAATCTGGCAATCGTTCTTCAAATTACAATCGACAATGTTGGGGATGTTCTTTGATGTTTTTTGTTCATTTCAATGCACATTTCACTTGTGCTATTCCCAGACAGTACAGAAGCAAATGTGGCATCAGGTGGGAAACTGAGCAGTCATTTGGTGGCCAGTTGTATCAGAAACTTTTGTATAAAAATTATTAAAACTGGTTAATCCTTCTTCAGTGCCAATTAATAATGTTGGAGATGATTTTTTTGACACAAATGGCATCAATTTCTACAGTTTAATCCCAATCACTTATTCCTTTGCTATCATTGTTCATAAAGCTGTCATAGTGTCATTAAGTACCTGATTCTGTAATGACGTCAAGAGTAGGAAAGCGCTTCTTGACCGGCAAGCAAATCTGTCGCATCGTCAAAACATATGCTAAGTTAGCATAGCGTACGATCGTCCGGCGCAAAAGGCGACCTCTCTCTCCTTTGCCCTGGACCAGCGACGACGTAAACACAGCGAGTCGATGTGGCCATGGAAGCACATGGAGCTGTTCCCAGAAACGACTCACAACCAGCGACACGTAAAAGCCGAGAATAAAAGCGACCGGGATGAGTCTGTTGTAGGTCTCGCAATACACAGCGACTTCCTCAAACTGTCTACATTTTTCACCAAAAGAAAACATAACCACCAGATCAACACTTGCATTAGTCCTGCACCATACCTTAACAGAACCAAAACTCATTAGCAATATACCATTAGCAAAACCTTAAACCAAAGTAATTACTCCTGTACAAGTCACTACATATTCAGATGGTATTCTGTCATATTTTGGGAAAACGTGGGCAAAATTACAAAATTTGACCACCAATATCTTCTCCTTCAAGGGATTTTCAAGGGCATTTTTGGTACAGAAATTAGATGACCTGCCCCTTTTCTGTAACTCGTCCTCAGGTCAGAACGAAACTACATGTGAGACCAGAAATATATCACACCTGGTAATTAGTGTGATAAATGCCTAGGAAACCAGTCAATCACCTAGATACTGAGCCACAATTTTCCACAATAACTAAACAAAACATACGTCTATTTCTTGTAATTTAAGATATTCTACAAATTTCATATAACTGACTGACTGGCGAACTGACATAAAATTACTGATCACCATTTTCTCCACAATACAAATGTTGAAAATAATGAAATTAATTAAATCACTTATCACAGAAAGCAGTAACCACAAAAATCAACAATAATTCAGTAATTCCAAACAAAATTCACTAACACTTACAAAAATAGTGCAGGAAGAAAAGACAGAAAAAAGTTACTTTCGATCCTTGTTTAAAGAGCCAATTTTACAGAGTTACCTCAAGAGGTTATACACGAGTAAAGTTTGAAAACAATATAAAATAAACAGTAAGCACAAGTCTATATTCTGTCTCCACACATAAAACTAAATAAAAGCCTGAATTCTATTCAATGTGCAAGCCCCAAGCAAGCATTATGACAAGTAGTTTCTGATATTCTGAGCTTACTTTTTACCAACGTCATTCAAAGCAAAGCGGTAGACAAAACTGAGCACATAGTACAACATGGTAAATATAAGAAAATCTTTCCAGACCACTTTGTATATACTTCCACGCCACCTACAGTGAAGCAAAGCATAATCTCATATCTTGTAATGATGACAAAACATTTTTAAAAATAAGTATATTAAAATAAATTGCAGTGATGTGATGCCTCGATGCTGCCTCGAGGCAGATTTTTACTGCCTTGGTCTGTCTTGGACTTTGGTGCCTTGGCCTTGGCCTCGGTTTTGGAAGTTAGTGTCTTGGTCTCAGTCTTAACACAAGACCAAAAGAGAGACCAAGACAACCTCCAAGGCAAGATGCAACACTGTGCGCTTTATGTAAATCATTGCAATACTAACACAAAATCAAAAGTTCACTTGATGTTTCTTACATACTTTTAAACAAATACTTTACTTACTAAGATTTCTACCATAAATCGTGACAATTGCGAGGATACAAAACTGTTCGATAACACATATACATATATGCCTTAGGTCACTATTTTCTCACCTCTTTGGTGTAACTACTACATCGGCATTTGTAGAACGAGTTTTGTTTTTCACAGGGCAGCATTATAATGCACCCACAACATTCAAATATGTCAAACTCGGTACTTGAGAATCTGATGTTCCTAAGATAAATGTACAAAACATTAGTTTATACACTTGTTAACGGCAACGTTTAAGGACTTGCACATCGAAAACAGCCAAAATTACAAAAGGCGATATTGCCCGCATCACACTGACTGTGTGTCAATGTGCTGCTGAATAATATCACCTTTTGTAATTTTTGCTGTTTTCAATGTGCAAGTCCTTAAATTTTGCCGTTAACAAGTGTATGAACTAATGTTTTGTACTTTTATAATTGCTGTTTTATTACTAAAATACTGTTTTCCTACTGGTGATCAGTTACAAAGATATTGCGCTTCAGATTTTGTCTTACAGTAGCCAAGCCGATTATAACTGTTACCGAGTTATAGCCAATTTTGTCCCAAATTTCGTTGGCATAGCAACGGGGGTCGGTCAGGGACAAATGCAATTGACAGCATTTGATTGCCCATCCCCGAAACCCCACACCCTATAGGCCTAGGTGCAAAAATCTCGAAAAAATTTTTTACGCAAGCCAAACTATAGCCAATTTTGTCCCAAATTTCGTTGCCATGGCAACGGGGGTCAGTCGGGGAAAATGCAATTGGCAGCATTCGATGGCCCATCCCTGAAAACCACCCTATAGGCGCAAAAATCTTGCAAAAATCTCCTGCGCAAGCCGAGTTATAGCCCATCTTGTCCCAAATTTCGTTGCCATGGCAACGGGGGTCGATCGGGGAAAAATGCAACTGGCAGCATTCGATGGCCCATCCCCGAAAACCACCCTATAGGCGCAAAAATCTCCTACGCAAGCCGAGTTATAACCCATTTTGTCTCAAATTTTGTTGCCATGGCAACGGGGGTCGGTCGGGGGAAAATGCAACTGGCAGCATTCGATGGCCCATCCCCGAAAACCATCCTATAGGCGCAAAAATCTCCCAAAAATCTCTTATGCAAGCCGAGTTATAGCCCATTTTGTCCCAAATTTCGTTGCCATGGCAACGGGAGTCAGTCGGGGGAAAATGCAATTGGCAGCATTCGATGGCCCATCCCCGAAAACCCCCCTATAGGCGCAAAAATCTCGCAAAAATTGCTTATACAATCCGAGTTATAGCCAATTTTGTCCCAAATTTTGCTGCCATGGCAACCAGGGAGACTCCAGGGTAAAATTAAAGGACACCGTTAGATTCGCCATCCCCGAAAACCATATCCTAGAACCAAAAATTACGACTCTATCTCTTACACAGCGAAAGTTATGACCGTTTAAAGAATTGCTTAATTTTGCCTATAGGCGCCATTGTAATTTTTTCGATTTCTGCGAATAAATACGTTAAATATTAATTTCAAATTTTTTAACCCCCAAAAGGCACATCCTTGCGCGAGACCGCATCGTTTAAGCCATCGCGCGCAAAAATCCGCCGAAGGGTCTGACCTGTAGGTGAGTTTCTGAAAAAAAAGGTATATGTACTGCTAGAAAAATTTTTGCGTATATTTCACCCATTTGCCGGGAAGCCCCCCTTAGAGGGATTTGCATAAAATTTTGCATGACGGGTCCACTCGCCGACGTAATCAACCCTGCCAAATTTTATCTCAATCGGGTCTGTGGGGGTCGAATTTTTGGCTTTTCCATAAGAAAGAGAAGTCGCCGTTAACACAGGGCTTGAACTACCGTTCAGCCTGTGATACATGTGCACTCTACCCAGTATGAATTCATTGTTGTGAATGACCTAACTACGACTTACGAATATTTTTAGCCAGGGCAAAGTGAATAAAAGATCAATATTAGTTAGTAGTCATCTGTGGTATAGGATAGGCGGTATGTCATTGGAGTCGAGAAATAGTATCCGAGTCTCGTCGTAGTAAAAAAAGGTCGTGTAAACAACTGTCAGCATTTGTAACTGTGTGAAAAAATCTCTTCCGCAAATCAGATCTTCATACAGAAAGGGGTTTTACCCCAGCATGCAGAATCACACGGCATATCATATGCAATGGGGTGGATGATTCTGAGGGCTCTCTTCCGCAAAGATTCCAATTTTTGGAATATTCCCATATTCTAGAACAGGTCCGATTACCGTGAGATAAAAATATCATAGGTCGTTCGATGATAACCCAATGTGCCTCAACTGTTTAAGGTAATATACAGGGTTTCCACTCAAATGACAGAATCAAAATTCAGGACTACATGGTGTTTCATAAAAAAGGGACCCCTTTTTGTTTTTTTACATAATTCACTCAAATAATGATCCGTTTACACAAAATTTTTACAAATTGTAGCTGAAGAAATACTAATTCAAAATGTTAAAACTGAATATGGCAATTCATTAAATATTCTTTGCTAGTCGTGACAAAATTCTAACATCATAATATGTCGTGAGTACAAGCTTGCTTGTCTCAACTAGTGCTGTCAGTTGCTCCCCTGCTTTGATGGTGAGCTTAATCTGGTTCGCTAATGAAAAATGCTTATCGTGTCAGCACCGAGCAACATGTGGACATGAAATCAGACATCTCGCGATTCAAAGGCACAACCATTTTGCAAGCTCAGTGTGTTAGTGCACTGTCTTGCTCGAATGCGTAAAAGTCCAGCTATCCCCCCAGACATGTAAATGCCATCGCTTTGCACGTTTTTTTGCGGCTGCAACTGTAAAACTTCAAAAATTTGTCATCACCGAACCAGATTTCTCACCATCGGAGCAGGATAGCAACTGACAGCACCAGTTGAAACTAGCCAGCCTAACAAAAAATATTTAATTAACTGCCACATTTTGATATATTTTAAATTAGTATTTCTTCGGCTACAACTGGTAAAAATTTCACGTAAATCGATCATCATTTGAGTGAATTATAAAGGAAAGAAAAAGGGGTCCCTTTTTATGAAACACTGTGTATTTCAGAACTTTTTCAGCACCATAAAAACAAAAAAAACCATCAACGAACTTAGCTAAACTACAAGCACCTGAGTTATTTTAGTAAGAAAATACATGATACATGAAGTACAGCAGGCAGGACAATAAAAGAAAGCAATGTAGTTTATGTGAAACACATAAGCAATTCCAGTAATTAAGCACAAATGTTACTTGGTTTTTTAGGATAACACTGACAAAAATCAGAACTTTTTCACGACTTTTTCAGCACCCATGTCCAATTCCAGGACTGTTCAGGTTTTGAAGAAATGAAAAGTCAAATTTCAGGAATTTTTCAACACTTTTTAAAACCATTGGGAACCGTGAATACAGCTGAGGAGTGTTTACATGTGCTTCCCAACTCAAGTCATTCGACAAAGCAACGCCAAGTAGTTTGAAACTAGTAACAGCTTCGATAAACATCAGACTGTACAGTAAGACATGGTAGTGACTGTCTAGCAATGGAGTCAAGGATCATTTCCTTTGACTTATTGTGGTTTATGATCATTTTATTGGTCTGGGCCCACGTACTGGGACTTTTGACATATTGCGTCATGTTACTGGCGTGGTCCCCACGCTCCAGGAGCTCTGACAAAGTGGTATCTTCCACAAACTTGTGAACTAAACAGTCTAATTGCAGGTCATCAGTTAGCAGCAAAAATATCAGTGGTCCCAGCCAAGAACCTTAAGGCATACCTTGGCGGCGTGGCGTAGTTGGTAGCACGTTTCAGCTGAAACGAAGTTACTTTACGCCAAGCCCGGTTAGTACTGCGATGGGTGACTGCCTGCGGGTAGGTAAACCATCTCGGTGCGAAGCCTGCCAGCTAGGTCGACTCAGCCTTCTACCCTCTGTGGGATGGTAAAATGAGTAGTAACTCATTTACATGAGTTACGGAAGGTGGGGACCTTGGTA